>OGLJ01002494.1_pt1 | contig 11588 bp, 11 predicted proteins | sample 1572801 | NCBI WGS metagenome assembly OGLJ01 (sample SAMEA2581877, study PRJEB24529) | metagenome | biome: Human gut stool | place: China | collected 2011
TTCCATTGATTTTTTTCGCTTTTTTTCGTATTTTCAAAAATTTTAACCAAAATATATTTATTTTTTTGTTCTTTTGTGCTACACTTTCACCAAAACCAGTTTATGTCATGAACATATGACAATGAAAAACCAAAGGTTATACGATTTTATTTGAAGGGAATGAGTATCCAATTATTATGCCAAATATTTATTCTACAGAAAAATTTGAAAAAGAATTTACTTACTCCGGCAGTGACTTAGGCGCCACTTATACACCGGAAAAAACAACCTTCCGCGTGTGGGCTCCTACCGCGGACACTGTCACTTTAAACCTTTATGGATCCGGCACTCCGGGCACAGACGATCTTGTGGAACAGCTCCCGATGACTGCCGATGTAAACGGAACGTGGATCGCTGAAAAAGAGGGCGATTTAAACGGCACTTACTATACTTATCTCGTATCTGTGGGCGGCAATGAAAATGAAGCCTGTGATCCATACGCCCGCACAACCGGTGTCAATGGCAAACGTGCTATGATCCTTGATCTTGCATCCACAGATCCTGATGGCTGGGAAAATGACACCAACCCCAATGCCGGCATGACTTACAATGACGCTGTCATTTACGAGCTTCATGTGCGTGACCTCTCTTCCGATGAGAGCTCCGGCATTCAGAACACCGGAAAATTCTTAGGTCTTACCGAAACAGGAACAACAACTGCCTCCGGCATTCCAACCGGCTTAGACCACATGAAGGACCTTGGGATCACCCATGTGCACCTGCTCCCGGTTTATGATTACGCCTCTGTCGACGAGACACAGTCAGACAAACCGCAGTTCAACTGGGGCTATGACCCGGAAAATTATAATGTCCCGGAAGGCTCCTATTCCACCGATCCTTACAACGGTGCTGTCCGTGTTGCCGAGATGAAACAGATGGTAAAAGTACTTCACGACAACCAGATCAGCGTGATCATGGATGTGGTTTACAATCATGTATACAATGCGTCAGATTTCTGTGTAAATCAGATCGTACCGGGCTATTTTTCCCGGGTAAACGAGGATGGAACATACTCCAACGGCTCCGACTGTGGAAATGACACTGCCTCCGAGCGTTCCATGGTGAGAAAGTATATTGTAGACTCTGTCAAATACTGGGCAGATGAATACCACATCGACGGTTTCCGTTTTGACCTTGTCGGACTGATCGACACCGAAACGATCAACGAGGTCGTCACAGAAGTTCACAAAACCCACCCGGATGTCATTTTCTATGGAGAGGGATGGACCATGGATACCGCTGTGACCAAAGACGGCTATAAAATGACCACGCAGCCGAATTCCACCGATGTTCCGGGATTTGCATTTTTCAGCGATACGCTCCGCGACGCTTTGAAAGGTCACGTCTTTTACACCACAAGGAAAGGTTATGTCTCGGGAGCCGCTGATCTTGCCGATACCGTCAAAGGCTGCTTTTTAGGTCAGGCAGGTGACTGGTGTACCACACCGGCTCAGAGCATTAACTACGCCTCCTGCCACGATAATATGACACTGTTAGACCGCATCACAAGATCAACGCCAGGCGTCTCAGAAGAGGACCGTATCCGCATGAACAATCTCTCTGCCGCCATTTACATGACTGCACAGGGCATTCCATTCCTGCAGGCAGGCGAAGAAATGCTCCGCACCAAGATCGATGCCTCCGGCGGTTTTTTGGAAAACAGCTACAATTCCCCGGATTCTGTCAACAGTATCAAATGGGATACGTTAGAAGATGAGACTTATCAGAATGTTTATAACTATTACAAGGGACTGATCGCCTTCCGCAAAGCCCATGCGGCGCTTCGCCTTACCAATGCAGATGATGTCAACGCAAACATCACTTCCGTGGACGGTCTCGACGAAAATGTGCTTGCATTCCGGATCAACGGCGGCGTGAATGGGGAAACGTCCGACGGCATTTTTGTGATCTTCAATCCAAACAGTACAGAGACATCTGTCACACTGCCAGATGGTGCATGGGATGTATGTGTCAACGCTGATCATGCCGGAACCGAAGCACTGACAACCGTTTCCGGTTCTGTTTCCGTGGAACCAATTTCTGCCATGGTACTCGTAAAAAAGGAATCATAAAAAAATAGACAATTGCGATTCTATAAGTTTCGCAATTGTCTATTTTGTCTTTACTCCGTAATCTCGATCTGGTTATCTTCTGGTCCTAACACAGTGCTCTCGTAATAGCCATCCCCGGTAATACGCGGACCACTTAAAACATCGTAACCTGCCTCATACAGTTTTTCGGTGATGGCATCCACTTTCTCTCTGCTTCCCACTGAAATTGCGATATGGATATAGCCCATCCGCACCAGCACTTTCTTCTGATCCTGCATTTCCGGCAGATTCATCAGTTCCAGCCTTGTTCCCTCATCAAACGACAGAAAATAGCTTTTCAGTCCTGTTTTTGGATTATGATATAACTCTCCCGCTTTTGCCCCAAAAAAGCGGATGTAAAACTCCTTTACCACTTCCAGATCCCGTACATACATTGCAATATGTGATATTCTCATGTCCTTTTCCCCCTTCCGGCGTTACTGTTTCTCATACCCCATTCCAGTAACAATAAGCTTCCTTGATTCCTTCTCCTGCCCGGATACCCGATTTTACTCTGCCCGGACTGCCCAGCGCATCTTCGTAGATCTCGCTCTTCCGTTCTGTGCACATTCCTCTGCGGATGGTCTCACAACATCATTTGCGATCTCAGAATAAACACCTTCTTTGTATCCCTGTTTTAACGCTTTTTTTACAAGTTTATCTTCCCCGGAGTGAAATGTTAAGATTGCTGCTCTTCCACCCGGTTTCAAGGCACCCGGCAATTTTTCCATAAATTCGTATAACACTTCAAACTCGCAGAGCCTGAAATGTTCTCTGACAGGTTTTCTTAACCGTATCCTTTTTCTCCTTCTCCGGAAGAAAACTTAAGGTCTCCTCGATCACCTCACGAAGCCTCGTTGTTGTGTCGATCGGCTTTCCATGTTTCCGCTCAGTCACAATCGCATGTGCCAGTTCCTCTGCATATGGTTCATCGGAATTTTCCCAGAGCATGCCTGCAAGTTCGCCCTCGTCGATCTGTGCCAGACGTTCCGCTGCACTGATTCCCTTTTCCGGATTCAGCCTGAGATCCAATGGTCCGTCCACTTTAAATGAAAATCCACGGTCTGGGTTATCAATCTGCATGGACGACACTCCAAGATCAGCCAGCACAAAATCAAATCCTCCGGCTTCTTTTGCGATCTCATCGATCGTGCAGAAATTCTGCAGCCTGATAGTCAGAATGTCTTCCCCAAACCCGGCATCCGCCAGACGCTTTTTTGTCTTTGCAGACTCGATGGGATCAACATCTGTCGCATACATATGCCCCTGCCCTTTTAAGCATTCCAGCATCGCTTTTGTGTGTCCGCCATAACCTAATGTTGCGTCAAACCCGGTCTGCCCAGGTTTGATCTGCAGAAAATCGATGATCTCCCTCACCATAATGGATATATGCATTCCCGCCGGTGTGCTGCCTTTCCGGATCACTTTCTCGATCGTATCCTGATACTTCTCCGGGTTCAGTTCCTTGTATTTTTCCTTATAATTTCTCGGATACTTTCCCTTGTACCGCACACGTCTCTTGTGCGGTTCTTCCTGTATATTCTGGTTTTCCTGACTCATAGCTTCTCCTGTTATAGTTTATGCAACATTTGCGAAACTCAATTTTACGTTATGAATATTACGAAAAGTTTCGCGATTGCCTGAATTTTTATCCAACAACCAATGCGAGATATCCCCAGTCCCAGACTAGCTCCTCAAAACTGTTTTCCAAGTATTCGTAGATATCTTCCTCATCATAGCCCGTCATACGACAGATAATAACAATATAATCTCTGACGGTCTCATATGCAATCTCTTTTTGTCCATCCAACAGCCAGCGCAGGAAAATACTGTGCTTGATCACACTGTACTCCATTGCGATCCACTGATATTGCACCAGCAGACTCTCCAGATCTCCATCCGGCATCAAAAGGTCTGCGTTGAACTCGTTGATGAGGAATTTCCGCATCAGTGGGTTGTATGCCTGAAATTTACTTTCAAATGCATGCATCCTGTCTGCCATTTCCGTTTCCAGATCTGCATCCTGTCCTACCACATCTGCCGGATTTTCCATATTTTCAAACAAACCCGAAAGTTCTTCCGCTTTCTCAATGACCGGGTTCAGATAATTCCGGTATAATCCCTCTTTCCGGTAATTGACGGCAAGATCCTGTAAGAGCTCATTACGTTCCTCGATCGTCGCAAATGAATCACGCTCTTTCTCCGCAATTGCCCTTCGAAGCTGCAACTGATTTTCTTCAGAAAAATAATCTTCGGCAAGCTCTGATAATTTTTCATCCTGCTCACACTTATCGAAAAGTTCCCTTATGATATAAAACCCACAGAGCAGGGATTCTTCCACACGATAGTCCTCATCCAAAAATAACTCTGTCAGCTTTTCCCGGATATAAAAACGTGCGGCTTCCCTGGCATAAATTCTCTGCGGTTCTTCTTCCCGCAACAGATCAATGACTGCCGGACAGCAGGGCATTAATGTCTCTTCCTCATGCGTCTTAAAACGGTGTACTTCCCTCGGAAATACTGCGCAGGTTTCCGATAACACGTTATCTCCATATGCGGTCACAAGTTTACATAACTTGTTTTCATTTAAAAAAGGACATTTGTGTTCTTCGGTCAGTTCAATCACCCGTCCGCCGTCTTTTTTCGTTGTATAGGCACTCAGATTCTTTTTCTGTGGTGAGACATCCTCTGGTGGAAAAATCTTTTTCCATTTCCGGTTTGTATCTGCGTCTACGCCGATCTTCCACTCCTGACAGCAGGTGATGGAACACTGATCTGCGATGCATGCAAATTTATCGTAATAATCCGGGCGGATTCTTTTCATAGTGTGTAACTCCTTGTACTTCCTAAATCATTGTATTACCGATCCAATACCATCCACTCTTACATTCTTCTCCTTAAAAATTGTTACCTACATTCAATATACCACTTTAGACATTTAAAGTGTCTTAATATTTCATTAACTTCCATTTTTGCATAGTAAAAAGGACAGCCTGTCGATCAGCTGTCCTCTTAGGAGAAGGTATTTTTACTATGGGGTATAGCAAAAACTATATATAATGTATTGGGGGGTTTTTACGGTTATTATAGTATCATGATTGTGCGGATAAGTGTGCACAAAGTTCACAAAAATTGCATGTCATTTTTGTGCAATTTTACATCAGTATTTTTTCGCAACTTGCAAGATAAAGAAAATCCTGCACAAAAGATAGTTTCTTTTCGTGCAGGGTTTTGTTTTTCCATCATTTACTGTTAAATCCTTGTATCAACAAAATTTCTTGCAAATGCTTTTATAAAACAACATGATCCGTTTCAAAGAGCGCTTCAAACTCTTTCTGGCTGATTTTTTCTTTTTCCAGCAGAAGTTTGGCACAGGCATCTAAAACACTGCGGTTTTCTGTAATGATCTGTCTTGCCTTGGCATAACACTCATCAATGATACGTTTTACTTCCTGGTCGATCGCAGTTGCCACACCTTCCCCATAGCCTCTGGTGTGTGCCAGATCTCTTCCGATGAACACTTCGTCGTCATCATTATCATAGCAGATCAGTCCGACATTCTCCGACATACCATAGCGTGTCACCATCGCTTTTGCCATCTTGGTTGCCTGTTTGATATCCTGGGAAGCACCGGTTGTGATATCGTCAAAGACAAGTTCCTCCGCCACGCGTCCTCCGAGTGAAACGGTGATATCCTGTAACATCTTGCCCTTGGTGTTAAACATCTCATCTTTTTCCGGGAGTGGCATGGTATATCCCGCTGCACCTGCTCCGGTAGGGATAATGGATACAGAATACACAGGTCCTACATCCGGCAGTACATGGAATAAGATCGCATGGCCGGCTTCATGGAATGCAGTGATCCGCTTTTCCTTGTCGGAAATGATACGGCTCTTCTTCTCTGCTCCGATCCCGACTTTTACAAAGGATTTCTTAATATCATTCTGTGTGATGTATGCACGGTTTTCTTTTGCAGCGATGATCGCCGCCTCATTCAGAAGATTTTCCAGATCAGCTCCGGTAAACCCGGCTGTTGTCTGTGCGATCTGTTTTAAGTCCACATCATCACCAAGCGGTTTATTTTTAGCATGCACGGCAAGGATCTCCTCCCTGCCGCCGATATCCGGACGACCGACATACACTTTGCGGTCAAAACGTCCCGGACGCATGATAGCCGGGTCTAAAATATCCACACGGTTCGTTGCCGCCATGACAATAATGCCCTCATTGACGCCAAAACCGTCCATCTCAACAAGCATCTGGTTTAATGTCTGCTCACGCTCATCATGTCCACCGCCCATACCGGTTCCGCGGCGTCTTGCCACCGCATCGATCTCATCGATAAAGACGATACATGGTGCATTTTTCTTTGCTTCCTCAAAAAGGTCACGGACACGGGATGCCCCGACACCGACAAACATCTCCACGAAATCAGATCCTGAAATGCTGAAAAACGGTACGCCCGCTTCCCCTGCAATTGCTTTTGCAAGCAATGTTTTACCGGTTCCAGGAGGTCCGACTAAAAGGACACCCTTCGGGATTCTTGCACCGAGCGCCGTATATTTCTGCGGCGCACGAAGGAAATCCACGATCTCCTCCAACTCCTCTTTTTCCTCTTTCAAACCTGCGACATTGGCAAATGTCACTTTTTTGGCATCCGGCTGCATCAGCTTTGCACGGCTCTTACCAAAATTCATCATCTTGCTGCTGCCGCCGCCCGCGTTTGCTGCTGCCTGATTGGTCATGATCATGAAGAAAATAAACATTGCCCCAAATATGATCAGATATGGAAGCAGTGTCATGATCCAGCTCTCCGCCGGAACATTCTCCATCGTATAATAAGTGATATCCTGATCCTGCAGATAAGATACGATCTCATTTACATCTGACACGATCAGCACCTTCTGTGTGGAATCCGAGAATGTAAGATTCACACTTCCGGTCGGAATCTCACGATTCTGCACAATATCAATGGCTGTTACATCCCCTGACTGGATGTCTTTCTCAAAAGCTGCTCTTGTATAAGAATTTGTGGTTGTATTTCCATCCAGGAAATACCAGACACCAACTACGATCAGAATGAGCACCAGATAAAACCCAAAGCCTCTGTAACTATTATTCCTACTATTCAAAGCTGCTCTCCTTTATTCTTCGTCCTCAAGTTCCACACATCCAATGTATGGCAAATTTCTGTACTGCTGGTCAAGGTCTAATCCGAAACCTACTACAAACTCATCCGGGATCTCAAAACCGACATAATCCACCTTCACATCACACACGCGCCGGTCCGGTTTATCTAACAGTGTGCATAACTTCAGGCTCTTTGGATTTCTTGTTTTCAGGTTCTGAAGCAGATAACTCAGTGTTCTTCCGGAATCAATGATGTCCTCGACCACAAGGACATTCTTTCCCTCAATTGTAGTATCAAGATCTTTTCCGATCTTGACAACACCGCTGGAACTTGTGCCGGCACCATAACTGGAAACAGACATAAAATCGATCTCTACCGGAGAGGTGATCCGCTTAGCAAGTTCACAGGTAAAAAAAATCGATCCCTTTAAAATGCAGATCAGATATACGGTCTCACCGCCATAATCTTTGCTGATCTGTTCTCCCATTGCTTTTACGCGCTCTGTGATCTGTTCTTCTGTCAGATACTTTCTAATATTCTTTACTTTCATGATAATTTCCTCCAAAAAAATGTACTTCTAATATCTTTTTTGTATTTTCATCGATTTTATAATCTGCACTGATCCGCTGTCCGACCGCCCATATAACATGAGAGTCTTCCGTCAGGAGCAGCATGGTATCCCGCATCTCTTTTGGGACTTTTTCGTTAATAAAATACTCTTTCAGTTTCTTTGTGTGTCCCCTGTCATCCACCGTAAGATAATCTCCTGCGGTTCTGGTTCTGATTTGCAGTCCAACTTTGATTTTATCATAATTCAGCCATTTCGTATATGATTTTTTATCAATTTCCCCGATTTTCCCATCCGGGCTGAGTCCGCAAAACCTTACTCTGCCTCCCGGCACTTCCAGTTCCAGTGTCTCTGCATCAAAAACTTTTTGCAGGCTCTCCTTTGGTATTTCTATCAAAAAGGTGTTATCCGCCCTCTTTTTTTCCGTCTCTTTTCTCAGCAAAATACCATGATAATTGCGCTCCGCCAGCACCTGATATGGCAGTTCCACATATCGTCCAACCTGTGAAAAATAAAGGTCTCTCACGCTCTCTATATGTTTTCTTGTGATATCTTTTTTCGATCCTGCCACCTTTCCGACCGCCTTATGGAGAACCTCCCGCTGCACGACTTCGTGGCACTCCTCCCACACGCCCGGATAAAGCTGTATGCCATCGCTTTTTTCAACCACATACATTTCCCGGATATGCTCTGCCTCCTCATTGAGAAAATCTCTCATTTCCTGCAGAAGCGCCGCACTCTGGTTGATATGTGCCACCGCCTGCCCATTGATCTGCTTTAGTTCCGGCAGCACCTGATGCCGGATACGGTTTCTGCTGTATTCTGTATCCAGATTTGTCTCATCCGTACAATAGGACTGCCCACATTCCTTTAAAAATGCCTCGATTTCTTCCCGCGGCTGCGCAAGCAGAGGACGGATCAATTCGTAAATCCCCTCATCCCTGCGGCGGCTCATGCCACACAGCCCATCCAGTCCGCTTCCGCGCACCATCTGAAACAAAACCGTTTCTGCGTTATCCTCCGCATGATGCGCCAGCGCAAGCCTGATCTTCTTTTCCGGAAATTCCTTTTTTACGCTTTCTGCCGCTTTCTTATAACAGTCATATCTTAAAATGCGCGCTGCTTCCTCCAGCCCAATACCATGTTTCTCCGCAAATAGAGGAACTTCCACTGAAAATATATGACATCTGATCCCATGATCCTGACACAGGGTTTTCACAAACGCAGCGTCTTTCCGGCTCTCTTCCCCACGGATGCCATGCTCCACATGGACTGCTTCCAATAAAAAATCTGTTTTTTTCTGTAACTGCTCCAGCATCAACAGGAGGCAGACGGAATCAGCACCGCCGGATACTCCTGCGAGTACTATGTCCCCGTCTTCCACTATTTTTTCTTTTTTCCATTCGTTTAAAAGTTCATTTGTCATCTATTTCTCCCAGATGCAGGTTGCAAGAATGGTCATATCATCCGAAACCTTTCCCCCTGTAAAAAGAAGCACCCGCTCCAAAATCTTTTTCGCCAGGATGCCCGGATGATTGGTGTTGATACTCTCGATGATCTCCTGCATTGTTTCTTCCGGATTTGGTACATGCAGATATTCTAACACACCATCCGTGACCATGACAACAAAATCGCCGTTTTTCAGGGTTATCTTTTTATGCTCAATCTCGGGGTTTGTCCCGACGCCGACCGGCAGGGAATCCGGAGCAAAACTTGTCACCTCCTGCCCGTGCCTGATAAAGCTTCCCGCTGCTCCGATCTTGTAAAAATCCGCCGACCCATCATAGAGGTTCACCATGCACAGGTCAACGGTCGAATACAGATCACTCTCCCCTTTCATCACCATCGCCGAGTTCATCATACGGATCGCTGTCTCCACTGAAAAACCGGCTTCCAAAAAGCGTTCCACAAGATCTAACACCATTTCACTCTCTTTGCATGCGGCACTGCCGGAGCCCATGCCATCCGAGAGTCCGAGCAGAAGATCACCGCGCTCCAGCTCCAGAAACGAGAAATTATCCCCGGAAATCTGCGCACCGTCTTTTTTCAGCCGTGCGATTCCCTGCACACTGCGGTATTTTGTATCCTCGTAAAATAAAAAATCGGTGCGTTCCTTTGAGATAAATGAACGGCAGTCTGCGGCAGCACGGATATCTTTTCCAAGCGCATGGCTGACCGCTGCAAGAAATGATTTCACAGAAACACAGCCGCCCATTTTACTGCGCAGTCCCGCGGTCAGCCGCAGACGTCCCTCCTGATTCTCATACAAATGCATTTCCTCAATGACGATCCCGCTCTCTTTTGCCCGGTAGCGTATCTCTGCCAACGCCTTTTTCTCCTGCGTATCCAGTAGTTTTTCTTCCTTTGCACAGTCTTTCATAATGTACGCCATCGCATCGAGCTGTTCTGCGATCGTCTGACGGTTTTCCAACAGACGGTTGTACCACGCACGGTTTAAGCTTGCCTTCTCAAACACACGCACTGCCTCCTCCACCATATCTTTGCTGTGTTTGCAGTAGTGGCTTAGTTCCTCCTCACTTTCTTTTGCCGGAATCCCCACATTCAGGATCGACGTGATCATGTTAGACAAAATTCCATACAACGGTGTAGATTCCTGCTCCCAGCATATCGCACAGCAGTCACAATTTGCACAGAGCCGCCCGGTCAGCTCATTTTGCATTTGTCCGAGTTCCTCCGCCGTGTACTGCTCCTTTTTTTTACTCATATTCATAAAAATCTGTGACAATCCCTGAAACGATTCCGCATACCCCGAAAGGCGTTCCTCCTTGCACCGGCATTCCCAAGCCTCGTTTCTCCTTGCCTCTGTCCACGGGTTCCTGCTCTATCCTGCTTCCGCGCCCCTGCCACTCCATAAATATATGAATGGCACGGTTTAAAAGGATCACCGCACCAAATACAAAGATTCCTTCCAGAAACACTGCCAGTACCTCCGGCTGGTCTTTCCATTCCAACAGTCCGCCGCAGAAAGACAAAATCATCGTCGTGATTGCTGTCAGGATTGCCGCCAGAAATGCGGGGCAGCCTTCGTTCGCCCACTCTACCAGTTTGATCGCACCTGCAGTCACAAGAAGTGCCACTGCGTATTTTACCGTTGCAGTCAGTGGCATAAAATAAAGCATTCCTATGTACATTGCAGCTGTCAGCCACACGCCGCTTACTCCTTCCAAGAATGCTGCCGCAAAATACGCCGGGGCAAGTGGATAGCAGCCCATCATTTGCATACTGCATGCAAGAACGCCTCCCGCAATCGTTATCATCTGTTTACCTGCACTTTTTTTCATGACATAATCTCCTTTTTCCTTTTCACGATAACTGTGATATCTACGTTGTGAAAATTGTAACAATTAATTTACGTTTTTGATTTTCACAACCATCAATTTCTGTACGCCGGACAACTTTGAAGTTTTCATGTATCTATGTTTCGCAGTTGTCCTGCAACCGTGTCCACGATTATAGGAGTTGTCCATGAAAATGTTTGTCAAAGGAACGTCGTGGCAAAAAAAAGTTTTCGCCAAAAATTCCGCTCAAATGTCTGTTTGTGGTGCTTGAAGGGAGTTCGGGTTTTTTAGGAGACTAAGGTACTAAACCATTCAAAATAAGTTACAGAAACGAAATTTTGACACTATACACCGACACCTACGTGAAGTAAAATACTTATAAACCATCCGGTAATTGAAAAACTCATTCATAGTGTAAATTGAATTGTGAAAAATTGACAAAAGACATGAAAGACACTGAG
>OGLJ01002502.1_pt1 | contig 11541 bp, 16 predicted proteins | sample 1572801 | NCBI WGS metagenome assembly OGLJ01 (sample SAMEA2581877, study PRJEB24529) | metagenome | biome: Human gut stool | place: China | collected 2011
CTGATCGCGGGTGCGACCGGATCGGGTAAATCAGTCTGCATCAATACGCTGATCATGAGTGTGATTTATAAAGCGAAGCCGAGCGAGGTCAAGCTCATCATGATCGACCCCAAGGTGGTTGAGTTAAGTGTATACAACGGTATTCCGCATCTTCTGATTCCGGTTGTGACCGACCCGAAAAAGGCGTCCGGCGCCCTCAACTGGGCGGTGGCAGAGATGACCGACCGTTACCAGAAGTTTGCAAAATACGGCGTGCGCGATCTCGACGATCCGAAGAAACCGGAGAAACTGCCACAGATCATCATTATCGTGGATGAGCTTGCCGATCTGATGATGGTAGCGCCGGGCGAAGTAGAAGATTCGATCTGTCGTCTGGCCCAGCTGGCGCGTGCAGCGGGCATTCATCTGGTGATTGCGACGCAGCGACCATCGGTCAATGTCATCACCGGTGTGATCAAGGCAAATATTCCGTCGAGAATTGCTTTTTCCGTCTCTTCCGGAGTGGATTCCCGTACCATTATTGATATGAACGGCGCGGAGAAACTGCTCGGAAAGGGCGATATGCTGTTCTATCCTTCGGGACAAAGCAAGCCTTCCCGTTTGCAGGGCGCATTTGTGACAGATCAGGAGGTCGAAGCTATTGTCGATTTTCTGAAAAAGAGCAGCAAGCCCAATTATACACAGGAAACCATCGACCAGATTACCGCTGCCGGCAAGGTTGGCGGTGCGGCGGAGGATTCGGATGAATTTTTCTCGCAGGCAGTTGATTTGATTCTGGAAAAGGAAAAGGCATCTGTTTCCATGCTCCAAAGACAGTTCCGCATCGGCTATAACCGCGCGGCAAGGCTGATGGATGATTTGGAGAAGCAGGGGATTGTCGGCCCGGATGGGCTCCGTGGAGACCACGTCCAGCCCGGCGAAGGCCACCTTGCCGCTGTTCAGAGCGTCCGCCGGATCCTGTTCCACCACCATTTGCCCCCGGCTGTTGTTGATGATGATGACGCCGTCCTTCATCTTGGCGATGTTTTCCTTGTTGATGATCCCCACGTTGAAGTCCGCTAAGGGCATCTGGAGGGCCAGCACGTCGGACCGGGCAAACAGGCCGTCCAGATCCACGAATTCCACCCCCAGATCCTTAGCGGCCTGAGACTGGGAGCGGTTGTAGGCGATAACGTGCATCCCCAGGCCCTTGGCGGCCTCGGCGGTGTGGATGCCGATGCGGCCGCAGCCCAGCAGACCGAAGGTCTTGCCCGCCAGCTCGATGAGGGGATAGTCCCAGTAGCACCAGTCCGGGCTGTTCTGCCATTTGCCCTCATGGACAGTGCGGTCATGGTGGCCGATGTGGAGACAGGCCTCCAGCATCAGGGCGATGGTGAACTGGCTGACGGAATAGCCGCCGTAGTTGGGCACGTTGCACACGGGGATGCCCTTTTCCTTGGCATAGGCCACGTCCACCACGTTGTAGCCGGTGGCCAGCACCGTGATGAGCTTCAGGTTGGGGCAGCTGTCAATGACCTTCCGGGTCACGGGGGCCTTGTTGATGACGGCGATCTCCGCGTCACCGATCCGGCGGATGGTCTCCTCCTCATCGGTCAGGCCGATGCGGTCATAGTACGTCACCTCACCCAAGGCTTCCAGCGGGGCCCAGCTCAGATCGCCGGGATTTTCCACGTAGCCGTCTGTTACAATGATCTTCATAGAATGTGCTCCTTCGCAGAATGGGAATCCGTTATCGACGTTTCCTGCTTGGGATTATAACCTTGCACCTGCCGGAGTGCAAGCAATTGTTTTCAAAAAGAGTGCTGCGGTTCATTTGAACCGCAGCACTTTTCCTAAAAACAGCCTGTGCTTGGCGTTACAGCCGGGTAAAGACGGTGTAGCCGCCCTCGGGGGCGTCAAAGAGGTTGACGCCGGAGATGGGCGTAACGGTCAGCTCGCCGTAATCCGTGTTGTAGAGGTCAAGGGCGAAGGTGCCCTCCCGGAGTTGGTCGCCGCTGTAAAGGCCGAACTGGTAGACCATGCCCAGTTCTGTGGTGCCTAAATAGGTGCAGTAGCCGGCGATCTGAAGGGGCGCGTCGATGCTCACGATAACGTCATTGATCTCCACGAGGCCGTTTTCGTGGATGCTCAGATAGTAGACGCCCTCATAGGAGGCACCGCTGGCCACGCTGTGATACACATTGGCGCACCACTTTCCGGCGGCGTAGCTGGGCATGGCGTTCCCCTGCGCCGTGATACAGGCGGGCATATCGTTATTTCCTGCCGTTTTTGTCCACGGCGTACACGGTCTCGTAGCCGCCGCCGAAGCCGTCCTCATAGACACCGGACTCAAAGCCCACGATGTCCCGGAAACCGTAGAGCGGGCCGCCGGAGCAGAGGCATCCATGCCAGAGACCGCCGAAGATGTCGATGTACTCCACCGTGCCGTCCGTGGTGAGGAGGAACACATAGGGGCGGAAATCCTGTCCGCTGGCGCTGACGAAAATATCCTGATAGTCGCCGTAGCACCCAGCTACGGGGTACTCCGTGTCATACGCGAAGCCGTAGGCTCTGCGGTAGGTCTCGCTGTCCGGGAAATCCCTCGACTGGCTCTTGGAAAAAGAGACCGATACGCCGTCATCGGTGAGCCAGGCGGACACGAAAGCGTCCTCGGACTGGGGACCGCCGTCCGCCCAGTCGCCGGGGCCGGGCTCCACGAGCACCGGCTCATAATACCACCCGCTGCCCCCCGCGATGGAGGCGACGGGCTGGAAGGCGGTGAAGGTGCCGTCCCCGTTGGGGCAGAACATGGCGAGATCCAGAGAGAAGTTTTCCTCCGCCGCCGTCCAGGCCCGGAGTGCCGCCAGATCAATGGCGATGCCGCCGTAGTTTTCATCCTCCGGCGAGAGTCCTCCCGTGCCCCAAGGGGCGTAATGGGAATCGAACTGCCGGGCCGCGCCCTTGCGCAGGGCGGCGATAAAGTCCCCCTCGTCCACGTGGAAGCGGTCCAGAAGATCAAGGTTGTCCGGCCGCTGGCCGGTCTCAAAATCGTAGTGATATACCGCGTAGTCGATGAGGTCGCTGGTCCAGCCCAACACACGGATGGAAAGGCTCAGCAGGCTGTCGTTCCAATAGCTCTGCCATGTGACCTCCATGTACTGAGAGTTGGGCGTTTCTCCCGATTCGGCGGCGTCCAGCGTGGCCTGCACGTCATTTCCGAAGCTCTCCATGATCTCCCAGTTGTGATGGCCTTGGCCTCCGGCGTGTCGGCCTCCAGCTGCGGAACGTGACAGATGTAGGAATATTCCGTGCCGTACTCGTCGGTGAAGGAGTCCTCCTCGTCATAGACCTCGGTGATGAGGCTGTCATCATAGACCTTTTTCGACACGGACGGTGCGGACGGCCCGGAGGAGCCGGGCTTGGGAACGGGTTTCTTGCCGCAGGCGGTCAGCTGGGCGCAGAGTCCAAGGCAAAGGAGCGCGCTCAGCGTCCGGTAAAGGATGTGATGGTGCTTCATGTCTGGGCCTCCTATCTAACCATAGTATTCGATATTGGCTTCCGCTGTGAGCAGCGTCACTGACGCATATCTCTCATAGGCGGACTTTTGTCCTTATATAACAATATCATACCATGATAACGGATAATGAATCAAGGGGTATCTGTGCCAAAACCGCATACAAAAACCGCCTTTCTGCGCGTACTGACCACTGTTTGACCACTATGGAGCCTTCTCGCCCACAAAAAAGAGCAGTTTTGAGACCATCATCTCAAAACTGCTCTGCACGGACCGTATTTCCGATATTACGCCTTGCCCTTGGCGGCGAGGGCCTTGGCGAAGTTGCAGCCGAACAGCAGTCCCGCCAGCAGGAGGGAGGCGCCCAGTCCGGTGTAGAAGAAGGCGATGAACCGGTCCGGGGCCACGCCGCTGGACCGCAGCCAGATGCCGCCGGTCATCATCACCGCCATGATGATGAAGGACTTCACATCGAAAAACTTGAGGAAGAAGTGCAGCTCCTCCTCGTAGGCGCTGATGCGGGATGCGATCGTATGTTGCCTGTTTGTGAGGAGAAATCCCGCCGGAGCGGGTCATTCCGCCTTCATGATGACCTTCAGCCGGTGGACCAGCTGGCCGGTTTTCAGTTCCTCCAGATCAATGACGGCGATGCCCAGCTGAGCGGCCCGGTGGCGGGCGGCGGCGTTGCAGACCTCCGTGGTGACGATGGCCGCCTTGGCGCCCTTGCCGCCGAAGCGGTCCCGGAGGATGGCCAGCTCGTTCAGGGCCTCCGTCTTGATGTCGCAGGCCTTGCAGCTTAAAAACAGGGGGATCACGCCCCGGGCGGCCATGACGTCGATCTCGTTGGAAACGCTGCCGTGGCCCAAGACCTCGTCCCACCGCACCACGGCGCTGCTGATGACGTCATGAAAAATGGCGGAATCCACGCAGGCCTTGTAGGCATACAATTCCAGCGCACTGCCCACGTCCCGCAGCCACGCCCGGGTATTCAGATCCCGGAACCGGAAGGACACCTGCTGGCCGGGTTCGATCTCCAGATCCTGAATGAAGCCGATGCGGGCCAGCGCTTGCAGCGCGTCCTCGTTGGCGGTGTTGCGGGAGCCCCGCTCGCCCTTTACGGTGTAGCCGCCCACCACGGACAGGGGCGGTGTCTGGCCATATTCCGAGGGGGAGATCCGCTGGATGTAGGAGATGATATTGGGCCAGTCCCGGCGGAATTGGAGGAAGCAGTCGAAAAACGGGTCGAAGTCCGAAAGGTATAGGGACAGGATCTGATTGTCCACCCGACCGGGCAGCAGCGTGCCGCCGGCCATGAGGAAGAAATCCTCGATGGAATAGGTCAGGCCACAGGGCAGCTCGTCGGCAAAGGCCGCGCCGGAAATGTCATAAAAGCGGTTTTTCTTCCGGGAATAGGTAAAGGCGGGCACGCCCTTTTTCGCCGCGAACATCCCTGCCGCGAACAGGGCCGCATCGCTGCCGCCGGTGACGTCGATGGCGCAGTCCGGGAACCGTTCCCCGATGGTGAACAGCTGCCGCAGAATGCGGTCTGCCTTGAAGAGACTGGTCTCCACAAAAATCAGCTCCGGCTCCCAGCCCCGCCGCCGGAAAAAGGCGGCCAGAGTCTCCTGCCGGGTGCGATCCTGGGCGATCTCACCGGGGCAGAGGTAGACGATGCGCCGGGGGCGGAACATATCCGGTGCCAGAATATTCTCAATGGCACGTTCGTCATACAGTTCGATCAGGGTGTTCATGCGCCGTCCGCCTTTCTTTGTTTTTCCCCATTATATTGCGTTCCGGCGGGGAACACAATAGACAACCCGCCCGGCTTGTCGGAAAAGGGACGTTGAATTCAGAAAAAAACAGCACCGCCGAAGCGGTGCTGGATAAGGGCGAAGCAGGGGAGGGGTCACTCCTCCGCACGGTCCGGCAGGGGGACCTCCGGCATCAGCTCCCGGCTGACCACGGTGAGGATCTCCTCCAGCTTGCCGCAGTCCTCCGGGGAGAAGCGGGCCATGATGCGGTCCATGACCTCCGACATATAGTTGGAGGAGATGTTGTAGTAATCAATATACTTCTGGGTGACCTCCAGATGGAACTCCCGGCGGTCCGAGGGGGACTGGATCTTGCGGATGTAGCCCTTTTTCACCAGACTGTTTACCTTATAGGCGGCGTTGGGAGGGGAGATGCACATGAAGGTGGCGAACTCGTTCACCGTAGGCCGCCCCAGCGCCATGATGCTCTCCATGCAGAAGGTCTCCACCGTGGTGAGACTGGCTTCCCGGTCCTGAAACCGGCGGAAGATCTCCTGATAAAAGTGCAGCTTGAATTTGGTGTATACTTCGTTAAAAGCCTGATGCAGCATGACGCTTCCCCTTCCTGCGGAATGAAAAAATCTAAACTTAGTATACCAATCCTGACGGAAAAAGGCAAGTCGTCACCGGACGGCGGGGGACAGTTTTCCCATACAGGCCGCTGTGGGTGTTTTCAGCCTTTGTCCAGAACCCGCAGTCGGGGAAGAACATGATGTGGAACCACAAACTCGCGCTCCATATCGCTGACACCTCATGGGGTGAAATCCGCCGACAGCTTACCTGCAAAGCCGACTGGTATGGAAAGGAACTCGTCATCATTGACAGGTTCTTCCCGTCCAGTCAGACTTGCGGTTACTGTGGTTACCGCGACAAGGAGGTCAAAGACCTCAGTGTTCGGCTCTGAGAGTGCCCGGAATGCGGGGCGCTCCACGACCGCGACATCAATGCGGCACAGAATATTCTCAAAGAAGGGCTCAGGAAACGGACACCCGCTGCCTGATACAACTCTCTCGTACACACGGTAGGGCGGGACAAGCCCGAACCTATCCGCTTGGGGAGACCATGTAAGACCCCGCTTGTGCAGGCTATGGCCGCTGAACCAAGAATCCCCTGACTTCAGTCATGGGGAGTGGCAAGGGGTAACTTCTCCCAACAGAATGCGGATATAGTCCTGCCGGGCGTTGATGATACGGCCAACAGAAACTTTTTCCGTTTCAATGCGGTAGAGGGCAATATAGCTTTCCACCACCAGCATCCGCAGATCGGTTTCATAGCCGGTCTTTGCCCCAATGGAAACACCCATTTCAGGAAATTGCTTGAGTTGGGCGCAGCCATCGAGGATGGCTTTTGTGATCCGGTTTGCAGCGGTGGGGTTGTGAAGCTCACTTTTGATATACCGTTTGATCTCCTGGAGGTCGCATAGTGACTCCGGCGTATATCTTAGCTTCATTCCGTTACCCCAAGGGTGCGGTAAGCATCTTCCTCAGAAACCCAGCCATCCTTTTCAGCGGATTTCCAGCCTTTTTCCGCTTCATCCAACAGGCGGCGCATGGCTTTCGCCTTCATATATTCCGCATTTTCAGGCGAAGCAAGAAATGGCAGGCCCTCCATGTTTAGGGATTGCTGAATGAAGATATTAACGGCATCGGTAAAGGAAAGGCCCTGGCGGGCGTAAATCTCCTCCATACGCTGTTTGACTTCTGGATTGATCCGCATTTGAAAGGTTGCGGTCTTAGGTGCAGATGTGACATTGATCGTGCTCATAGCATTCACCTCAATCTCAGTATATACCAAAAATCAGAAATGTCAATACAACGTCATTACAATTTGGGGGCGAGGGGGACTTGGACAACAACTGGATCGTAGAAAATCTGACCAACGCCTTTGGCGTTTGGACCAGTAAAATGACGGAAATGTGGTCGCTGCTGACGGAATCGCCCCAGACGTTCAAGGGCGGCACCATCTGGCAGACCAGCCACATTTTTTCATCCATTAAAAAATTGCGTTGTTGAAGTTTTTACTTCCGCATACTAAAATGATGGTAAGCCCCTGCTCTTTTTTGAGAGCAAACAAACCTATAAAGACGCATCAGCAACGTTTGCTCTTTTTATTAGCCCGATTCTGTGCTGTGGTAGATATACCACAAGAAATGTTTCGACCGGGATGAACGCTGAACATAGAAAGCGGAGGTACTGTATATGTCATACCCGAAGCCATTATCCGAGAAATCACTGAAACGCCTGTACACACAGGCGGGGTTATCAGCGGAAGCGTGTGATTTTCTCCATTCGCTATTTGCCGCCTGCGCAAATCTGTATGGAGCCATCGCCCTGCGCGATGTGTGGTCGGTTTATCAGGAGTTAAAAAGCGAAGCGCCCCGTATTCATCGACAGGATCTCGTTGCTTTTTCCGCCATCGTCCGCCGGGAGGTACAGCCCTATCAGGTTTACGAAATCGAAGAACTGTACACGGAGGAGCCTCACAACGATCTGGATCGGCACATCGTATCGAAGGAACTGATTGGCACCGGTTATGGCAAGATGTTTTCCTTCTATGCGTTGATGGAAGGACTCGGCAATCATCCGTACTGTGTTCCTGCCAATTTCCTCTCTTATGCGGCACTGCCCGCATCGGCAGAGGAAAAATCACTGGCGGATTTCATCGGAAATCTGGAGTCTACCGCGACGGAATGTGCGCCAAGACAGCACAAAGCGTATCCCAACGAAAATCGCGGGAAGAAACTGAGGGCGTTTTCGTTCCTCAATTTGAGCGAGCGGTTTGATCTGGAGTATTATAAAAAAATCCCTGCCACATATTCCGCTCTGCTGGAAGAATACAGCGGTACAGAAGCGGAAAAAATCATGCGTCAGCATAGATGGGATGAAAATATTGGCCGTCTGCACACAACGGAAATCATTCAAAACCTGGAAAATGAACTGCATGAGGTCGGCGTCCGCCTGACGGAAAAGCAGCAAGATACGCTTATGCGGCTCATCGTGCAGTATCACAATGGAAGCCGCTTGTGGTGTCTGCGCGGTTGGAAGCCAAATGAACTGGCAGATATGCACGGCAATTCCGACGTTCCAAGCATCTCGTTTGGTCCGGGCCTTCAGCAGGCCTTTGCTGACGGAACAATGGACAAGGGTGATCTCATTCGTAAAATACAGGAGTTGGGATGGAAGGTGATGGAATGAGTGCCGCAGATAAAATCAAGGAAGCTGACTGGAGACTTTTCAGATCCCGTCTCCCCATCTGGCAGGAAGCCTATATGGAGCGGTTGAACCGCGAATATATCGCTCTGCTCTCAGGGACCGGTCCAGCATCCGAGAAGTTCTGGGAGCTGGAAAGACGCATGCGCGAGGACAAAAGGCGGGGCGGCGTGGTGATGCGCATGAGCCGCAGCGATATGGAGCTGAACCTATTGAGCCTGCTGTCTGACGGCGTAATTTCCACCGCGGAACTCGATGGGTTCAGTGAGGAACTGCGGGAAAAGCTGACCTTTGTGCTGCGGGATCATAGAGACTGGGACCATGGCGACAGTTGAGCAAGCGCTTGCCCGTCTGCAAAGATCCGCCTTCCGCGCAAAGTTCCATTTGAGTGAGCAGGACAGGCAGTACATAGCGGACAAGGGTATGGAGACCATTCAGCGCCACGCTGCCGACTTCATCCGAACGCGGCTTGCACCGGCAAGCATCCCCAATGACGGCAAGCAGACGCCGATGCGCGGGCATCCGGTGTTTATCGCCCAGCACGCCTGCGCCTGCTGCTGCCGCGGATGTCTGCATAAGTGGTATCACGTCCCGGTAGGACGGGAACTGACGGAGAATGAGCAGGAGCGCATTGTGAAACTGCTGATGGCATGGATTACGCGGCAGCTTGACTGCGATACGAGGTGAGAGGGGGAGGCCGCGGGAATGTGTCCGTGCCGGTTGGAGCGGGTTTCCTGGTCTCTTGACGCTTCCGTTTCTGCTATGATCGCATACGATCTGATTTTCGGCGCTGCCGCGTTCGCCGGTCTGTGCGCTGGGGTTTCCGACCTTTTTTTCCACATCGAGCAGATCAATTCCGGCCTTCCCGCAAGCAGGGGCCGTATTCTGAAGAATCTTGTCATGATCCTCGTTCCGGCGTTTTTCATGGCTTTGCCGCTCATGCTTTTGTGATCTTCGCATGTCATATATCCCAATTCGATCTTTCGGCCCCGGCTGTCCAACCCCCGCGTTTTCAAAGGAGGGAGGATGCGGAAACGCGAAATGGAATTGGGAGTATCATATGGACAATACAATAAGGGGGGATGGCTGCTCTCAATGGATAGGGGCAGCCGAAATTTATGACGCGATGTAAAAAACTGTATGCGCACGCTTGCGCTGGCTTTGACACTGGTCCTGTCTCTGAGCGTAAGCGTCCCCGCGCGGGCCGCCGTGGACGAGACCAACGCCAACCGGCTTAACGCGCTGGGGCTGTTCCTCGGCACCGGCAGCGGCTACGATCTGGGAGGCTCCGCCACCCGTTTGCACGGTATTATCATGCTGACCCGTATGCTTGGCGAGGAAGCGGACGCACTGTCCTTTGACGGCCCCTGCCCCTTCTCCGATGTGGCGGCCGGAAAGCCCAGCGCCTATACGGGCTACGCGTTCGCGCAGGGCTATACCACCGGCGTGAGCACCACCACCTTCCGGCCCAACGGCGCTCTGAGCTTCAAACACTATGTCACGTTTTTGCTGCGGGCATTGGGCTACGATGACGGCGCGGGAGATTTCACCTTTGCCGCATCGCTGGATAAAGCCGTGGAGATCGGCATGATGACCCGCGCCAGCGCTGACTGCATCCTCCAGAAGCAATACGCGCTCTATCGCGGGGATCTGGTGGATCTGTTCGTCAGCGCCCTGACGACGCCTTTGGCGGACGGAAGCGCCACCCTCGCGGAAAGCCTTGCGAAAAAAGGCGTATTTACATGGGAAGAAGGCCGGGCGCAGGGCCTGATCGGCGGCGGGCAGGAGTCCTATGTCCATTCTTCTCTGCGGAATACCGGCGCGCCAAAGCCTGAGCAGAGTGCCAGTTCCGGCGCTGTGTCCCGTGTGACAAAGACCTACGCGCTGCCCTCCGGCTCCGTCAGCGCCGATGTGATCACGGTGGACACCTCCGCCCCCGGCGTCAGCGTCCGGGCCGCCATGGTGAACCAGAAGCTGGGCGCTTCCGCGCCTTTCAGCAGCATCGTGTCCGCTTCCGGCGCGGATGTGATTGTCAACGCGAATTTCTTTGCCGCCTATTCCGGGCAGGATAAATTCCCCGTGGGCCACGTTATGGCAGACGGAACGTTCCTGTATGGCGTTTCCGGACTGACCTCCTTCGGCTTTACCGGCTCCGGAGCAGTCTATGTGGGACGGCCCGCCGTATTTTTCTATGTCAGGGGCGGCAGAGACTCCTGGGCCTGCTATGAGATGAACAGCAAGACGTAGGGAAGCGATCTGTCTGTGGTTTACACCCCGGCGTTTGGAGGAAGCGTACCCATTAAAATCGACGGCACGGCGGCCACCGTGGCGGGCGGCGTTATCACCGATGTCAGAGCTGTCACGGCGGGCGAGACCGTGGCCATCCCCGCCAACGGCTACGTCATGGTATTTGGAAGTGACTTCACCTCTACCGCATGGTACCGTGAGCCTGCCGTGGGAACGTCTGTGACCCTGACTCCCGGACTGACCGATTCCGATACCAGCGGCTTCCCCATGGAGGAGATTACCGCCATGGTCAGCGGCGGCCCCCGTCTGGTTGAAAACGGCGCGATCTGCACCACGCTGGAGCCGGGCTTCCAGGAGGCGCGCTTTACCTCCGCAGTAACGTCCCGCACCGCCCTTGGCAAGCTGGCGGACGGCAAGCTGGTCATCGTCTCCACCGACTCCGCTTCCATTCAGCAGCTTCGGGAACTGATGCTCCAGCTGGGCTGCGTGGAGGCGGTCAATCTGGATGGCGGCGGCTCCACCGCGCTGGCCTATCAGGGGAAGCTGATCCGCTCCCCGGGACGGGAACTGACGACGACCCTGCAAATTTTTACCCATTGATCCGTTATTTTCAAAGCCTCGACGCCAAGCGTCGGGGCTTTGTTATCGCCGCGGCTCAGCGGCGAAGTTCGGCTTTATAGGCGGGAAGCTTTTGCCGGACCTCTCCGAAGAATCACGGCTTCGAACTGGGTCGGATTGCAATAAGCGGGTACAACGGCTTATGCACACTATGGGGTTGGCA
>OGLJ01002520.1_pt1 | contig 11458 bp, 5 predicted proteins | sample 1572801 | NCBI WGS metagenome assembly OGLJ01 (sample SAMEA2581877, study PRJEB24529) | metagenome | biome: Human gut stool | place: China | collected 2011
GTAGCTTATATTTGTCTGTGTTACGGCATAATGTAATACTGAATATTCAATTAAAACAAGATGGACAACATGGGCCTGGAAAGTATTTTAAAAACAATGCATAAAGAACACTTCCTCTCATCCTCATTTTATAATTTTCTTGTTAATTTATACTTATTACGTTATAATCTAATAAAAAAGGGGACATTAACATATGAACTTACTTATAGATGACCTACAGTTACAATTACTTCTAGAAAAGAAACGTAATTACATAGGTAAGAAAGTTACTATTGATACTATAATTGCTGGTATATCTTTTTTATTATCAACTTTTACAGCATCATATAGTAATATTTTCAATATAGAGAATTCAGGATTAATTATCAAAACTATATTCTGTTTGATAGGTATCGTATATTCTCTCAAAATAATATATGATATAGTTCAATCGTATAAGAATAAATACAATCATAGAATTTTATTAAAAGATATAGAAGGTTTAAATATGATACAGCATAATCACTCTTTGGTTGCAATCAAAAATACATTTAATAATACAAGTAACAAATTTCTTGTTTATTATGATGAAAGATGGGATTGTAAGTTATTTCCCAATTATAAAACCATTGATACAGATAATGAAGCTGCATTAATTGATTATATTGCTGCTGACCTAGACTGTGATAAACGTAAAATCAATTGCAAATATATAACATCAAGAATACAATCAAAATATTCTTACAGCCACAACGAAAACAGAATTTATAATCACAGATTATATGAAATAAATATTTCTCATTTTCCAGAACGAATAAAACACAATGACTTCACTATCAATGGAAAACATTACTACTGGATGAGTATCTCCGATATGGAAAAAGACGAGAATATCTTGAAGAAAAATAAAGAGGTTGTCGATTTCATCAAAGAAAACCTGACATAATAAACCTCATTTCTACACGATAACCCCCTTGATGGAATGTACATTATTGCTCACATTCCAACAAGGGGGTATTATCGTACTTATATTAAAATATCAAGTCATCACAATTTCTATTATTTTTTCATTTAATCATTCTACTCATTCCTCAGTGCTGTCACCGGATCGCTCTTTGATGCCTTTTTAGAAGGAATCAATCCACCGGTAAATGTAAGAAATACACTAAGCAGTATAAGCACCATCGCTGGAATTACAGGAAGTACTGCATTGATGTTGTTCACCCCTGAAAGTGCATGAATAACAGCATTTATAGGAAGCAGGAAAAGTAATGTTATACCTATACCCATAAGTCCTGAGCATAGTCCGATTATACATGTTTCTGCATTAAATACAGCCGATACATTCTTCTTGGAAGCACCTATTGCCCTTAATATTCCTATCTCCTTACGTCTTTCAAGTACACTTATATATGTGATAACACCTATCATAATAGAAGATACTATTAAAGATATAGCCACGAATGCAATTAACACATAACTTATAACATTTACTATGGTAGTGACAGAGGACATAAGTGTTCCTACCACATCTGTGTAGCTTATAACCTGTTCATCCTTACCCTGCTTTTTCATGCTTGTATTATAGTTATCAAGTATATTTACTATCTTATCCTTACTTTCAAAATCCTTAGGATATATGTCTATTTCACCTGGTACTGACAAATCTGCATAGCCAAGCTTTTTCATATTATTGTCATATGAGGCAACATCCGTATCAGACATAAGTGACTTCATAAGATCTGAAAGGTCACTTTCGTTCATATTCATCTTTATCGCATCTGCGAAGCTGTCTGTATCTATACCAAATGCGCTGCTAAAATCATAGTCATCTGTATCTGTTCCCATGCCCATTGAACCTAGTGCAGCTGCCATATTATTTCCCATAAGCTGCATGGCATTCATCATGGCATCTGTCATAGAGGACATCATCTGTGTCATGACTGCCTCCATAGCCTGCTGCATATTCCCCATGATACTTTCCATCATCTTGTTCATGGCATTCTGTATATTGGCAGTAAACTGTTCCTTAAGACTGTTGATCATATTGTTTATGACTTTATCAAGAATACCATCTATGTTCTGATATCCATTCTGCTTGGCATATTCTGCGTATCCATCTACTACATCCTTTTTAAATATACTCCAGAGCTGTTCTTTTGATATATCAAATGTCACAGCATCTTTCATAAGTTCTTTTGCCGAATCTGATATCTGTTTTCTTGCCTCATCTGTAAGCAGGAACTTAAATACACTTTCTGCTGTTGTATCCTCAATACCATTCTTTTTAATATATTCCAGATATCTGGCTTCAAGCTTGTTTACCTCCTTAAGCACTCTGTCCTGTGATATATTTACATGCATTGAATCAGTAATAAGCTGTCTGATATCCTTACTTAACTGGGCTGATACTTCCTCAGATGACATATATTCTTTTAAACCATATAATACTTCAGATATAGATGCTTTAACTTCGTCTGTAAGACTGTCTGATACCAGCTTCTTTAATGTGTCTGCATCTATACTGCCTATATCAAAGTCCATACCATTTTCCCCGAAAGCAGAAGATATATCTCCAAAACTATCAGGGTTAAACACTGATGAATCCATAGAATCAAACATAGATGGATCAAATGCCGCTGATATATCATCTGGATTGATCAATGCAGTAAAATCTGGCATACTCATATTATATATACTATCATCCACCTTAAATGCATTACTTATTGCATCTGTATCTATCTGAAAAAGTGATTCCATGTTAAATTTACTTTTACTGTCACTACTTATACCAAACTTTTCACCAGTAAATATGTTGGTATCCTTCTTTTCCTTCTGTGCCTTTACTACATCACTAGCTGTAGAATATTGTATAAGCTGTCTTGTAAGCCCGGATGTATATGCTATACCCGGTGTAAGCATTGCTGCTGTGGTTCCCTCAACCTGCTTAACTATACCTGATATTTTCAGATCACTGCCTTTGCTTATCAGCTCCTTCATATATTCTTCATTACCAGTTTTATCCTTCCATATATCATACTCTGTATCATACTGATAATAATCAGCACTATTCACCACTTTAAAGGTCATGCCAATAAAATCATCATATGAAAAGCTGTCGTTATTCTCAGGAATATCTATCTCTTTTTCTGACATAAATGCAGATATCATATTCTCATATTCAGCATTATCCCGCAGACCTAATGTGTACTCAAGCCTGTCACTTATGTTACCGCTTGAGGAAAGCACAAGAACACATTCGTTATAATTCTGTGGCCAATGTCCTGCTTTTACTTCATACTGTTCTTCATATAAACTGCTGTTTGAGGGCAGCTCATAAAACACATTTGTAGACATGCCAGATGTCATGGAATTCTCATATGATGAAGACATTCCCATCATCTCATATGACTTGTCAGGATTTATCTGCCTATATCCTGTATTATCCTCCCTGTATATCTGAGGAGTTACTATATATTTGTATTCTATGGCATGCACATAATCTTCAATATTTTCCGGATTGCCTTCTATATATGTTTTAAGCGATGCCAGATCGTTGGTACTCATCTTAGAGAACATATCAGAAACAACAGGTGTAACACCGATATCATTCTCCTTTTTGTTGTCACCTGATGTTGACATACCGACCATCATCGCTGTAAGATCAAAGCCCGTACTTTGTATCTGTAACGGATATTCTGACAAAGTATCCTCCTCCATCGCACTTATATATCCACTGACACCATTAGATATTGAAAGAATAAGTGCTATACCTATAATTCCTATAGAACCTGCAAACGATGTAAGAAGAGTCCTTGCCTTTTTAGTCTTAAGATTCTGAAAGCTTAATGAAAGTGCTGTAAGAAACGACATTGACGACTTTCCCATATTCTTGTGCACCGGTTTTTCTATAATATTTTCATCTATCTCTAACGGATCAGAATCCGATAATATCTTTCCATCTTTAACTTCTACTATTCTTGTAGCATATTCATAAGCCAGCTCAGGGTTATGAGTTACCATAACTACAAGTCTGTCCTTTGATACCTCTTTTAAAAGCTCCATAACCTGTACGCTTGTTTCACTGTCAAGTGCTCCTGTAGGTTCATCTGCAAGAAGAATATCTGGATTATTAACAAGTGCTCTGGCTATGGCAACTCTTTGCATCTGTCCACCTGACATCTGGCTTGGCTTTTTATGTATCTGCTCTCCAAGTCCCACCTTTTCTAGCGCCTCTTTAGCACATTTTCTTCTTTCAGTCCTTGATATGCCTGATATTGTAAGTGCAAGCTCAACATTAGAAAGAACCGTCTGGTGAGGTATAAGATTATAGCTCTGGAACACAAAACCTATCGTATGATTACGATATGAATCCCAGTCTCTGTCTTTATATTTTTTAGTTGATATTCCATTGATGATAAGATCCCCACTATCGTATCTGTCAAGACCTCCTATGATATTAAGAAGTGTAGTTTTTCCTGAACCACTTGGGCCTAACACAGCGACGAATTCACTATCCCTTAGATTCAGCGACACATCATCAAGTGCTTTCTGTACTAACTTTCCTGTTCTATATTCCTTACGGATGTGTTGAATCTGAAGCATTATCTATCTCCTGTTCATTTTATTATCATAATTGAATTTTATTATAAAACAATGTATACTTTTATTACAATACATTTTGGTTATAAAAACATTACTATTTTATAACATTTTCATAAAGTTATCTATATTTTTTCTACTACATGCCGTTACATAAGCATGTTATAATTATAAGATAAAATACTAGGAGGTAAATACCTCTGCTCCTGCAAGGGCAGTCGCATTTTACTTCGTAAAACAAGGAGGTATACAATATGTGGGCTTATGAAAGTGTTTTTTATCAGATATATCCTCTGGGATTGTGCGGTGCACCTTATGATAATGATGATGTCCTTACACATCGTATCCTTAAGGTCAATGACTGGATTCCCCATATTAAAAAGCTGGGTGCCAATGCAATATATTTCTCACCTGTATTTGAATCTGATACGCACGGATATAATACCCGTGACTATACAACAATAGATAAAAGACTTGGAACCAATGAGGATTTTGCCAACATATGCTCTAATCTGCACAAGGAAGGCATAAGAGTTGTTCTTGATGGCGTATTTAACCACGTAGGTCGTGGCTTCTGGGCTTTTCAGGACGTTCTTAAAAACCGTGAGAATTCTGCTTATGTTAACTGGTTTGCAAGAATAGATTTTAACGGCAACTCGAACTATAATGATGGTCTGTGGTATGAGGGCTGGGAGGGCTGCTATGACCTCGTAAAGCTCAATCTATATAATGAGGATGTTATACAGCATATTTTTAAGGCTATCAAAGGATGGGTAAATGAATTCGATATAGATGGCTTAAGACTTGATGTCGCTTACTGCTTAAATCACGACTTCTTAAGAAGGCTACGCTCCTTCTGCGATTCGCTAAAGCCTGATTTCTTTCTTCTTGGTGAAACTCTTCATGGTGACTATAACCAGATTATGAATGATGAAATGTTACATTCTGTAACCAATTACGAATGTTACAAAGGTCTTTATTCAAGCTTTAACTGTATGAATATGTTTGAAATAAACCATTCATTATTACGACAGTTCGGACCAGAAAACTGGACTCTTTATAAGGGAAAGCATCTGCTCTCCTTTGTTGACAATCATGATGTAACAAGAGTTGCCAGTATTCTTAATAACGTTAACCACCTTCCTCTCATATACACCCTTGCATTCGGAATGCCTGGCATTCCTTGTGTATACTATGGCAGTGAATGGGGTGCAACAGGAAGAAAAGAGGATGGTGATCCTGCTCTGCGTGTTTCCTTTGATACGCCTATATGGAATGACCTCACAACATTTATATCAAAGCTGGCTGTCGCGAAGAAGTCGTCAAATGCACTGAATTATGGAAGCTTCTCATCTATCGTGCTCACCAATGAGCAGTGCATCTTCCTACGTCAGTATAATGATGAACGTGTTCTTGTTGCCATCAATGCATCTGAACATCCTTACTTTGCTTCGTTTAATATCGGAACTGATACATGCACTGACCTTATAAGCGGTAGCGAAATTAAGCTTAATAACGGAATGGAACTTCCTGGATATAGTAGTTTTATGCTTCGTCCATTCTCTTAAGCTCCGGAAGTACTGTACATAGCATTGTTATAAAACAGATACTTCCTCCTATTACATTGGATACCGGTTCAGCTAAGAATACTCCTGCTGTTCCCATATTAAATGTATATGGCATAATATATGTAAGAGGCACGACTATAATTACTTTTCTTAGCAATGAAAAGAATATGGCGTGCTTCTTTTTGTTAAGTGACTTAAATACTGTCTGTCCGATATATTGCAGATCCATAAATATAAATGCTGCAAAATACTGCTTTAATGCAACAATAGCATCACTAAGCAGGCTGCTGTCTGAGCTGAATATACTTATTAATGCTCCCGGTGCAAATATAATAATACTCCACATAACAGCCGTATAAGCCAGTGTCATAATACCAAGAACAGCTATTGCTTTTCTGATACGTGCCGGCTTTCCCGCACCATAATTATAACTGATAACTGGCGAAGAGCCTTCATTAATAGCATGAATCGGAGTATCCACAAGCTGCCTTACACTAGATACTATTGTCATTACTGATATGTAAATATCTCCTCCTGTTACTGCCAATACATTATTGCAGCATATTGTTACAAGACTGTTAGTAACCTGCATTATAAACCCTGCTGTGCCAAGACTGATAATATTCTTAGCATAACCTGCACACTCTGCAAGCTCATTTTTCTTTAAAAATCGCATCTTTAATTCGGATTTATGTGTCAGGAAATATATTGTAAACATCGCTGAGAAGCATTGTGAAATAACTGTTGCTACTGCTGCTCCCTTCACACCTAAGCCAAAAACAAATATAAATAATGGATCCAGTATAAAATTGAAAACTGCTCCTATGGCAACTGATATCATACCAGTTGTAGAATATCCCTGTGCATTAATATATGGATTTAGTCCTAAGGCAAGCATAGATGGAATTGTTCCTATAAGATAAATCATCATATATGGATATGCATAAACTATTGTACTATCTGATGCGCCAAACACCATGAGAATTGGTTTTGAAAACAGCATACCGCATGACATCAATATAAATGCACCCGCACAGAGCATTGAAAATGATGTATCCATAATAAGTGCAGCTTCTTTATTTTTCTTTCTTCCCCTGTATATCGAAAACAGAGGTGTTCCACCGCTTCCAAACAAGTTAGCAAATGCTGTAATAATAACAATTACCGGGAAGCATATTCCAACTGCACCTATAGCTGTTGTACCGATATGTGGTATACGTGCAATATATATCCTGTCTACTACGTTATACAAAAGATTCAATAACTGTGCTACAAGCATAGGGATTGATGCACTTAAAATATTATCTGTAATTGTTCCATTCTCAAAGTCTATTTTTTTCATTTCTATTACCTGTCCTGCGTATTATATTATACTGCATATTATCATACTGTTTTACATAATATTTTCCTCTATTATACATATTCATCTGGAAATTTCAATTTCTAAAATTTCAGTTTCTAATAATTATTTCTGTTCAAGCTTGTTCATGCTATGTCACAGACTAAGCGCTGTTCTAACAGCTTATAACTCTTCCTGTTCTAGCAGTAACTCTATGTGAGATTGATATAACAGTCCTGTTTTCAGATACATTTTTTAATGCCTTTAGTACTTCTCTTTCTGTATCAGCATCAAGATTAGCAGTTATCTCATCTAAAAGCAGAAGCTGTGGATTAGCAGCAGTTGCCCTTGCAATAGACAATAACTGCCATTGTCCCTGCGAGAATATTTCCTGTGTGCATGGTGTATCATATCCTTTATCAAAGCTGATAATTGTATTGTGAAGTCCTGCAAGCCTGGCTGCGTTCACAACCTCATCCATAGATATAGCCTCATCATATAATGTAATCTGGTCTTTAACTGTTCCTGGCACCATATGAAATGTCTGTTCAACATAACCAAATATTCTTCTTTTCATATTATCAGGTATATTACAGGAATCAATTCCATTAATCAGTATCTGTCCCTTCAAAGGCCTGTATAAGCCTAAAAGCAGCTTGAATATTGTGCTCTTTCCCGCACCTGTCCTTCCCTGAAGTGTAACCTGTTCTCCCATATTAACATTGAAGCTCTTATCCTTAATTATAATATTGTCAGCTTCATATCCGAAGGTTACATTATTAAACTGGACATATGGTGTGCAGGCTTTCATGACTTTTAATTTTTCACTATTATTGATGTTAGCTGTCTGTGTTTCTAACACAACATTAATATCTTCATTAACAGCTTCAATTGCTGGAAGTGTCGGGAGTGCAAAGAATTCATTTATTCTTCTTACACCGGCAATTGCTGACTGTATAGTCTGGATTTCCATACCAAGGCTCTCAACTGGTGCAAATATCTGTGATATGTAGTTAATAACAGCTACCGCCGTGCCTGCCGACATTCCAAAAAGTGTAAGAGCCTTTGCATTGCCCGATGCTGAAAACAACATAACTACCGCTACTACAATTGCATTTAGTATAAGAATAACCGGTGAATATATGGCATCGTAAAAGTTGGTCTTTTCCATAGCCTTATAGCTGTCACCTATATATTCATCATATTTTTTCTCCATATACTTTTCCTTGCCAAGATTATGTATTGTACGAATGTTTCGTAGTGTTTCCGGTACATGTCCCGAAGCCTTGCTTACTGCACGCCGGTTTCGCAGCTGGGCTTCAAGCATATTCCTCTGCACATATCTTGTAAACCAGAATATAAATGGCAGTAATATAAGCAATAATATTGCAAGCCCTTTATTTCTGAACCATATAACTGCAAGAATACTTATTATCTTACATGTATCCGCAAACATACTGACTATACCTGAGGTAAACAGATTCTCTACAGTATCAACATCACCAACGAATCTTGACACCACAGCTCCCGGCTCCTGCTTACTTAATGATGCGGCTGTCAGTCTGGTAAAATGCTTTATAAGACCACTACGCAGAGCATGTGTTATCTTTTGTCCGAATACCGTAAGAAGTCCTTCTCTTGCAGCTTCCATAAGACCTGTGATCACAGTAAATACCATATAAAGAAATATAAGATATAAAGGAACCTGACATCCTGCTGCCAATGTATCTACTATTCTTCCAAGTATAAGCGGTGGATAAAGTGCAGTTATAACTGCACCACATACTGCTGTTATAATACCAAGTGAAAGCCACTTTTTCTTTATTGTAGTGTGCAATATTATTGAGCCTACACTAAGTACTTTGCCGCCATTATCAACATTACTATTATGTTTACTCATGCTTATCCACCACCCCTTTAACATTCTTACGTTGTTCATATGAAACAGTATCTTCACTCATTGCATTTGCTGCATCATTTAACTGTCTATAAGCCATACATTCCAACATAAGTTCATCATGCGTTCCTACTCTGACACTACCTTCATCAAGCCATATAACTTTGTCCAGCTTAGGAAACATATACAAACGGTGAGACAGAATAATAACGATACTACCTTCCGTCATTTTTCTAAGATTATTATATATCTGCTCCTCTGTATTCTTATCAAGTGCTGAAAATGGATCATCAAGTATAAAAACTGGCTTTTTATGGCATAAAGTTCTTGCTAATGCAATTCTTTGTGCCTGTCCTCCAGACAATCTCACGCCCCCACTGCCTATAATGGTATCTGCTCCCTGCTCCATAGCCTCAACTTCTTTATCAATACATACTGCTTTTAGATACTCGTTTACGTCTTTATTATCACCAAGCAGGATATTATTCTTTATTGAATCATTGAAAAGCTCCGGATCGTGTCCTAGGTAACTTATTATTCCTGTTCTCTCATTATCTGCAGCGTTTCTTAGTTCACATCCGTTATACATGATACTTCCCTCATATGGATATTCACACAGAAATGTCCTTCCAAGTGTTGACTTACCACTAGCAACCGGACCTGTAACACCTATGATCTGTCCCGGCTCTGCAGTAAAGGAAATATCATTATATACATTTTTTCCATCTGGATATGTAAAGCTTAAATTTTGTACATCAAGCCTTCCTGATGTCTGATTTTTACAATCTGTATCCTTAGCCTGAATAATCATAAGCGGCTTAATACGTTTCCATGAAACCTGTGCCTTATGAACTGCATTAAACAGCTTCGCCGCCTTCGAGGACTTATCAGATAACTTTATAAAGCAGGCCAGGAATGTTGTAAATGCTGCAATATCCCAGGTTCTCCATCCTGTTCCAAGTACATTTCTGCTGCCAAAATATAATATAAATAAAATGCCCATCATAGATATTATTCTATATAATGGTGTAAGAGAAGAATTCCATATATTAGCATAAATAGCTGATTTCTCATACTCAGCCAGATTATCTTCGTACGCATTTTTTCTGTCAACTTCCCTGCCATAAACTCTGTAGGTTATAGCATTGGATGCTCTGTCGAGTGTTGCATTACTAAGGATACCAGATTGTTTTTTATACGCAGAACCTGTTTTCTGGACTATTACTTTCATCTTTTCAGCAATGATATAAGATATAGGTGGAAATATCATTGCAATAAGTGCCAGCCTTACATCATATACAAGCAACATTCCTGCATATGCAGCCAGCGCTACGCCTGTATCAAATATTTCTGTTGTAAACTTTCTCATGCCTTCAGCACAATCATCTACATCAAGTATGGCCTTTGTCATAATATCACCCATACCTTCACCTTCAAGCTCTGTCCTGCTCTTTAATACAAGTGTTCCATATAATATTTTCTTCATTCTTCTATTAACATTATTGGCGAATCTACGAACATAAAAACGTTTTATATATCTTGATACCTGAACTACTCCAATTGAAATCACATATGCAATAACAAGTATAAGCATATCCTTGTATACAGCATTCTTTGCCAATATATCTATAAGACAGCCTGCCATTTTTCCTTCAAACCATGGTCCAAGCAAAAGTCCAAGATTGTATATAACACCTGACACGGTTATTATAAGCAGCACCTTCCACTCTTCTTTAAAATATGATAGTATTCTGTCGGCTTTAAATGTTTTATGCGCGGTCACATTTTTTTTATCTGAAGGATTTACTCCATTATTTCTTAATTTAAAATCCAATCTCATCTGGTGCCACAGAACATTTCCATGAGTGGATTTATCTGTTATCCCCTCATCAATGAATCCAAACTTGGAATAATATGGAACAAGGCTTTCTTTACAGGTTAATACAAGCCCTTTCCGGTTCTGTTTTCTGGCATCTAAGATAGCCTTCTTAATCAGCTCTTTCGCGTATCCGCATCTACGATATTCAGGAAGAGTATTTACACCAAAAATCATCTGCCATGCACCATTCTCAT
>OGLJ01002527.1_pt1 | contig 11437 bp, 5 predicted proteins | sample 1572801 | NCBI WGS metagenome assembly OGLJ01 (sample SAMEA2581877, study PRJEB24529) | metagenome | biome: Human gut stool | place: China | collected 2011
GGTGCATCAATCTCAAAAGCCAATGAAAGATTGTCGAGGCGATTCTTCACAACAATAGAAATGTCAAAGTTCACCATTCGCGACGTACCATCCTCCTGCGATACAGAAGCCCGCATACGCTCCGTAGCCCGGAAGTTCAGTAAAGGATCCATCGGATTACCCGTCCAGTCCACATAGCTTCCGTTCTGTATCTGGAACTCTTTCAACGGAATAACCGGAAGAGCATATTTCATCATTCCCCCGGTAAGGGTATAACGCCCGGTAAGGGTCAGATCTCCTTGTGGTGTATATTGCAAAGACAAATCCCCTCCACCTTCCAGCTCAACACGGCTGCTACGGTCTGCACTCAAATCGGCCTTCAAGCGGACAGCCGGATCGATGTGTACAGTCATAATCATATCCAGTCCACCCAAAGAAAGAGTCGGCACCTCTTCTTTATTTAAAGAAGTGGTATCTGCAAACGAGGTGAAAGTCACCAGATCACTCAACCGGTCCTGTACGGTGAGCGGAGAGTCAGTAAGTACATAGGTAACATCCGTATTGCCCAGCAAATTCACATTACCACGCATCATTAGTGCTTCCAACGGGCCGCGGACCGTGGCATCAAGGTCAACAAAGACCTTACCATAGACCATACTTTCCTTCGTCCGTTTGGCATTGAGCAATGTATAGTTCTCAGCAAACAGTTTCAGGTTTGCCATCGGACGACTCATATCGCGAAAGTCAACATAACCGTCAATACTGAACGGATTTTTACTGGTGGTATAAATAGCAAATTTATCAAACACGATGCGATTATTCTGTACTTGTATCGGACGGTTATCAAATGTAAACCGGGCATCTGCCTGACGTGCATAGACAGAAACACTATCCAGTGACAATCCGCCGTTTATCAACGGAGTGTCAGTATATCCTGTAATATGCAAATCACCATCCATATCACCGGAGAGAGTTACCACCTGATCGGGTACAAACACATTGGCAATCGTAAGCGGGAAATGCTCAAGCGTGGAATTCACCACAATACTGTCTTTCCCGGAAATCGTAGGATACAACGCTCCGTCAGCAACCATAATCTCCGTACCTTCATGTGTCAGGTACGTATTCACATACTGTTTGCCAGCCTCACCCGGAAGCCAGGTAGCTCCCAAAGAAACATCACCGATACGTTGGCGCTCGTAAGTCAGCTCATCAATGCTGGCTTCAGCAGAGAGCTCCAGAGAGTTTTCCGTTTGTATATAGTGGGCTTCGGCAGAAAGCAGTCCGGTAATATCGGGCATATAGGGCAAGATACTAAACAGTTCATCCAACCGGATACGGCGCAACTCGACATCCATATTCTGCAACGAAACCGTATCACTTGGCAGAGACTGCATCCGGATTCCCATCCCTTCATTATCCTGCATATCTACATTGGCATAAACACGCATATTATTGTGCAGATAAATCCAGTTGTGATGCTCCTCAAAGCGAAACTTATGGAAAGCAATGACAGGCTCCTCCGGTATCAGGGTCAGGGCAATTCCATTCCCCTTACCACGACCACCATAAAGAGGCTTGGCGTTGACTCCAAAAAGTAATCCGGTTTTTCCCTTATCATTAATATACTGTGCAGTCAATTCGGCATCCTTATCACGGATTTCTCCTGTAAGAATCGATTTAAAAGAGATCTGCGGATTCTTTGGCCCATTGATTACTCCACCATGCAGACTGATGCGGCTTGTGTCTTGCTTCAAAGTGAGGAAAATAGTATCAAGCTGCAAAGTATCTATCTTGAGTGCATGAAGAGAAGCCTTGCCATTAATTCCCCAATCGGGCGCACAGCCTATTTTGACAGAAGCATCCTGGTACGATATTTTCTGTGTGGCAAGATACCATGCCATCGGATTATTGCGTCCTGCCGAGAAAGAAAAGATTGCGGTAGGCAATGCTTTACGCAACTCTGCATGATTCAGTTCTTTATTATCCAGTTGCCTCATCAGTATATCGGCAAAGTGAGTAGACTGGCGGATCAAAGGTTCTAATCCGGCACGGGCACTAAGGTTCAGCTTCAAGTCGCCGGAAGTAAGATGGGTAAATACACGCTCTTTACGAACTTCTCCGGTAAACTGGAAAGCCAGTACTTTCTCCTTCCCTAAACTGACGCCCACCAGTTTTTCAGTGTCGAGCGAAGTAACATCCAGTTCTACTTTTCCATCCGGATAACGGTGGGCAAGATGATATTCCGCATCGGCTTTCATCTTCAACAAGGCATTGTCACTGGTCAACTGTGCCGTAGCAACTGCATTCTTAACTGCTCCCGAAAGTTCAATACCGGAAATCCGATAATCGGCATAATGCAGTTTATCAATAGATGCATTGACTGTAGCAACCGAACGATAAGAGGTAAAGTCGAGCCCACGCCCACGGGCAGAGAGGGAAGTGGTCAGTTCATAAATAGAATCATGCGGAAGGAAATGATTCACCTGCAGATCTTCAATCTTCAAATCGGCACTGTATACTTCGGTATTTGTATTAAGATTGGCAGTAAGATTCAACCTGCCTTCTTTTTCTTTCAGTTGCAAACGGGCATCGTATTTAGGTCCCTCCATGCCTAAGCGGGCATCAAGTAACATACTGTCCGGAATAACCAAAGGTGCTCCGGGCTTCATGTCTGCCAGCGCTGTCAGGAAGTTAAGGTTTCCGGTTCGCATCTTCAGGTCAATAGCAGCAGAACGAGTGACACTATCCATCAAATTATATAACTCTCCACCACCATCCAGAGAGAAAGCACCGGGCAGATCAATCTTAAAACGGGAAATCTGCATTGATTTCAGGTTTCCCTCTGTGCCTGCCTGAACAACAAGGGGCCGGAAGGGATAGGCGTCTTTGAATGCATCAGGGAGTTCACCGGCAAACAAAAGCACATCTTGTTTACCAATAAGAGCATTGAAACGCGCAGTCAGACGTCCTGTAGTAGGAATATTTACCAGCTCCCAATATGTCTGGGCAGTCAGGTTCATTTCCGAATGGGGAGTAAGTAAGCGGAAATAAGGCACACGGATCAGTGTACTATCAGCAAAGACGCGTCCCGTAAGAGAAGTTACACTGAGTCCGGAACGCTCATTCATGGAGAATTCACGAATGACTGCGTTCATATTACGTCCCTGATAGAGAACAGAGTCAATCCCGATACGGATATCACGCAAGGCAATGTGTGAAGGGTCAAAACCCTCGGCAGGCAAAGCATTCCCCGTATCATAATTGACCGAAGCTCCTGTCAGCAGAAAGGACCGCAAACCATAAAACTGCTGTTTAAGGTCGGCAGACACATCATTGACAGTTGCCTCACCCACATGGGCAGCCATACGCATGGAATCAGCAGGAAGTTGCATGCTGAAAGAGACATTCTTCAGATTAAGTGCATGAAGATTTACTTTCCAGTTGACAGGAGCCGAAGCGGTGTCCGGCTTCTCCGTAGTAGTGGTATCTGTAAGAATAAGTCCGATATGGGTATCGGAAAGCTCTGCACGATTTATAACAGCTAACTCATTGCCAAGATCTACCCCATGGCTTTCGAGAAAGAAGCGCCCCAATACACCACGAATCTGCATACCTTCTATCAGATTGGCCGAATTGACAGCTACGCGCTGAATAGTGATATCATCCACTTCTATTTTTCCTTTGAACAAAGGCATAGCCTGCACATGCACATTAAGACTGGCCAATGTGAGTAACGTGTCCGGAGCCTGTACGACCTCTACATCCCGTACTAACAAGTTTAATGGGAAACGGAGATCAATACGTCCGACATTGATTTGCATACCGGTAGCCTGAGATGCATATACAGTGGCCTGCTTCCGTAGAAAATTCTGTACGGGAGGCACATAAAGCAGTATCATTAGTACTACAAAAAGTAGTATAGGAGTGAGTATAACCCAACTCACCCATTTTATCCATTTTCGTTTCATCAAGCGTGTTTCAATACTTTAAAGAGATACAAAGTAAACAAATAAATCCGGGAAAAAGATTTAGGAGTTCAATAAATACTTCCTTGCTTCCTCTACAACCAACCGTAGTAAAGGCAATACAGCCTCTGTTTTTTGTTTCACTTCATCAGAAATGTTATCATCGCGCCGAGCTTCCAGCCAGGACAATAACGGCAGTATATTTCCTGCCCCTATCAAAGTCAGCAACGGAAGCAATTTATGCGACATACCAGCAATACCAGCCATATCTTCATCATCCAATGCCTTCTCCATCCGACCAATATTTTTCTCTGTTTCTTCTATAAAGGAAGAGATAATAGAACGTGTAGCCTCCGGTTCGTATTCAGTAAAGGCGGCAAGAGCTTTGAAATTCAGAGAATTGACAGTTAGAGAATTGACAGTTGACAATTGACAATTGACAGTGGGCTGCGCTACTGTACTGCATACTAATGGCTCCTCCTTCACTGTCAATTGTTCACTGTCAACTCTCAACTGTCCACTCTCAACTGTCAATTGTCCACTGTCAATTGTCAATTGAATAAGCTCTTTCACCGTAAATGGTTTATGCAGACAGCCGGCAAAACCATGTTCCAGAAACTCGGCTTCATTCATATCGCTGCGGGCCGTAACGGCTATAATCGGAATTGTTTTTGCTTGGGGAATATTGGAAGCACGAAGTAGTTTCAACAGATCAAAACCGTTAATAGCAGGCATCTGGACATCTGTAAGCAATACATCAAAATGATTCTCACGAAGTTGCTCTGTCAACTCGTCAAGTTGCTCGCAACAAGTAGCATGAATGCCCTGCTGCTCAAGCATGGCAGCAGTGAGTGTCAACTGTATTTTATCATCATCGATAAGAAGAATATTTGCCGCAGGAACCGGAAGCTGTGTTCCTTCATCCTCTTCGGCAGCAGGAACAGTATTCGTATTATTTATTACAGATTGCTTTTTGTCTTTATAGTCTGATAAAGCTTTACCTACCGGGTATAATGGCAAAATCACTGTAAATGTGCTCCCCTCACCTACTACACTCCGCACATCAATTGTACCTTCAAGCAAAGTAACCAATTTGTGCACAATAGAAAGTCCAAGTCCAAAACCTTCTTCACCTTGAGCACCGGGCAGTCGGGTAAACTCCTGAAAAATACGTTCCCGGTCTTTGGCAGCCATCCCCTTACCGGTATCCGTTACATCAATGTGCAAACGAGACGAAGAATAACTTACCGAAAACGTGATCTCTCCTTTGGAAGTAAACTTCACAGCATTAGAAAGCAGGTTGTTCACAATCTGACGAATGCGAAGCGGATCACTGATAAAATGCTCATCAAGTTCTGGAACTATCTTACAACGAAGCACAAGCCCTTTGGCTGCAGTAAGAGGTTCAAAGCTAATGCGAATTTCTTCAAAAAGCTGTGAGGGATTGAAAGTAACGCGGTTGACTTCCGCTTTATTCAAGTCGAGACGATGGAAATCGAGCAAGTCACTGACCAGTTTCAACAGATGTTGTGAAGAGCTCTTCATATTATCCAAATAGAAGCGCTGACGTTCATCTTCCGTAAGACGAACCAGCAAATCAGTATAGCCTATGATAGATCCAAGAGGTGCCTTAAAATCGTGGGTAATAGCAAGCATTAATTTTTCACGGGCCTACAGCAGATCTTCGGCACGACGGTTCGCGTCTTCCAACTCCGCCCGATAACGATTACTTCGAGTTATATCTCTCCAGATCAATATAAGAAAAAAGGCAGAAAGTAACACGGCACCTACAGCAATTCCTCCAATGGTACGGGCAGAACGCTGACGAATATCCTGCTCCTTCTGGGCATTGAGTTGTGCACGTAACACAACATTTTGTTCATACTCTTTCACCAGACTATCAATACGGGCCGTCAGTTGTGTATCAAGACGTCGGAATTGCACATTTCTCCGCCGGATAGTAGTTTTCTTCTTTGCCCGCTTCTGCTCGCTGGCGGTACGAATCTTCTGATGCAATGAATCAGCAGGATTATAAGCTTCAAGAATCGTATCGGTAGCAAACTCTTGTGAGGTGTTTACCAATACAGCAGTATCTTGTTTGGAGGGAACAAAAGCCTCGGCCAGCCTCTTAAAAAAACCTTTCTTCTTAGGTTTTGTAATAAGAGAATCACGGGTGGTAATTACGCGATGTTGTACACGCTGTTGAATAACAACCGAATCCTGTTCAGCGATGATTTCTTCAATCTCCCTGGCGGACAGAAGACTATCATTAGCCTCACTCAACACACGAAGCATCCGGATCGTATTCTGATCTTTTTCACGCAACAGCACCAACAAACTATCTGTCATCAGACTTTGTTGATCGTCCGAAGCCGAAAGAGTCTCCATCTCCCGGTGAACAAACACAAGAGAAAAGAGTAATATCGCCAACAGAAGAGAGTATCCAATGGCAATCTTTACTTTGGTAAAACGTGAAGGAGTCATAGGCAAAATGTTATAAGGTTATAGAGTTATAGAGTTGTAAAGTTATAGGGTTATAAGGTTATAAGGTTATGGAGTATAGGGATACGATGTTATTAGATTAGGTTATCAAGCTCGCAAAATATAACATTATAGCATTATAACCTTATAACCCTATAACTTTACAACTTTTCTTTCGTTTTATAGTAGAATCGCCACCACAGCATGATACCCGCACTGGTCAATCCAAAAGGAAAAGCCATCCACACCCCGGTAATCCCCCAGTTAAGAACGAATCCACAGAAATAACCCACCGGCAAAGATATCACAAAATAGGCAATAAAAGCTATGAGCATCATCGGTTTCACATCCGAAATACCACGCAAAGCATTGGCAAAGTTTATCTGCATGCCATCACCAAGCTGATAAACCAGCATTGGAATAATCAGCATTACTACCATAGCAGACACCTCTTCATTGTCTGTGAACCATCCTCCCAGATAATTGCGGCATAGAAATACAATGCTTCCCAATACCACCGCCATTACCATAATCAACTGAAAACCGGCATAAGCAGAACGACGCACATTAACAATATCATCCTGTCCCTTAAAATTGCTGACACGTACCGCAACAGCAGCTCCCATGCCGTAGAACATCATAAACGTAAATTGAGAAATAGCACAGATTATCTGATGTGAAGCCAACGCAATGGTGCCCAGCCAACCTATCATCACCGCACTTAAACTAAAAGAGGCTGTCTCCATTCCCATTTGAAAAGCAACAGGCCACCCCAAAGCATTGAGACGGATAAACATTGGCCGTGACCACCCTAAACGGAAGAACCCTACTTTATAGCGCAGGAAACGACGACTATTGAAAAATATCACAGCAAATACAATCACCATGACAATACGGGAAAACAAAGTGCTGATACCTGCCCCTAATAATCCTAATTCCGGGAAACCTATCAACCCGTTAATCAGGATATAGTTCCCGATAATATTCAGAACATTACCACCCAACAATATCCACATCGCGGTTTTAGTATCGGTAATACCATCCGTAAACTGCTTAAAGCCATTGAATAGCAATACAAATACAAGAGAAATGAGCAATACTATGTAATAGGGCTTAATCAGTGGAAGTAATTCTTCCGGCTGCCCCAACCGTTCTACATTCAAAAACAAAATCCCCATTATCAGTGTCAGCAACAAGCCAACAAGCAGATTTGCCAGCAGGCTACAGCGTAAAGCCTGACCAACAGGTGCGAATTTCTTATTTCCATATAGACTTCCCACAATGGGGGTCAATCCATAGGAAAAACCTGTACTGAAAATAATAGCCAGGTTAAATACATTATTTACAAAAGAGGCAGCTCCCAATTCGCTGGTGCTATGATGCCCGATCATCAGCGTGTCAGCAAATCCAAGGATAATAACTCCCAGCTGTCCGATAACGATAGGCAATCCCAAGAGAAACAACGCTTTGTAATGCCCCTTGTAGGTTTCATAGAAGTTTCTTAATCTCATGAAAGTAGTGATTAGTGATAAGTGATGAGTAGTTAGTGATAAGTGATGAGTAGTTAGTGATGAGTGATGAGTAGTTAGTGATGAGTGATGAGTGATAAGTGAGTAGAAAAAAGTATGGATATTAAAGGAACCTATAGCGCAGCCCGCTAATCACTCATCACTACTCACTTATCACTAACTCACTACTCACTACTTACAATTTTTAATACCACTCCATTAGCCTTGTCAAAAGCTGTTTGTGCTACAGTTTGTAATTGTCCGGCAGTCACAGCCCGATAACGCTCTACCTCTTTTTCCATATCTTCAGCCACTCCATTCAGCTCGAACCAGGCAAGATTAGTAGCGACATTCAGATAATTGATATTACCGAATATCTGAGTAGACTCAAATTTATTCTTTACCTTTTCCAGCTCTTGTGCAGCGATCGCTTCATTCTGTAAGATCTTTAACTCTTCACGCACAGCAGCTTCTGCCTCTTCCAATGACACACCCGCCGAAGGTTTACCGGATATGTGAAACAATCCGGCATCTATCGAGCCCGAAATAGATGCGTCAATACTGGAAAACAACTGCTTCTCCTGTACCAGATGTTGATTCAGACGACTGGAACGGCCATTACTCAGAATATCCGACAATATATCAAATGCATAATAGTCAGGATGAGCGCGCTCACACATATGAAATGCCATAAAGAGTGCATCGAGGGGAACATTGCGTTCTACTGTTAAACGGCGCTCTTCTGTTTGTACAGGTTCCTGCGGCAATCGGCGTACCGGAACATCCCTGCGCGGAATAGTTCCAAACCACTTCTCTGTAAGGGCCACCGCCTCTTCAAAGGAGATATTCCCGGTAACGGCAAGCACTGCATTATTAGGCGCATAGAATCGGAAAAAGAAATCTTTCACCTCATCCAATGTAGCATTAGCTATGTGCGACAACTCTTTACCGATAGTAGGCCATTGATAAGGATGCTCTTTATAGGCAAGAGGACGCAACAGATGCCCCACATCGCCGTAAGGCTGATTGAGACAACGTTGTTTAAATTCCTCCATTACCACTCCCCGCTGAACTTCCAGACTACGTTCATTGAAATCAAGACTCAACATGCGGTCAGATTCCAACCAGAAACCTATTTCTACATTCTGGCGGGGAACGGTAAGATAATAATTAGTGATGTCATTATTTGTCCAGGCATTATTTTCTCCGCCGGCAAGTTGAAGCGGAGCATCATAATCGGGGATATTCACTGAACCACCAAACATAAGATGCTCAAAAAGATGAGCAAACCCTGTATGTTCGGGATGTTCGTCCCTTGCTCCTACATTATATAATATATTAAGAGCTACCATCTGGGTACTATCATCCTGTGAATGGACCAGCCTCAGCCCATTGGCTAAAATATGCCTGTTTATCTTTAACATCTTAATCTAATACAGATACTTTAATAATTTTCACATCATCTTCCGGACGGTCACTACGATCAGTCTTCACATTCTGTATCTTATCTACAATATCCATACCGTCAACGACTTCACCAAACACAGTGTATTCACCATCCAGATGAGGAGTACCACCTACAGTAGTATAAGCTTCTATCTGTTCTTTAGTAAAATGAAATTCCGGCTGCTTAGCAGCTTCTTCCTGAGCCTGTGCAAACAGTTTTTCCTGCAAATCATACAATCCATCCTCATCATTGGCTTTACGCATCTTATAAATCTCTTTCATATGTTTCTGCGCCAATGCATTAAAAATATTAGTCAGTTTGTTTTCGTTCATCTGTTGCTCCATACCCAGTAAAGTAGAATCATTGTAAACCTTTCCGGTTACAATATAGAACTGACAACCGGACGACTCCTTATTCGGATTTACATTGTCCCCTTGACGAGCTGCTGATAAAGCACCTTTCTTATGGAAATATTTCGGATAAACAAACTCAGCCGGAATGGTATACCCAACATCACCGGCACCCAGCATTTTACCTTTAGGAGCATTCTTTGAATCCGGGTCACCGGCCTGCACCATAAAATCTTTGATCACACGGTGAAACAGTGTACCGTTGTACATACCTTCTTTAGCCAGTTTAATAAAATTATCTCTGTGTTTCGGAGTCTCATTGTAAAGTTTCACCTTAATATCTCCAAGCGAAGTTTCAATCTTCAACATTGTTTCTTTCTGATTTTCCATATCTACATTTTTCTTTTGACCTGGTTTACAAGAAGCTACAGCTCCACAAACCAATATTGTTAATAGTATCAATAAATTCCTTTTCATAACGCTTTCAATTAATTTAAGTTTGCAAATATACGATTTTCGTATAAAACCTCTTACCTTTGTAACTCACAAAATGGCTAAAGATAATATCATGAAATCCATATTAATAGTTGAAGATGATATAACCTTCGGCATGATGCTGAAAACCTGGTTAGGGAAAAAAGGATTTGAGGTGGACTCGGCAAGTAACATTGCCCGGGCAAAGAGATGTATCGAAGCACAAATGCCCGACTTAATTCTCTCCGATCTCCGTCTTCCCGATCAGGACGGCATCCATTTATTAAAATGGATGAATGAACAGCATATGGATATCCCATTGATTATCATGACCGGATATGCAGATATACAGTCGGCAGTTCAGGCCATCAAACTGGGTGCACGAGACTATATAGCCAAACCGGTAAACCCGGAAGAACTTCTCAAAAAAATGTCCGAAGCCTTACAAGGCAAAGAAAACGGAAAACCGGTATCCGACAAACAACCATCTGCTCAAAAACAGCACTCAGTTACTTCTGACAAAAGGCATGCTTACCTGGAAGGTGAAAGTGATGCCGCCAAACAATTATATAATTATGTGGGGCTGGTGGCACCAACCAATATGTCTGTCCTTATTAATGGTGCCAGCGGAACGGGAAAGGAGTATATAGCCCATCGTATCCATCAACTCAGTAAACGAGCTGATAAACCTTTTATAGCCATTGACTGCGGTTCCATTCCCAAAGAACTGGCGGCTTCGGAGTTTTTTGGTCATATAAAAGGTTCTTTTACCGGTGCACTAACAGACAAGACCGGTGCTTTCGTAGCCGCCAATGGCGGTACAATTTTCCTTGATGAGATAGGAAACCTCAGCTACGAGGTACAGATACAGTTGCTTCGTGCTCTTCAGGAACGCAGAATACGCCCATTAGGATCTACACAGGAAGTTACAGTAGATATCCGCCTCGTTTCTGCCACCAATGAAAATCTGGAATCAGCGATAGAAAAAGGAACTTTTCGCCAGGACCTATACCATCGTATCAATGAGTTTACGTTACGAATGCCAACTCTTAAAGAACGTGGAGAAGATATTTTATTATTCGCCAATTTCTTTCTCGATCAGGCCAACCGGGAGTTAGATAAACAACTGATCGGATTCGATGCCAAAGCCTCACGCATGTTACTCGATTATCATTGGCCGGGTAATTTACGGCAGATGAAAAATATTATCAAGCGGGCAACTTTACTTGC
>OGLJ01002529.1_pt1 | contig 11429 bp, 15 predicted proteins | sample 1572801 | NCBI WGS metagenome assembly OGLJ01 (sample SAMEA2581877, study PRJEB24529) | metagenome | biome: Human gut stool | place: China | collected 2011
AGATCCAGGCACAGAAAAGCAGCGGACTTACAGTGCATAAATGGTGTGAAGAAAACGGTGTCAATGTTAATACCGTGTACTTGAATTTTGTTCCGATTATTTCGCTGCTCATTTGTTTTTCAAATCCTTGCCTTTAGGTTCGTATCTAAAATATGTAATAGAACATTATTGATACTTATTAAGATGCATTTGACTAATCTGGAAAATAAATTCCCATTTCATCTTGGTTAAAATCGTATTGTGATATGCTTTCTTCATCTTCAGTTGTACTGTTAAATACTCGAATAGATGATATTTTATCTGTCTGTTTATTATCAAAATGCAGACAAATAAAAGCATCGAAACGCCTTAGTTGAATGCAAATAGTATCATTGACCTCCCATGCGGCTAACAAATTAGAATATGAAGGAGTATATCGTTCTATAAATTTATCCATATTCTTCACAGCTTCCGGATCCTCCAGAAACTCATTGGAAAATATAGTTTCAAGCTCTTCTCGGTCTTTATTATGCATCGCCCCGAAAAATGTGTTTAAAATATCAGACTCGGTTTCACATCCGGGGTAATATATTCCGGCAAGCAGATCTCCGCCGCCTGCTCCTCTCTGATCTTCCTCACATTCTTCAAAAATCAAGCTGTATACGCCTTGGGCAGACGGATCAGTTTCCTGCTGTACCCACTCAGTCCATGTTAATGAATAGCATTTTTCAGTAGTCTTAATTACACAGATCGACCATACACATTTTGCCTGCAAATCAGAAAAAGATTCTGATGACTGATTTTCATAAACTATCTCTAAATTGTCACCCTCAAATATATTAAATATGTATTTGATACCTTCATCAATATCAGGCTGTAATTTCAAAGTCTGCTCTGAAAAAACGCTTTTAAAAAGTTCAGCATCGTTGGTCTCCAAGGCTTGTATCAGAACATCCGAAGTATTTTTCGTTGAGGTTTGATCGATAATTAATTTATCATCATTTTCTATTGAACTTTGGCTATCGTTTAATATAGTACAGCCTGTAGAACTTGCCAATAACAAAGTAAGCAAAACGGATATTGTACTTTTTTTCACATTTAATCACTTCCATTAATCTGGCAAATAAATTCCCGCATTTTCTTCCGATAAATTATAATCACCGATAGTCTTTTCATCGTCTATCTCGGCAAATTTTAGAAAAGATATTTTATCCGTTTGTTCCTTGTCAAGTCTAAAACAAAAACATATCGGATTATCATTTTTCATGGACGTAATATAAACGGTGATATTTCCATCATCAATTTCCGTCCAGCCTTCGTGAAGTTCTCGCATTGGCTGACAGTAATCAAAAAAGCGATCTATTTCATCGTCCGTTACGCCTGAAGCCAGCATATTGTCAGAAAGCAGCTCACGAAATCTCTCTATGCGATCGTCATGATTTTTTTGCTGATAAATGTTTTTCCAAAGAGTAAACGCCATATCACTTTCCTCGGAATTAGCAGGATACACTACCCCTGCAACAAAAAGGTCTTCACCTCCCTGATCCAGTCCGGCATCCGGCCAAATCTGGAGTTTCATGCTGTAGACTCCTTCTTTTTCCTTATCTTTTTCATTTATCGTCCACGCATTCCAAGTAAGCTTATAGTAGTTTTCTGTTGTTTTAAAAACGCATACCGGAGAAACAATACATCTTTCACCACCGCTCGAATATTTATTTGAGCTTGAATTATTCTGCGTAACTTCAACAAATTCGCCTTCATATATGCTGAGCATATATCCGATCCCTTCATCCAGATCCGGACAAAGATTTTTGGCACGAACAGAAAACAGATTTTTGATTGCGTCCGCATCGTTATTTTCCAAAGCCTTTATTACTGTTTCTGAAACACTCACATTCTCCGTCTGATCAATAACGAGATCACCTTCATAATGGCTGTTCAATTTTTCTACAACAGAACAGGACATTAGGCTTAACATCAATATTACGGACATTGTGCAGCAAAGCAAGTTTTTAAATTTTAACATAATATTCTCCTTACCAAGTCAGAGTTACAATGTATGAACCCGAATCTTTTTCTGGAATATCCCATTCGACTTCTCCTGCATTAAATTCTCTGAAAGAATCTAACATTATATCTTTGTTTTCTCCAAAGCTCGAAAAATCTATAGTAGTTACGGCTTGGAGATCCTCAGCTTTAACATTTTGAACCAACGGATCAAATCCCGTTATCCACCATTGTAATTCATCTGGTTCATGTTTATACAGCTGCTCATCATCACTGAAGATTCCATCCCCATTAGAATCATGATATAATTCAAGAGTCATATCAACAGAATATTCTCTGTTAACTTCGGCATAAAGATATGAGTATTCACCATTTTCCATAATATAATTTCCATACTCATCAATTTCTCCATCTTTCACCTGATAAATACCTGTTTCAGCGCCTGCTCCAAGGTTCATATAGTCGCCCTTCCATGACCATATTATAAATTCTTCTCCTTCATCTTTGGATTTATCACCGTCAAGATCTACCCAAAAAATCTGAGATTGATGAGCATCTACGGTTATTTCACCGCCCGAAGCTTTGTTAACCGCAGCTCGGAAAACATCGTCATAGCCTGTGGTATAATGTGCATATTGCTGCAAACAATCAGGTCTCATATGATAGATACCATCATCATCCATATCTGCACCCAACGTCAAGGAGAAAAATCCTGTTGTCATATCTGCAACAACATTCAATCCAGGAATATATGAAGACAAAATCGGATGCTTTCTCACAAATACTGCAGCGATTGTTCCTAACTCCGCAATTTTCTTTATCAGCCAGACACCACCTATCTGATAAAATATTCCAACTGAAAAGGTTACGAAATTCCTGAATCCTTCACCATGAATTAATTTACCTATAAAATTAAAAAAAATCAAAATCTATAATTTTATTCCATTAATCTTTACACCATTCACAAACTGAATCAATCCACTCTTTAGCTTTTTCCAACCAGCTCTTTTCGCATTCCGGTTTTAAGTATTCGTACTTATCATAAAAATCATTCTTGCTCTTATTAATAGCGTCAGCGACATCGCCGTCGATACGCACAACATATTCCGATTATTTTATTGCAAAATGTTCTATTTTTTATTAATATAAATTATTTTATCAGGATCAACATTTTTCAAAAGATATTCTGACATTATTTCAAATCCGTCCATAAGAGTTTCAACAGCAAAATGCTCAGAGTTCACATAAATTAAAATTTTTTCATTAACCCCTAATCTAGTATCATTAATTATCCATTTTATCTTTGTTATTTCTGAAACATCCACACTATATTTGGATCCCAAAATCTTCCTAACGGTTATTTTGCTGCCACTTACTACAATTTTTAATTTTCTTATCCACAATAATGAAATAGCTATTGGAATAAAAATGAATAATATTGTTGAAATATACATAGGAAAATGCGGAGGATCACCAAAAATCGTATACATTACGTTTAAAACAATGAAAAAAGCAGTTATAAAAACTTCACCTTTATAAATCTCTGACGGTATCTTCACAGTAAATTTCGATTTTGATTTCATTGATCAGACCTCCTTCATTTCTTATTAATTTTGTGACAACTCTCTCCATTCGTCATACCATTCCTTAATCCCATCAAAAAAACACTTGCTATATTTTCCAATGCACCTCCAGGAAGTCCTGAAATTACACCAGTTCTAATTGTTTTATAATGAAATTTTTTAATACTTCCCTGTTTTAATTTTGTTATTACCATTTTAAATGAAGCATCATAGCTATTTATGCCTGAAAGTCTTTTGAACACCGGAATTTTTTTCGAAAGAGTTTTTGAAAGCTTTCCAGTAATTTTACTTAAAGCAACACTAAAAAAAGCCGCTGTTCCTGTGCTTAAACCAGTATCAAATAATATTTCAAAAGTCGATCGTTTTTGTCACCCAGTGATATTTTCAAGATTTTCGCCAAAAAACGTTGATATTGCCGCCTCTGCTGAACAAGCAGCAATTGGATTAGTAAGCAATAATAAAACACCGCCAGCAAAACCGCCTATCGCTGATCCAATATATGATTGCCAGTTACCATCCCAATCGCCTGTTATCGCACATGAAATAATATCACTAATTAATTGACCTGAAATGCCTACGATTGCTCCAACTACACCAACAGCAATTACTGGAATTGCCGTTCCAAATGTTGAAATACTCAATATAACAATACCGACAACAATGACAATAGTCACAAACACACTAACTATTGACTGCCAATTTTCCTTGCACCACTCACAAGCACTATCCCATTTCTCTTCCAACCAGCTTTTTTCAATATCCGGTTTCAGGTATTCATATTTATCATAAAAATCATTCTTGCTTTTATTGATAGCATCAGCCGCATTTTGGTCAATAATCATAACATCAGAAATGTATTCATTAATATTTTCTTTCAATGACTCAAGTGATTCAATTTTGTCCTCTTGGGTCTGCGTTGATGATTTTATCGAGCTGATAACATCATCAACATTGCATATGCTTTCATCTATGGAAAGCACTTTTGATTTCAGTGATTTCAAATCAGCATTATCATTAATAAATAAAGGGTGATAATATTTTACGGCATATTCAGGATCAATTTTTATTATTGATGTAATGTTATTTTTTATTGCTTTGCAATAATCATTTCCTAATTTATAGTATATAGCATTGACAAGGTGCAAAACCATTTTCAATAGTGCCATATGTTTTCTAAGTTCAATTATCCGTTTGCTTCTTATGTGTTTAGTGGTTCGCATCTTCTCATAGTTTAAACCTCGATACAATATTTCAAATAATAAATATTCCATCTCATCTAACCTTAATTGTTTTTCAAAAACGCATACCATTCTGCCCACCAACATACATCCGTTGTTGCCGTTGGACCATTTGTTACCACTTTATGCTCTTATTTAAAATCAAGTGTAACACAAAATCTTTGTGCGATGTCGCCTTAATTAATAGGGTAAAGCCTATAATAATAGCCATTATCAGAATCTTTCTTTATACATTTAAATTCCGCTTCATTCTTTTCAAAACTTGCATATTTTACTTGCGTACCTTCGTTTTGTCTATATGGATAAATAATAAATTCTGGAATTTTATTTGTAAAATCATAATCTGAGACTTTGAAAAATTCTTCATAAGTAACATTGTTATTATTAAGGAAAATAATCCCATAATTTAAATCGAGATATGTATTATAATTTATATCAAATGCATCACATATATCTTTCGTTTGCGTTGACGGTCCATATACAATACACTTATCCCATTCAAAGCCAGTAAAATCAGACATATGTATAATAATCTCGGTATCATCATTACATTTTTTTATAATTTTATCCTTTAACGATTTTGAATGGCGATAATTTATTATTGAAAAAATGCTCAGTATAACTCCCATACACAATACTCCAATCAAAATTACTCTAATATATTTCTTGACCAATTCAATCACCTTTTTTATTATAGTATTTATTATCTGGTGGAAATCCGTTTTCATCAAGTGTCTCCAATATATCATTAAATCATCTTTGTATCGTTCGTATGAAAGTCGTTCTTTTACAATCACATAATGTCCATCATCAGTTTCCTTCACAATATTTAATCCATTTGTATAATAGTAATCTAATACTTTTTTTGCTATATCTTTGGATGTACTATCAATTGATGTTGTTTTTCCAATTTCCCGTCCAATAACATTGTTTAACAAATCAACTGCTTGATCAGCATCACCTAAAGTTTTAAACCTATGCGAGTATATATCTTTGATTTCATGAATAACGTTTTGATTTTTTTCATGAGCATTACCAACTTGTAAGCCTATATTCTCTCCCCACTTACTTGTTATAATTGAAATCCAAAAAGTGTGTCGAAAAGCATTTACTTCTGATCCTTCTTGAACATCATTATCTTCAAAATCAAATGCATTTGCAAAACGAGAGGCATTTGTACTAATATTAGTATTTCCCACTCCAGGCTTAACTTTTCCAATTTGAAGAGATATTATTGGATGCCTTAAACCAAATGATATAGTTTTTAAAGTGTCACTTTTGAATATCTTACCAAGAATATTAAGTGGATATCCAAGTAAGTAAATACTTGAAGCAAGAAAAGCGATACCACAAACGGTCACACTTACCACTGTAGCTAATTTTACAGACAATCCCCAAAAAGTCAATAGCGGAACTAATGATGTAAATCCCGTGATTACAATTGCTGTAATTATCAACACAGCGCCAATTACTATAACAATTTCTTTCCAATGCTCCTTGCACCACTCGCCGACCTTTTTGCAACCGTCCTTGAATTTCTCCCAACGGCTTTTTTCACATTCAGGCTTCATGTAGTAGTGTTCAGAAATTAATCGCCAATGCCAAATTTTTCTCTATATTCCATGTTTGTAGCAAACAACTCGTCAAATGGAACTATTGATTTTGACGCGGTTTCAATGTTAACTTCTTCGGACCAAAGAAACGGATATATCAAAATGGCTTTATCAAATTCCACATTCTTTGCAGATTCTCTCCAATTTGTCCACCTCATTGAACTATAAAATTCATCTATATTCCCCTGAGCGAGCCAGGCAATAAATTCAGAGTATCTTAACTCAAGGTCCTCCCAATCCAAAGTATCAGGAGCAAAATACCACACATCGCCTATGCCCTCATCAAATTTGCCTGAATTGATTGCAAATATACCGCCCACAACATCAGTGGCAACGATAAGCATTTGTTTGACCCTCTCAGGTGTACCGTTTTTAGACAGCAAATTTATTTTAGATATGCCTACCCTATCAGATGTATCACCGCCATAAAGTCTTATCCAATCATCAAATACAACTCCTGATGTGTTCAGCATGACAGCACCCATAGCAGACGCAGAAGTTATTCTAAGCATATCACATATTTTAGCACTGTCTGACCCAGCACCATTAAATATCGTTACCTCTGTCTGTGACGTTTCAAACATTTCCTTGATCTCTAACCACAATTTATTATTTTCCTGCATTTTCATTAACCTCCATTAATCAACAATTATTATTTCAAATGTAGCCCCATCGGGGAGACCCCTTAGTTTATGCCCAATAAAAGAACCTGAACCCCTATTATCGGATCTACTGATTGCACGAACATGAGCCCCTTTGCCTCCTTCTTTACACATTGCAAAAGGATACTCATCCAAATCCTTACCTGAAACTTTGCTAATTCCCTTTAGTGACGCTTTTCTATTAGACTTTGCTCCACTTCTATTTATTGTAAGTTCCCTCGGCCGTCCATTTTTTATTGCATCCTCAATGTGTTTTGCAGACTCTGGATACTTTTCTCTTGATAATGTAATTTTGTAATCTGCGTTATGTACAAGTATTCTAAACTCACCAACATGATAAGTATGGAAATCCTCCACCTGAAAATTATACACTGTAGTGGGTTCGTCTGTCAACTCGACATTAAAATTTTCAACTAAAAGAACATTTCCGTTTACATCAAGAAGTTCATCACCAACTATTAGTTTCCCTGCGTTGACAAAGCCTTGATTTTTTTACATAGAACGGGTGGTCGGATGGTCAACAGTTGTAACGACTTCTTAGCTGTTCACAATAGGGTGTCATTTAGATGATAGACCTTCGATACAAATCATATACCTCAGTATCATTGCTTTCCAACAAGTCTTCAAAAGCGTCTACACCATTTTCGTTTAAATAATCCAGTTCATTGTCCGAGATAGGTATTGCAAACAGCCAGTTTACTATATGACCGTCAATAAGATGGCCTTGCAAATCCTCCCAGTATGACGGGATAGTGTAATAAATATGCCTCATTTCTAAGTTTTTATAATAATCATCAATAACATTCATGTTCACCATCCCAGGAGTGTACGAATAATGATCCTTGATAATATTGAACGCACAGGACGCTAATATATTAGGAAAACTTGTGAACTCACTCGTGCACATACCTATAAATTCCACCCTGATTTCTCTTCCTTGTCTATCCACAATTTCTATTGGATACTCTGACAAACCAATAGTTGAATATGTTGTAAGACCAACATCTGGCCTATTTTCACCAATGTATATATCGATCTTATGACTTTCGTTTTCATCAGAATATGAAATAACCTGCGGCGTTAGTTTTACGGCCTCGTGAATGATTTTAAAAATCTCTTTTTTGTTTTGCATATTTTCCATATTGCACCTCCAAAAATTTATGTTGTTATATACATACTTTAAATACCAACTAATGCAATAATAGTTATTTAACTACCAATTCAAGCTTATGACAAATAAGCTAAAATCATGGTCCTAAATATTGATCTGTCATATCTTCACAAGAATGACTTCTATTTGAACTTGGAAGTTCTGGGCGATAGTGGGACGAATCATTGTGTTCATCTAAAAACTGTTTTCTGTCTATACCACGTTCCTGTGCACTTGCTCGATGTTTTCTAAACTCATAACCAGGTTTATGCCCCATATTCCAAAGCTCATTGGGGTTAATTGGTTTTCCTGTTTTAGGATCACGAACAATTTCATCAGGAGAATTCGCCTTTGCTTCTTCCCATGTTTTATCCCTAACGCCTTTACGATAACCTGATGGACGTTTATATACATCCCCTGCATTATGTACAAGTATGCGAAAGCCACCAACATAATAAGTATGAAAATCTTCAACTTGAAAATTGTATACAACAGTAGGTTTTTTGTCAACTCAATATTACTTTTTTTCAATTGACAAATGACTGCCATGTGTATCGAGGAGCTTATCACTAAGTGTCAATTCACCTGCATTGACAAAGCCTTTATCTTTTACATAGAACGGGTGGTCAACTGTAGTGATTATTTCTTCGCCGTTCACAGTAATATGAACGAGAGTAGTCACCTCTCATATGTATGTTTCAAGGACTGTTTTTTGTAATAATACTTTCATCCTTTTCATTTAAAAGCTCAATTATATCATCTCCGTCAATGACTACTATATAGTCATACGGCAACATAAGCGCCTTTAAGACGGAGGGACGTATATTTAATAATTGATAAGCATAAATTGATTCGTATTCCGTAGTATCAACGTTTGAGAATTTACCATCTTTATTTTGAAATATCTCATTCACACACCAACCTGAGCCACCTAAATCTCTAAATCTTTGTAAACAAATTTTGGGTTTAACTATAGAACCTTTAGCAACAGCAATTTTATCATCAAATCTAATTGTTTCACCATTAATATGATATTTTTGTAACATATCCAACTGTTCCATTTGAATCCAAAAAGCAAGTGTTAAATCCTCATTAACTTTTAAGAATGGTGTTGACTCATAATCAGGTGTAACTATACAATAACCACTGATTGCCTTTTGCAAAATATATAAGGAAAAACCAATTTGAATTTTAAATCCGTCTTTTAATCTACCAACAGGAATATCATATATTGCTCTCCATAATGCTTGTGATTGAAAGTAAAGCATATCATCAACTTTAATTGTATACTTTATTCCGTTAATCTCTTTGGTATAAGTATTCATTTCTTTCCTAACCTTTCACTTATTGCTTTTGCAATAGCTGCACGAGCAGCTTCATCTTTTTGATTTAAAAACTGTTGTGCTTCTTCGGCGATTGCTCCTAACTTTGAATGTCCCGACCAAGCACTTATAGGTTTAGCACCTTTAGATGCATTTGTTTGTTTTCCAAGTCCCATAAAGTTTTCTTCTAAATTTGCAATTGCTTTCTGGTCTTCAAAACTCAACTGATCAAATCCTGACTGTTCAGTTATTTCTTTTAGAGGCATAATATGATCAGCTTCCAGCGTATCAACTTCATATCCATATATCGGGTCAGTTTTTTGCCATCTACTGAATTAACAGCTTTTTTCGCTTTGGCATCTGGTGAAACTTTTTCTTGGTTGCTTGGCAATTTTACACCTCCGTAAGTATATTGGTTAAAGATTCATTAATGGCATCATTATTTCCCAATATACTTCCATATCGGATACTTCAAGATTTTCTATGTCATCTTCCCCATTGAGGAATAGTGGTACTTTGTAACCCACACATTTATTGTGAGGCAAAACAAAATTGCCATTTGCCTCAAACCATTCATTGAAGAACTCAGACGCCAAGCAAGCGTCATGATATTGTGGTATCTCACTATCATGAAAATTCACAAAGTTTTCTTCTGTATTAAGTATCTCTCCTGTACCTGGTTCAAATATCAAAACTACATCTCTTTGCGTATCAAGAGCAAAAATTCTTCCCAACCAGTCATACCCAAAGACACTTATTTGATTTTTGTATTTTGGAAATGATTTTTTAACTATATCATTCCATTTTGGTATACTTTTTTCATCAAAAATTCGATACATACCATTTAGGAACGATCTTCCTCCCATTGATTTTAAAAATTGTTCGCTACTATCAAAATCATAGTGTTTTTCTTCTTTCACAAAGTCTAAAAATTTACTAAACATATTTCCCCCTTATTTCATACTGAAATCATCATTAAGATATTTGTTAAGTATCGATAACCCACTTTCAAAAATCTCCCAACATTTATGTTTTTCATCAACATTGAAACTAGGATGATATTCTTCATTTTTCAAAAGTTCCAAATTACTTCCATAGAACAACTTGTTATAAATATCGATGATTTCTTCATCATTATAGTCTCCTATAAATTCTTCATTTAGCGATTTTGATAAATCACTAAAAAAATGCCATATATCTATCAAAATTCGACAATTTTGCGATATTTCCACATTATTTATTAACTCGATAATTTCAGATAGATCAAAAACTGTTATTCCCTTTTCAAAAATAATATGTTCTTTATCCGCAAATGTATTTGCTTCTTCGACACTAAAAAAAACTAACAGTTGTTGATCAAAAAGTAAGAACCCATCTTCATCATTGCTATACCATATCAAAAAATAAGTTAATCCATTATAAATGATTTTTGTCAAATAATATTTTGCCATAACTTTGCTCCTATTTTTTTGGATTAGTAAAGGCTCTGTCGCCATATTTTTTCAACCTATTATAATCAGATTTAGGACCAGTATCATAATTGCCTTTACCAAATGCTTCATCACATAAACGTTTTGCAAAATCTTTTCCAGATTCATTTATATAAGGACGTTCACCTTTAAATCGGCTAGGAATGTCTGTTGCTTTCTCTTTCCCTGTCCCAGATTTAGGAATTTTATATTCTTTCCCAGCATTATGAACAAGAATATTGTTTTCTCCGACATAATAAGTATGAAAATCCTCCACCTGGAAATTATACACCTTTACGGGTTTATCTGTCAACCCAACATCAAAATTTTCAACTAAAAGAATGTTTCCGGTTACATCAAGAAGTTCATCACCAACTATTAGTTCTCCTGCTTTGATAAAGCCTTG
>OGLJ01002549.1_pt1 | contig 11339 bp, 4 predicted proteins | sample 1572801 | NCBI WGS metagenome assembly OGLJ01 (sample SAMEA2581877, study PRJEB24529) | metagenome | biome: Human gut stool | place: China | collected 2011
TATGCCCACTGCCAGGAGTAGTCAAAGTACGCGGTAAAGCCCTCGTCCTTGCAGCGCTTCTCGTAAATGGCGCGCCACTCCGGATCGTCGGTGTCCTCCGGCTCGTAGTTTGCGGTATCGATATAGTTCACGCCAGCCTTTAAGCATGCGTCCATGATCGTCAGATCCTGATACGGGAGTGCAACGTTTAACACTGCATCCGGCTTGTAGCTTTCCATTAAAGCGACCAGCTCGTCCACGTTGTCAGCATCCACTTTCGCGGTCGTGATCTTCGTCTTTGTAGTTCCCTGAAGTTTCTCCTTTAAAGCATCGCACTTGGATACGGTACGGCTTGCGATCATAATTTCTGTGAATACATCACTGTTCTGACAGCACTTGTGGATCGCTACGGACGCAACACCTCCGCAGCCGATGATCATTAATCTGCTCATGTTTATTTTTCCTCCTCTTTTAAAAGATCCTCAACATACTTCGGCAGCATGAATGCTCCCATGTGAAGATGTGTCGTGTAATACCAGGTTTCGATATTTAATGCATCCCATTCCCGGGGCTTGAAATCCTTGATGGGATGATATTTCTTTGAAGCGAAGCCGAAGAGCCAGTATCCGGACGGACAGGTTGGAATATGCGCCTGATACACACGGCTGATCGGGAAGGAGCGGAATGCCTTTCGGTGCATACTGCGGCAGGCCAGCTCGTCCTCATCGTAGAATGGGCTTCCATGCTGGTAGACCATGATCCCATCTTCCTTTAAGGCGCTGTAACAGCTACCGTAGAATTCCTTCGTGAACAATCCCTCTGTATGACCGAAGGGGTCTGTGGAATCGTTGATGATAAGGTCATACTTTGCCTTCTTGTTTCTTAAAAATCTCAGACCGTCATCATAGTGGACCTCGACACGCGGATCATCTAAGGCACAGGCCACCTCCGGGAAAAATTTTCTTGAAACCTCCACAAACATCTCATCCGTCTCCACGACATCGATATGTTCCACGCAGTCATACTGCAAAAGTTCTTTCGCGACACCGCCGTCGCCGCCGCCGATGATCAGTACGTCCTTCACACACGGATGGACCGCCATCGGCACATGGGTCACCATCTCGTCATAAATAAACTCGTCCTTCTCGGAGAATACGATCTCCCCGTCCAGAGCGATAAATTTTCCAAATTCCTCGGAATCGAACACGTCGATCCGCTGATATTCACTCTCCCCGGAAAACAGCTGCTTTTCGATCTTGATGGACAGCTTGACGTTTCCGGTGTGCAGTTCTGAAAACCAGAATTCCATATCTCGTGACTCCTTGTATCGTATTGGCCAAAGCCTGTTTGCGGGCAGACAGCCTGTTTGCCTGCAGCCAGCTCCGGCGCCTTGAAAAATTCATGCTATATGTTTGCCAGCACCATCAGATGGTCCACCGCCGGATCCTCTGTTCCCTGCATGGAGCATCCCTTTTTCTTCGCATACAGGATATACTGGACCACGTCGTCCGTGATCATCTCACCCGGCGCCAGAATCGGGATTCCCGGCGGATAACACATCACGAACTCCGCACAGACTCTTCCGGAAGATGCTTCCACCGGAACAGAGACCTTCTCGGAGTAGAACGCTTTCTGCGGGGACATCACGACCTTCGGGGAGATATACTCACCGGAGAGAAGTCCCGCGCTGTCCTTTTTGTAGAGACGTTCCACATCATCAAGAGCCCCAACAAGACGCTCGATATCCTGAATCCGGTCTCCGATGGAGATGTAAGCAAGAATGTTGCTGATGTCACCGAATTCGATCTGGATATCATACTCGTCGCGCAGGAGGTCATAGACCTCAATTCCCGCAAGTCCGATGTCTCTTGTATACACGGAAAGCTTCGTCACATCGTAATCGAAGATGCTGTCCCCGTTTACAAGTTCTTTTCCGTAAGCATAGTAGCCGCCGATGGAGTTGATCTCCCGTCTCGCGTACTCTGCCATCTCAACGACCTTCGCGAAGGATTCCTCACCGCGGAGAGCCAGATTTCGTCTTGAGATATCAAGGCTGGAAAGGAGCAGATAGGAGGCGCTTGTGGTCTGGGTCAGGTTGATGATCTGGCGCACATAGTCGGTGTTCACTCCCTTATTTAAAAGAAGAAGCGAGCTCTGGGTCAGGCTTCCACCGGACTTGTGCATGGATACCGCCGCCATATCAGCTCCCGCTGCCATTGCGGAGATCGGAAGATTCTTTCCGAAATACAGGTGGGTTCCATGAGCCTCGTCCGCGAGGACCTTCATGCCTCTCGCATGGGCAAGCTGTACGATCGTTTTTATATCAGAGCAGATGCCGTAATAGGTCGGGTTGTTGACGAACACCGCAACCGCGTCCGGATTATCCTCGATGGCCTGTTTTACTTTTTCGACCTGCATTGCCAGTGAAATACCGAGTCTCTGGTTCATCTCCGGATTTACGTAGATCGGGATTCCGCCGCAGAGCACCAGAGCGTTGATGACGCTCTTATGTACGTTTCGCGGCAGGATGATCTTATCTCCGGCTTTTACCACCGAGAGGATCATGCTCTGGACCGCGGATGTCGTTCCGCCGACCATTAAATAGGCGCTGGCCGCTCCGAATGCCTCCGCCGCAAGCTCTTCCGCCTCACGGATCACGGAGACCGGATGGCACAGATTATCTAACGGTTTCATGGAGTTCACGTCCAAAGACACACATTTCTCGCCTAAAAGCTGTACCAGTTCCGGATTTCCGCGTCCTCTCTTATGTCCCGGTACGTCAAACGGGACAACTCTCTTCTTTTTAAATGCCTCGAGCGCTTCATAGATCGGGGCTTTCTTTTGTCTCTCTCTGTCCATGGTTTTGTTCCTCATGCATTTTATTGATTGCGCATCATCTGAATACTAAAAAAAGCAGATGACGCCAAAACCATCATCTGCTCAAAACGATTCTATTCCATTGGGTCTGGGGCGCGTCACTCCGCTCCCGTCTTCCTCTGAGCTTTATCGTTTTTTCCTCCAAGTCTGCAATCGCAAATATATTGTCCCTGCACTTATTGACCGATTCACAAGATGATGTGTTTTTCAAACACTGATTATAAAGTAATCAACTTATAAATTTGAGCTTTTAACTCAATCAATAATGTGGGCTTAACCCCACGCGGCGCTTGACCCGCCTGTCCGATGGGCTTAACTTCCGTAGTCTGTTCTGCGGGAGTGGTCATTACATACATTTGCATGAAAACGATAAATGTCTCTTCACACTATTTTTATCATACATGAAAAAACATAGAACTGTCAAGTAAAAATTTCGTTACGTGTTTGACAAAGCAAATAGAAATCCGGAAGGATTCCAAAGCCTGCGGATCCCTTCCGGATTATTCTATAGTTCGTACAAGAGCTTCGCTCCGCGAGAATGCACCATGATTCTTACGGGAATACGCCAGCTTCTCTTACCGGAATCACGCGCCAAGTCCCACGAAGCTTCGACTTGAAACTCGCTTTACTGCTTGTTTCTTCCGTCCCAGACACCGTTTTTCTCTACATAGTATCCGTCCGGTGTTCTTTGTCCGGCGTACATAATCCCTCTCTTTCCATCGGAAATCGGGTTAAAATAATACCAGACTCCATTGAGAAGCACCCAGCCGGTCTGCATGCCGTGTTCCGGATCCATATAGAACCAGCCGCCGTAATCCTCATCTCTTAACCAGCCTGTCTTGGCATAACCTGTTTCATCAAAGGCCCACCAATTTCCGTTGATATGCTCCCAGCTATGTGAAATACCACCAGATTCACGCACGCTTCCCTTCGGATAGGTATTATCTGCAAAGCGTAACCACCAGCCATGCTCATCCATCATCCAATGGCTCTTTCCGTCATTGACAAAGCTGTTTGTTTCCCCTGTGATAATTCCTGTTATACTGTCTATCGTTCCTTTGACCGAATCGTGGCTGACTGCACCGCTGCCGGAGGCTTTATTCTGTCCGGAAGACGGGTTTTGGCGGCTCGGTCTTTCCGGCTCATCCGAATCATCGGAATCATCCGTTCTGTTCGATTCGTTCGGCTTGCCTGTTTCGCCCGGCTTTTCCGTTTCACCCGGTTTGCCTGTTTCGTCCGGCTTTTCCGTTTCGCCCGGTTTGCCTGTTTCGTCCGGCTTTTCTTCCGTTGCTGTCACTTCTGCCGTACCGGTCATCGCTGCGATCTCATAACGAGCGGATGCCCATTCATTCGGTGTAAATACCACCTCGTAGCTATGGGTGCCCGCCTGTGCCGTCTGGGCCGGATTCTTCCAGACAAAGTTTCCGTATTCGGTGCTTCCTCCTGATAAGGCAGAGTCACTCAGAGGACTTCCCGCCTTCACCGACGCTGCCGTCGGCCAGGTGATCTGCGGTGCAGCCACCTTTCCGATCGTAAATGTAAATGCAGCCGGAGCAGGCGTGTTGTATTTGGCCGCCCAATCATGATTAGTGTCAAAATCAAACTCGGCGGTCATCCGGTGCGTTCCTACGGATGCGACTCCCGGCTTCGTCAGGTTGAGGACCGCAGTTCCAGCTTCCCCTACAGGGATCGTATCCGGAACCTGATTTCCATTATCATAGAAGCGGATCTTACCCTGCGGCTTGTCACCATACGCTCCCTGAATACCTGCAATGATATCAAAATCATCCTCGTAGGTTCCAAGGATCCCTTCCGACTGCTGCGCTCCGGTATTCCGGTTCACAGCCGTTAAGGTAAGGATGAGTGTTCCTTTTTCAATGGTGATCGTTCTTGCCGGTGTGCTTGTGCCAAGGTAATTCGTTCCGTCTGCCATGGTGATGCTTACATCGGCGGAACCGACACCTTTGATGGTCACCTGACCCTGTGCATCCACGGTGAGAACATTTTCATTGGAGCTTTCATACTTCAGAGCTCCATCTCCCACTACATTCACACCCGTCAAGGAAAAGCTGTCATCTCCATAGGTTTTTTCTCCGGTCCATGCTTCCGGATCGATTGAAACCGAACCCTGTATCGGACGGATCGTTCCGGTCGTCTGAGCCGGATATACCACACGGTAATTCTGCAGATTCACTGCACTGCCCTCGGTCTCAATGACTGCCTCTGAAGGATCAATAGTTACCGCCTTACCGGTTCCGGCATTAGCATTTGCAAAGCTTCCTTTCAGGCCACTGATGGTATAGCTCTGACCCGAAGCACCTATATTCACCGTTGCCTCTAACGCAATATCGGTACTTCTGTCATAGTCTTTTTCAATAGGTGTCGTAAGAACTGCATGCAACTCTTTCGGAGATACCTCCGGAATCACGCTTTGGGTCAAAGTTTCTCCATACTGCCCTTCTGATGTTTCAGTCGGTATAAATTCTACCTGATATGCAGTGGTTCCCTTTACCTCCGGATAAATGGATGAAGCGGGCGTTCCTTTCTGATTTTCGCTGAACCTCCATGTTCCTGAAACCGGTAATCCCTTATAATTAACAACCTGAAATCCCGCTGCCAGCTGTACCGGAATCTGATCAAGTGTCTGTCCATAGGTTCCTATCGTTTCAAAAGATGCTTTGCCGGCGGGACCGTCGATCAGTAATGTATCCGGTGTTGTCACCGACAAACGATCAGCTGGCTTCGATGCAAAACTACGGTCTGTTGCTTTCACACGAAGGGTTATATAATAGGTGTGAGCCGGCTTCCGATTCTTAAACCAAGTCCCTGACTGCCACTGAAGCTCGCCATCCACGGATTCTGAAATTCCGTACTCACAACTGGAAACGGCCGTCCCAGCCTTAATAAGGTAGCTGTCTTTCGTTACATTTGTTATCTGTATCGGATCCGGTTTTTTCGGTCTTACCGGAAGCTTTATCTCGGCTGCTTCGCCTGCTACTTCGGAACCTGCGGCCGCCTTTCGCACATACAGAGTAATCTCGGTCGCACTCTCCGGCTGTTTATCCAGAATTTCTGTCAGAGAAACCTCGCCGCCTGCCGGAATCTTTGTCCAAGTTTCAACCATCATAGATTGCGCATATTCGAGATCATACAGAGCCATATTTTTCAGGACTTCCCTTTGATAATCAATAGAGGTCTGTTTACGCTCCAATACATTCTCATCATTGCCTGCCTCAACCTTTCCGGTAAATTCCACACCGCCAAAGGAGGCTTTCACTGCCTTCGATGCCGGAAGGTACATATAGAGCCTTCCGCTGGAATCTGTCCGGACATCCTGAAAGCCGTAGGAGCTTTCTTCAATACTTGCATCTCCAACCAGTGTATTATTATCATAGATACCGGTCAGATCCGCTGTGGTGTAATAAACCGGGGTACCGTTCCCATCTTTTATTGTATTATTCTTCTGCCACGTTTTGCCTACCTGCTCCCAGCCATAAATGATCGGTCGCGGTATATATCCATTCGCCCCTATCAAACAGATCGTTCCGCCCGTAATCGTCACATCAGTTTGTGGCAGTGTAGAATTGTCATCCCCCTTTCCAATATGAGCAACTTTCCTATAGTCTGGGTCTTTATTATCTAAGCATATTGTGCCGCCGTCAATCAGCACCTTCGATGAACTGTATTTACCACTTCCGATGCAGGCTCCCCATTTAGAATAGGCTGTAATCATTCCACCATGAATCTCAATCTTTGCAATTATCGCTGAACTTCCAGGGGCATATCCATAACCGCTTCCAATTCCGGCACCACTCCACGAGCTTGCATTCACCGTTCCGCCTTCTATCACGATTTTACCGGTTCTTTCCTCCTTATTAAAAGCACTTCCTGTTCCGATTCCGGCACCATCACTACTTTTTGCAGTTACATTTCCTCCGCTAATCCGTATTTCTTCTACACTTTTTCCTACCGAAGCACCAATAGCCGCTCCTTTAGAAGCGGAAGTTGCACTTACAGTTCCCCCCTTGATGTGAATGATTCCTGCATCCTGCTCTCCATTTCCTCCAATTGCTGCACCACTCCTGTTTGCATATGTATTATTGAGCACCTCTATGGAGCCCTGCTGTCCCGGCTCATTGTCAATCGTAAGCTTTGCACCTTTCGCCACACTGATGCCGGCAGGTGAAACAGTTAACCTTGATGAAGATTTCTCTGATTTATTAATCGAAATCTTGTTTTCCCCTTCCAGATAGGTGGTCACCTGGGACGCTCCGTTTATCTGAATCGGTGCGATAGCCTCTGCCGGTGTAATCGTAAGGTTCTTTAATACGAGCTTTAGTTCCTTGGAAGCTTGAGTATTCACAGAGAGATGATACTTCTCTACATTCCCAGATGAAGTGATCCGATAGCATTTATCATAGGACTGGTCTATTAACCTTGCTGTAACCACCTGGCCGGAACCATCTGTTTTAGAATATAATATTGTCAGCTTACCATCTTCCTCGGAAAAAGATATATCTCCAAGGGAAAGATCCAGTTCTCCCGCCAGCGCCTCTGCCTCATTTAATACAGTAATTTCCGTTCCGGCATCCTCTGCCTTTACCGTTTCGCTGTTCAGGGTAAAGCTTCCACCGGAGTTGCCTAATTCTTTGATGCCTGTATTTATCACAAACCGGTAATTTCCGACCGGAAGATATGCCAGAGCATATGCATGATTGCCTGCTTCTGCATCGATTGTCAGCTTCCCGTCAAAGGCAAACTGGCCTTCGTCCTGCTTTAATTCCACCAGAGCTTCTAAGGCTCCAGCCAGCCGTCCGGCTGTCAGGGATACCTTCTCTGACGCCTGCACCTTTGATGAATAGAAGTGGAACCGGACAGGATACAGGGGTTCTCCGATGGTGAGGGAAAGCTTCGTTTCCTCCTCTGACTTCATCGTGAGGGTTCCTGTTACTGTAAAGCTATTCGTATTTTCTCCTTCCCCTCCTTCTTCCTGTACCAGAACCGATACCGGAACCTCTCCGGACAGAGGCGTATACCAGCTGACTTTATCAGTCTTTATCTGATAACCGGAAGCTTTTTTAGATGAATAGGTTACTACATCCGGTGCAGCGCCGCCTTCACTTGCTTCTTCCCCGATCCGAGCCGTCAGTGTATAATTCTTATCCTCCCTCAAACGACCATCATGGATGGTCAGATCCATTGTCTTCTGGTAAGCGGCTTTTCCCAGCGTGACCAAGATGGTTTCATCCGTTCCTTTGTTTAGAGCAGCTGTTCCCTCCATCGTCTTAACTGCCCCGCCACCGGAAGGCTTCAGCTCTACAACCATCTGCATATTTCCAGAATGGCCTATCCACTGGATTATATCCGGTATCGCTCCCCTGAATCCGGAGACGGTCATCTGAGTGCTTGTTTCATAAACCGGAGTTGCTTTTTCTGTATCATTTTCCCGATACAGGGATATGTCCGCCGTATAGGTTCCATCTGGTAGCTGGTTATCATAAGCGGCGATCCGGAATGTTTTCTTCCCGTAGGTACAGTCTCCCCGGGGCTCAATCTTGCTTCCAACCGGCAGTTTTAACTGCACCTTCTCGGAAATAGTGATACTGCCGCCTTTCATGCTATTTCCACCAAGAGGCCGTAACACTCCATAACCAATATTTCCGCCCTTCACCTTCACAGATCCACTTAATATCTGGATATCGCCACAGGATAATTTTAAATCAGTCACTCCATTCCATCCGCTGCCGATGGCAGCTCCCATGTATCCCCGCGTACTATGCTTATAAGAAGATACGGTTATATCGGGAGCTTCGCCTTTCGTCCCGCCGATCACGATCGTGTCTACCCTTCCACTCATTCCGCCTCCGATTCCGGCTCCTGTCTGCTTTCCTCCTTCTGCGGTTATCGTTCCACCCAGTATTTTAATGGTTCCGCCGATTCCATAGCGACCGGTTCCGATTCCGGCTCCTCCATGATAATCCCTCGAATAGGAAACCTGATAAGCTCCACCTTCAGCTGTAATGCTTCCGCCCTTGATTATAATCGTTCCTGTCCTACAGTTCTTATCTGCACCTTCGTCACTTGCTGTTCCTTTTCCTCCGATACCGGCGGCCCCATAGGCACCTCCCACTGCATTCAGGCTTCCTTTACTCTGCTCCGTAATAACCAGTGTTGCATCTTTTTCCACCTCAATTCCGGCTCCTTCATCCTGTCCCAAAAGAGTATTTTTTCCTTCTAAGGTCAGATTCAGCCGGGCATTGCCTTTCAGGTAAATACCAGCCAGATCCCATCCTCTGGCACCGTCGCCACCGGATTTGATCGTTACATCTTTAATGGTCAGATTGACCGTAACATTATCAATTGTGATACCGCCCTTAATGTCTAAAAAATCCCTCGGCCGGATGCTCGGGCAATAGGAGCCGGTAATGGTTTTTCCATTAAACTGATCTACATTACGGCCATTAATGACCAGAGGGCTATTATTCAGGTTACATTCCTCGCCTGCCAGAGTCACCAGCTGCATCTCTCCTACGAGAACGCAGATTTCCGGAAGCTCTGTCTCCTCTCCCACTGAATATTCCTCCGGCAGAACCGGTGTGTAGACATAGGCACAGCCGTTGTAGTCCTGATTCGCCTCATAATAGCCATTCCAAGTCTTATCGGAGGTTTCGATAGGCTCTCCGTCCTCGTCAAATTCTTCAAAATAATCCTGTGGGGAGATCCCGCCGTGAAATTCCGGGTAGTCGCTTTCACCAATATCCAGCTTCCAGGTCACGCCGGAGATCCTGCTGATATTCTCATCTGCTTCCGTTTCTGAACCTTCTTTTTCGATGTCAGCTTCCGCATCTATCTGCAGTTTCCCTTCTGCTTTTGGAGCATCCTCTGAGGTTTCCTGCTTCATCCGAACCTCCAAAGTATCCGGAAGAACGATATCGCTTTCTTTGGCACCCAGAGAGAGCTTCTGCACCGCAATAGCCTCATCCAGCCCCAGGAACGCTTCTATCTTTGCCCCTGTTGCTGTGCCGTTTGGTGCTCCGTTTGTTCCGGCCTCGGTTCCTGCTATTGCTCCGTTTGCCCCTGCTTCTGCTTTGTTTGCACCTGACTCTGCTCCCGCTTCTGCTTTGCCTGTATCTGCATCTGCCCCTGCTTCTGCTTTGCTTGTACCTGACTCGCCACGGTTATCTTTTATTTCCGCATTCGATGGAGAAGCATTCGACGGAGAAGCTTTTAATACAGATTCTTTTGACGTAGATTCTTTTTCTGCCGTTTCCGCAGTATCATCTGCTCCCGTTTCAGCCCCGATCCGCTGCAGCGAACCGGCCGCCAATGCCTGCGGCTGCCATTCACATGTATTCCATATTAATATAGCTGACAATGCAGCTGCTAAAATTCGTTTCGATTTTTTTCTCATACCATTTTCCTCCCACTGAGACAAATTTGCTATTACTACCACCAAAAAGAGGTGGAAGTCTTCTCGACTGAGATAAACATCAAGTTCCCGTAATATTTACATTTTTCGCATAATCTTCTATACTAATAGTATATCAATTACGTGTTTTTCTGAAAACCACCTCGACGCAAATGGTCAAACCTCGACCTAATTGGTTCAGAAGCATCGTGGTGAAAGGAGTGCTGCAGTGATGATGCATATTGCCATTGTGGAAGATTTCGTTTTCGATCAGAAGCATCTGATTAATTTAATACAGAAGAATTTCGAGAAATATGGAGAAATGGCTGATTTTACCTGCTATGAGAGCGGTGAATCATTCTTAGAGGCTTTCCGCCCCGGTCTTTTCAACGCCGTATTTATGGATATCATGCTTGCAAAAAACGGCCTGAACGGGCTTGAAACAGCCGAAAAGCTTCGAGCTGTTGCCGCGCGGATCCCTCTTATCTTTGTGAGCAATGAGCGGGACTATTCCCTTGAAGGATACCGGGTACATCCGCTTGACTATCTCTTAAAGCCGGTGGATGCGGACACACTGGCCTGGTGTCTCGATGAGATCCGCACTTTTCGGGCCGAACCAGCTTATATCGAGATTCAGGCTGTCCTTGGACAGGGGCAGTCATCCTGCCAGCGGATTCTTCTGGATGATTTTTTATACGCGGAAACGCAGAATCACCGCCTGATCATCCACACGTTAAAGGGGGATGTTGCCACGCGCCTCTCCTTTTCGGATCTAATGGAGCTGCTGCCGAAGGGCGGACGTTTTTATATGAGCGGCCGCAGTCTCCTCCTCAATTTTTCACAGGTGATCTCTGTGGAGGAGGATGGCTCTGTCCGTCTGAAAAACGGTTCCTGCCTTTTCTGCAGCCGACGAAAGAAAAAAGAGACAAAGGAAGCATTTATGGCATACCTGTTTACCTGTATGCGGAAGGGAATGATTTCATAAGGGAGATTTGGAGCATGCGATTCTCCACCTACTGCCCATTCTTCGAATACATCACTTTCGCACTGATCCCCCTGATCTTTCCAAGCTTCC
>OGLJ01002551.1_pt1 | contig 11313 bp, 6 predicted proteins | sample 1572801 | NCBI WGS metagenome assembly OGLJ01 (sample SAMEA2581877, study PRJEB24529) | metagenome | biome: Human gut stool | place: China | collected 2011
CCTCCATCCGCCCGCAGGGGCAGATGGCGCTGCTCCAGCTGGAGGGCGTGAACGATATGGACGCCGCCCGCGCTCTGCGGGGTCAGGTGTTCTACTTCGACCGCAGCGACGCTATCCTGCCCGAGGGCCGGTGGTATGTGGCCGACCTCATCGGCTGCGAGGTGCGGGACGCCGACACCGGAAAGGTGTACGGCGTCGTCACCAGCGTGGACCACCCCGGCGCACAGGACATCTATACGGTCAAGTCCCCCAGCGGCAAGGAATATATGTTCCCCGGCGTGGACGCCTTTCTCAAAGAGCGCAACCCGCCGGAAGGCTATATCCTCGTCACCCCCATCCCGGGCCTGCTGGACGACGATTTCGACAGTGAGCGGGAGGAGGAGTGAGCGATGGGAATGCGTGTGGACATCGTGACCCTTTTCCCTGAGATGTGCCAGCAGGTGCTGGACGCCAGCATCATCGGCCGCGCAGCCAGGCGCGGCTACATCGAGACCTACTGCCATCAGATCCGGGATTACACCCTCAACAAGCAGAAGCAGACCGACGACTACCCCTATGGCGGCGGCTGCGGTATGGTGCTCTATGCCCAGCCCATCGCCGACTGCCTGCGCGCCGTCCAGAAAGAGGTAGCGGAACAGGGACGCCCGGCCCCGCATATCGTGTTCTTGACGGCGGGCGGTCAGCGTTACACCGAAGAGCACGCCCGCAGGCTGGCCGAGTACGATAACCTGACGCTGGTCTGCGGCCACTATGAGGGCATCGACGAGCGCGTCATTGAAGCGTTTGCGGACGAAGAGATCTCGATTGGCGACTATATCCTCACCGGCGGCGAGCTGGCCAGCCTTGTGGTGGCCGACAGCGTCCTCCGCCTCAAGCCCGGCGTTCTGGCGGAGCAGAAGGGCTACGAGGAGGAGAGCTATTGGGACGGCCTGCTGGAATACCCCCAGTTTACCCGCCCCGAGGTCTGGGAGGGCCGCGCCGTGCCGCCCGTGCTGCTGACCGGAGACCACAAAAAAATTGACGAGTGGCGCGGGGCCCAAAGCCGGGAGCGCACCCGCGAGCGCCGCCCCGATTTGTACGACGCCTGGTGCGAGAGCCACCCGCTGACCGAGCTGCCCAAGTGGAAGCGCGGCGAAAATATGCGCCTTGTGAAAAATGACGAACAGCTCGCCCTCTGCGCCGCCCTCATGGCCGAGGGCCGCCGCACGGTCTGTGCGCCGGTCTGCGACGAGAAATATCTCGATAAAATGACGCCGGACTTCTGGCTGCCGGACCTGACAGATGAGAAAAAGAACGGCTGGGCGTTCTATCTGCATTACACGAAGGACGCTGCCGACGGTATGGTCGGCGTCTGCCACAAAACCGGCGAGATCGGCCATCTGTTTGTGACCGAGGCTGCCCGCGGCAAAGGGTACGGTGCAAAAATGCTGGACTTTGCCCGCAAAAAGCTGCCGGAGCACGACCATCCGACGATGGGGGTCATAAACACGAACACCCGCGCCATCGCGCTGTACAAGCGGATGGGCTGGCGGCTGACGGGCACAGTGCTGCACCGCTACGACCCCGCCGAGGAAGGCACCTTTGCAGCGGTATATTGTGAGGAATTGGAGATGCAGTATCGGGGCTGACCGTTGTTTTTGTCGTCAATCCACAATCCTGTTGAAAATAAACTGGCAATATTGCACAAACGAGAGAACGAAGATTTGGCGGAATTACAGAATCCTGCCAAAATTGCAATTTTCCACTGTACAAAATCGACTAAATAGGATAAAATAGAGGCAATCAAGGCGGCGTATTACCCCGCAATAGACCGCCTGGAAGTCGCCCACGGTAGATACGCAGGGGCATATTATTTTCAAAAGTAGGAGAGAATAACTATGTACGTTAAAGAAGTTACCGTTGAGAATCAGGTTGGTCTGCACGCACGTCCGGCTACCTTCTTCATCCAGAAGGCGAACGAGTATAAGTCTTCCATCTGGGTCGAGAAGGAGGAGCGCCGCGTCAACGCGAAGTCTCTGCTCGGCGTCCTGAGCCTGGGCATCGTCGGCGGCACCACCATCCGCATCATTGCTGATGGCGCCGATGAGCAGGCTGCAGTTGACGGCCTGGTCAAGCTGGTCAGCTCCGGCTTTGCCGAGTAATCTATTCCAGAACAATCAGCGGTGGGGCGACCCGCCGCTTTTTTTGTATAGGAAAGGCAACACCCCATGACAAAAGCTGAACTTTATAAAAAGGCCTGTATGCTGCCGCTGCTGCCCGGCGTCTACATCATCCGGGACAAGTCGGACACGATCATCTATATCGGCAAGGCCAAGCGCCTGAAAACCCGCGTGTCGCAGTATTTCCGGGAGGGCGTGCCCCACGACGCCAAGGTCAGCCAGATGATCGCCCACGCCTTCACGTTTGACGTCATTGTCTGTCAGTCGGAATTTGAGGCGCTCGTCCTCGAGGCCAGCCAGATCAAGGCCCATACGCCGAAGTACAATATTTTGCTGAAAGACGACAAGGGCTACAGCTATGTCAAGGTCACGCGCGGGGCCTGGCCGCGCATCTCCGCCGCGCTGCAGAAGGATGACGACGACGCCGACTACATCGGCCCGTTCACCTCGTCGTTTGCCGTGCGGGAAATGGTGGAAACGGCGCAGGACTGCTTCCTGCTGCCGCGGTGCAATAAGAGCTTTCCGCAGGATTTCGGCAAGGGCCGCCCCTGCCTCAACGCCCACATCGGCAAGTGCATGGCCGTGTGCAGCGGCAAAATCACCTGTGCTGCTTACAACGACGCTGTGCAGGGCGCACTGCGGATGATCCGCTACGGCAAAAAGGACATCGTCAGGCAGCTGCGGGAGAAGATGGAGGCTGCGTCGGAGCGGCTTGACTTTGAGACGGCGGCGCTGCTGCGCGACCAGATCATGGCCATTGACCGCGTGGCAGCCGGGCAGAAGGTCGTCATGGAGAGCGACACCGAGATGGACGTCATCGCACTGGCGGGCACGACCCACGCGGTCTGCGCCGCCGTGCTGCGCTACCGCGACGGACGCCTGACCGACAAGCGGGAGTTCCTGTTCCGCGACACGACGGACATCGACGCTGTGCGGGAGGAATTTCTGCCGCAGTATTACCTCGACGGCGAGACGATCCCTAAAACGATTGCCGTGGACGCCCTGCCGCCCGACGCGGAGGCACTGAATGAAGCTCTGAACCAGGCGCGCGGCACGAAGGTGGAGCTGTACGTGCCCCAGCGCGGCGACGTCGCGAAGCTCGTCACGATGGCCTATACAAACGCTGTCGAGCGTCTGGGCCGCGAGAGCGGGCGCTATACCCGCGAGGAAAAGCTGCTTGAGGAGGCTGCGCAGGTGCTGGGCCTGAAAAAGCCGCCCCGCGTGATTGAAAGCTACGATATTTCCAACTGGGGCGACGGGTCGAGCGTCTGCGGCATGGTCGTCTTTCAGGACGGCAAGCCCCACCGCGCGGGCTACCGCCGCTTTAAGATGAAAACCGTCGCGGGCACCGATGACTACGCCTCGCTGGCAGAGACGCTCTCCCGCCGCGCGGCGGAGTACGAGATGGCCCGCCGCGGCGAGAAGCCGGACGGCCCGCAGAACCAGTTTGCGACGCTGCCCGACCTGCTGCTCATCGACGGCGGCAGGGGACAGGTCGGCGCGGTCAGGCAGGCCCTGCGCGGCACAGCGCTGGAGCATGTGCCGACCTTCGGCATGGTCAAGGATGACCACCACCGCACCCGCGCCATTGTGGACGACGAGGGCGGCGAGATCGCCATCAACCGCCACCGCAATATCTTTACGTTTGTCACGAACATTCAGGACGAGACCCACCGCTACGCCAACGACTACCGCAAGCGCGCAATGAAGAAAAAGTCCTACGCCGCCACCCTGACCGCCATTCCCGGAGTAGGTGAAAAGACGAGCGCCGCGCTGCTGGCGCATTTCAAGACCGTCACCGCCGTCAAGGCTGCCTCCATCTCCGATCTCGAGGAGGTCAAGGGCATCAGCCATGCCAAAGCGGAAATGCTGTACAACGCGCTGCGGAATGGTATATAATGAAAATGTAATCGCCGCGCTGTAGGGGCCGGGTATGCCCGGCCCTCAACTGTACGGAAAACGGCATTTCCGGTAAGGCCGCGGGCCGCACATGTGCGGCCCCTACAGCGCAACAACAATTCAAAATGGATTTATCCTTATGCTGATTCTAACCATCCTCCTCTCTCTGGCCCTCGCAGCCCTCTTTACACTCCTGCCCGCCCGTATCCATCACCGCCGCCCCGTCCGCGCGGACCTGTACGCCGGGGCGGGGGCGTCGGCGCTGGTCTGGCTGTGGGCGGTCTGCGTCTGGTCCAAGCCCGGGCTGTCCGTCGGCTTTGACGCCTTCCGGCTGGCCGCGATTTTAATCATGCAGGCAATCGCCTGCGGTGTGGTCTGCGGCTTCCGGCTGCGCGGCACACTGCCGCGAAAGCTCCGCACCCCGGCGGCTGTCGGACTGCTGCTGGCCGCCAGCCTTGGAATAGAATTATTCGTCGGCAACCTGAACTGGCTGGCGACCCACAGCTACACGCCGGTTGACCTGCGCCCGTATCTGGTCAATGACGCAGACCCCGCCGCGCCGCTGACGCTGAACGATGAGCAGACAACGCTGGAATTTGCGGGCCTCGACTTTGCAATATACAACTTGCAGCTCGACGGCCTGACCTCGCTGGCCGACGGCGACACGCCAGAGCAGAAAAATGTTCTGCTGACTCTCAACGTTGCCGCCACCGATGAGGCCAGCTCGGTCTCCCGCCAGAGCTGGAACTGGGAGACCGCCCCCGCGTCCGCCCGCAGCCAGACCCACAGCCTTGACCTCTCCGGCAAGGTGTCCACCCTGACGCTGACGGCGTCGGGCTATACTGGCGAGTACCGCAGCTACCCGCTCAATGCTCAGCTGACCACGGTTTACGCCAACGCCCGCCGCCCGCTGGATTTCTCCGTCCTGCGCTTTGCGGTCCTCTTCGCACTGGCGCTGGCGGCGTTCGCCCTGCGCCCGGCCAGTGCCGCGTGGCAGGACGCCTACCTGACCCACGAAAAGCAATACCGCCCGGCAGTGCTGGCCGTGGGGCTGGCGCTCTGCGCGGCGGCGTTCCTGGCGCCCTTCGGGGACCGCTTCAACGCGGGCGTCGCCACGAGCTTTTATAACACCCCCGACTGGTCGGGTACGAGCCGCATCGACTTCACCATGCACATCAACGACTGGGCGTCCAACGCCGGTGCCCAGTACGGTGCGCTGGCGCACAGTCTGCTGAATGGTCGCCTTGACCTTGAAAAGGACCCGCCCGCCGCTATGGCTGAACTGGAAAACCCCTACGACACCGCCGCCCGGCAGGCCGCTGCGCCCGATGCCCTATGGGATGTGGCCTACTATAACGGACGCTATTACGTCTATTTCGGCATCGTGCCCTGCCTTTTGTTCCAGCTTCCGTTTGAGGCGTTGACCGGCATCCGGGACCTGCCGCCCGCACTGCCGATGATTTTGCTTGCCTGGCTGTACATACTTGCCGTCTTTGGCTTTGTGAAGCAGGCTGTGCGCCGCTGGTTCCCGCAGGCAAGCGCCGCTGCCTACCTGCTCACCGCCGCGGGCGCGGCCTCGGGCACACAGATCTACTATCTGCTCCACCGCCCGTCGGTGTATGAGTACGCGATCCTCTGCGGTGCTACGTTCGTTTTGTGGGCACTGTGGCAGTGGCTGTGCGCCGCAAACACGCCGGTAAACCGCCGCAAAGCGCTGACTTTCCACCTCGCGTTCGGCTCTCTCTGCATGGCGTTGGTTGCGGGCTGCCGCCCCCAGATGGTGCTTTTTGCCGCGCTGGCCCTGCCCATCCTCTGGCCGCGCTATATCACGGAAAAGCGCCTGTGCACCCGCCGGGGCGCAGGGGAAGCCGCTGCGTTTATCCTGCCCGTTGTGCTTGTGGCCGTCGGCCTTATGTGGTACAATGCCGCGCGGTTCGGCTCGCCGTTTGACTTTGGTGCCAACTACAACCTGACCAGCAACGATATGACCCGCCGCGGCTTTGCCGTCGGGCGCATCGCCCCGGCAGCCGTGACCTTCCTCGCGGGCATTCCCGGTGTGCAGACGGTGTTCCCGTACCTGACTGCCACGCGGATGCAGACAAACTACATGGGCCTGACCATTACAGAGCTGTACTACGGCGGCGCATTCGCCTGCCTGCCGCTGCTGTGGGGGCTGGCTGCGCTGCCGCTGGCCCGCCGCCGGTTGGGCAGCCGCCGCGACCTGCGCACCGTCATCCGGCTTGTGCTCGTCTGCACGGCAGCGCTGGCCGTCGTAGACTGCCAGATGGCCGGAATGCTCTACCGCTACCAGAGCGACTGGCTCGGCCCGCTGCTGCTGGCGGCGGCGCTGGCGTGGCTCTTTGCGGAAAGTGTCCTGCAGGCCCGCCCCATCCCCGCGCTGACCAAAGCTCTGCGCACGGCGCTGCCGCTGGCCGTGCTGGCGGGCGTCTGCTACAATTTCTGTGTTTACTTTGCGGCGGAGCCGCAGCTGATGGGGCAGAACCCTGCCCTGTATGAAAATGTGAGCCGCCTGGTCCAGTTCTGGCTGTGACGGCGCACCCTAAAAAGGAAAAGGACGTATGGCTGACAAAAACATCTACACCGTCGTCGTGGCTGACGATGAGGACGAACTGCGCGAGGCCGTCTGCACAATGATCCCCTGGGAGGCGCTCGGCTTCCACCTTGTGGGCAATGCCAGCAACGGGCTGGACGCGCTCGAGCTTGTCGAGCGGCTTGAGCCGGACCTGCTGCTGACCGACATCCGTATGCCGTTCATCTCGGGCATCGAGCTGGCGCGGCAGGTGCGCGAGATCCGCCCTGCGATGCACATTGCCTTTTTGAGCGGCTTCGACGATTTCGAGTATGCCAAGCAGGCCATCCAGTACAACATCATCAGCTACATGCTCAAGCCGCTGACGATGGACGGCCTGGCCGCCGAGCTGAAGGCCATCCACGAGAAGATCGACGCCCGCTATGCCGGGCTGCGCCGGGCTGACTCGGCCCATGCGGATCGCGCAGCGCTCATCATTCCGCTGGTACTGGCCCGTTATGAAAATGCCCCCGAGAATGTGGAGACGCGCCTGCGCCAGGCAGCGGTAGACTGCGGTCTGCTGCGCGGCACCGATGACCGCAGCACGCTGGTGGTGATGGTCGCGGCGCTGGACGGCCCGGTGGACTATGAGGCCGGGTTTACCCAGCTGGTGGAGCAGAGCGCCAACAAATATCTGCGGCATTTCGTATTTTATTGCTTCGGGCGTGCCGTGGCTTTGCTGCTGGGCAACCCCTCTGACTTTGATGAATACCTGCACATTCTGGCCGATGAGATCTGCCAGCTGGCGGACCGTGCCCTGGGACGCAGTGCCAGCGTCGGCGTCAGCCGTGAATTTGCCCGATTCAGTGACCTGAACGATGCCTACAAACAGGCGATCGAGGCCCTGCGCGCGGCGGCGGAGGGCGAGGGCGGTGTCAGCTTTACGGCGGACGCCCGCAAGACCGGCAGCCTGTGCGAACGCGCACTGGAGATCATTGAGCAGCACTACATGGACGAGGATCTGTCCCTTGCGTCACTCTCCGCCATGCTGGACGTCAGCCCCAACCATCTGAGCGCCTGTATCAAAAAATCGGAAGGGGAGACCTTCATCAACATTCTGGTGCGCCGCCGCATGGAGACTGCCCAGACCCTGCTGCTGACCACCGACCTGCAAATTCAGGAGATCGCTCGGCGCTGCGGCTACACCGACCAGCATTATTTCAGCTATTGCTTTAAAAAGTACAGCGGTACGTCGCCTGTGGCGCTGCGCCGCGCCCGCGCCGCGGGGGAGGCCCGGCCATGAAGCGCCCGCCCCGCACCGTAGTCCTGGCGGCAGCGCTGATCTCCGGCGTGGCCGTGGCGGCGCTGATCCTCTGCACCACGCTGTTTCTGCGCAGCTACCGCAGTGCTGTTGTGGAGGGCGCGCGCACGAACAGTGCCCAGGTCGTCAGCCAGGTTGCAGGCGCGGTGGATAACTACGTCAACACGATGGACAGCGCCGTCGGCATCGTGCTGGAACAGCTTGACAGTGAACCTGCGATGCGGGACGCATTTCTGAATGCCTTTCTGACAGCCCGGCCCGAGGTCACGGCCATCACGACTTACGACGAAAACGGCAGTCTGTTGGACTGCTGGGCCCAGGCGGGCCGCACGCCGAAATCCGACATACTGCGCAACCTCTCCTTTGACCTGACCACGGCCCGGCGCCTGGGGCATGGCTACATCAGCACGCCGCATGTAGAGTCGATCTTTGACAGCTACTACCCGTGGGTCGTCTCGGTCATCCGCGCTGTGCCGGAGGACGGCGGCAGCAGCCGTTGGCTTGCGGTAGATTTGAGCTTCAAGGAGCTGGCCGCAACGATCAACAACGTCAGCATCGGTCAGCATGGCTACTGTTACCTGATGGATGAGCGCGGCAACATGGTCTACCACCCGCAGCAGCAGCTTTTGTATGCCGGGTTAAAGAAGGAGGAGGCCGGGCGTCTGGCCTGCCTCGGCGACGGCACCTACGTGGAGGACACGGTCATCTACAGCGTACAGCGTGTGCCGGGCAGCACATGGCGCGTCGTCGGTGTCAGCTACATTGACGAAACCGTCAATGAGAGCTTCCGGCAGATGGTGCGCATCACGGTTATCACGGCGGGGCTTGTTTTTCTGGCCGCGCTGGCGGCGGGCTGGGTGCTGTCCCGCCTGCTGTCCCGCCCGTTGCAGCAGCTCGAAACAGCCATGGAGCAGTTTGAGCAGGACGCCGACCACTTCGCCTTTCAGGCCGTGCGCGGCACGCGGGAGGTGCAGAACCTCTCGGACTCCTTCGGCCACATGGTAGGCCGCATCCAGCAGCTTATGACCACCGTCCGTGAGGAGGAAATTGTCCTGCGCAAGACAGAGCTCAAGGCGCTGCAGGCGCAGATCAACCCGCATTTTCTCTACAATACGCTGGATTCCATCGCCTGGATGTGTGAGCGCGGCAAAAACGCCGATGCCGTCCAGATGGTCCATGCACTGGCGCGGCTGTTCCGCATCAGCATTAGCCGCGGACATGAGCTGATCCCAATCGAAAAGGAGCTGCAGCATGCCGAGGCGTATCTGCAAATTCAAAAATACCGCTACAAAAATCAGTTTACCTACCATTTTACGGTGAACGAGAGCTGCCTGCACTGCCTGTGCAACAAGATCACGCTGCAGCCCATCATTGAGAACGCCATTGTTCACGGGCTGGATCTGATGGTCGATTCCGGCCACATTGAAATCACCGTAAAGCCCGACGGGGATGATATTCTGCTCATCGTCGCGGACGACGGCATCGGCATGGAGCCGGAGCAGGTCGCGGCCCTCTTGCAGAATGAGCCGAGTGACCGCACCGGCATCGGCGTCAAGAATGTCAATGACCGTCTGCGCATCTACTTTGGCGCGGACTACGGTATCTCCATTGAAAGCGCCCCCTACGAGGGCACAACGGTGACGATCCGCACCCCGCGCGTGCCGGAGGACAGGGAGGGCGACTATGACAAAAACCATTAAACGTCTGCTGCCCGCGGCCCTGGCCGTGCTGCTGGCAGGCTGTGCCATGCAGCCCGTGGACAGCACAACGACCCGCTACAGGGTCGCGCTCGTAGCCAAAAACAATCGGGATTCCGAGTTCTGGGACGCCGTCTTTACCGGGGCAGAGGCCGCCGCTACGGAATATAACCTGCAATTGACCATAACGGCCCCCGACGATGAGGAGGACTATGCGGCGCAGAACCAGCTGATTGCCGATGCCGTTGAGGACGGCGCACAGGCCATCGTTTTCTCCGCCATTGATTATGAGGCCAACGCCGCCGCCATTGATGCCGCCGCCGCAGCGGGCGTGACGGTCATCAGCGTGGATTCCGCGGTGAACTCTGACAACGTTGCGGCCTACATCGGCGCGGACAACTACGGCGCAGGCCGGATGGCGGCCCAGAGCGCACTGGACGGCACAGCAGGGACGCTCTGCGTCGGGCTTATCAACTATGAGGTCAACGGTGCCAACGGGCGGGACCGGGAGCAGGGTGCGCGCGATGCTTTTGCGGAAAGCGGACGCGCTAAGATCACTGCCGCCGTGTCAACACACCCCAACGCCGCCAGTGCCCGCGCGGACACGCTGGCCATGCTGCGCACCCACCCGGAGATCAACGTGCTGATCGCCCTCAACGAGACGACTGCCGTCGGCGCGGCGCAGGCTGTCCAGCAGATGCAGCGCGCCGACGACCTCTGGCTCGCGGCGTTCGACTCGAACATCGAGACGATTGACGCCCTGCAGACCGGTACGGTGGACGCGCTGATCGTGCAGAACACCTACGGTATGGGCTATTTCGGCGTCGAAAGCGCCTACAAGCTGCTGGCCGGGCAGGGGAGCAGCGTCGAAAAATCGAACATCACCGCCACCCGCACCATCACCCGGGAAAATATGTTTGCCATGGATAAGCAAAAGGTCCTGTTCCCGTTTGGGTGACCCCCCGAAGCCCGGCCCCTACGAGCCTACCGCCAAAGCCCTTCTCCCACTTCGGAGAAGGGGCTTTTTTATTTTTCCGTCACCCGCAAAAATCTTACAAAATGAAAACAACAAACACCCTTTTGTTACTTTTACTGCGCATTATGCACAAAAACAAACGCTTTCGACTGGCGAAACTGCCTGAAACGGTGAAAATTTCCACCCGTAGTCGGTGAAATTTCACCTTGTTTTTTCACCCGTCCCCGAGTATTATAATAACTGTCAACAGGGTTCGCTCCTCTACAAGCGACCCGCCCGAAAATCTACTGCATATCTAAAAAAGAAGGAGAAACTCATTATGAAAAAGTTTGCTGCTCTGGCCCTTGCAGGTTGCATGGCCGTCTCTCTCGCCGCCTGCGGCGGTTCCGCCTCCACTTCCACCGCTGCTTCGGAGTCCACGGCTCCCGCAGAGTCCACCTCTGCTGCAGAGTCTGCTGCTGAGTCCGCAGCCGAGAGCGTTACCGAGGCTACTCAGGGCGGTAAGGTCGGCGTCTGCATCTACAAGTTCGACGATGCCTTCATGACCACCTACCGTAATGCTCTGCAGGAGATCCTCGAGGGCAAGGGCTACGAGGTCACCATCGTCGACGGCAACAACGACCAGGCCAAGCAGAACGAGCAGATCAACACCTTCATCACCCAGGGCGTTGACGCACTGATCATCAACCCCGTTATGACCTCCGCTGCCGACCAGATCATCTCCACCGTCA
>OGLJ01002553.1_pt1 | contig 11293 bp, 8 predicted proteins | sample 1572801 | NCBI WGS metagenome assembly OGLJ01 (sample SAMEA2581877, study PRJEB24529) | metagenome | biome: Human gut stool | place: China | collected 2011
TGTGGACGGGGTCCCAGATCAGGTACGCCAAAAAGCTGACCGTGTACTCGTGGTAAGCGGCGGGGGCGTCGATGACAACGCTCTCGGTTGCTGCGTCATAATGCCACGCAGCGGCATCCAACGGCTCGCCCGTCGTGCGGTCGATGACTTCCCACCAGCGGGCAATGTCGTCGTGGTCGTTGACCTTCATCAGCTCGCGGCTGATGCCCGTCATCAGGGGGATGGTCAGCGCACCGTCCGCAGCGGTATAGAATGAGGTCATAATGTAGCACTGCTGCGTTTCATCGGGGTTTGCCTTAGCCCATGCGTTGTCCTTGCGGGTAGTGTAGTAGGTGGCGTAGATTTTAGCGCCGGCATCCTTCAGTTCCTGCGGGAACTCGGTGCCATCGCAGTCGCGGATGGCATCTGCGCCCCAGCGTTTCAGCAGGGCGAGGGTTTCGGGTACTGCGTCCATATCGGTGGGGATCGTTACACGACCTTTTGTATTCATTTCTTGCTTTCCTCCATCCATTGGTAAGATTGAGTTTGTCCGGCCTGCAAGGTGACCCAGCAATGTGTATTGCAAAGATACCAGCTTCCGTCCTGTGTTGCTTTTACGGTAAGGCTGTGCTTGCCGTCTGCTGTCCGCTGATAAGAAATCAGCAGACCATTTTCTGCCCGCAAATTCTGAAATGCAACAGGTTCATTTTTCCAGCCCTGCGGGCAGGCCGGTAAAACCTCGATATGATTCTTTTCGGAGCGCAGCAGCATTTTCTGTACTGCGTGTGCCGCCAGAAAATCCGCTTCCAGCGTAAAGGGGCGATAGTGGAAATCACAAACGCCGCTGTTTTTGTAGTCGCCGTTCAAATGAAATCCGTTCGGGCTCAGGAAATGCTCTGCGAAGCGGTGCAGCTCATACAAAGCACCATTTCCATTGCTGCGGGAGATTTGCAAAAGTGCCATCCAGCCGAAGGAGAATCCTACCCACTGCCCACTACCGAGGTGTACAAGGTGATCTACCGTTGCATCTATTACGCTGCGGTCCTGCGGATTTTCATAGCGCAGCATACACAGCGGCTCGATTGCCATCGCGTGGGAAAAATGGCGGTGCGTTTCCTGCAAGGTTTCATCGGGCGAAAGCATCAGCCCGGTTTTTGTATCTACACTCAACGGAGCAAGTTTAGCCTCTAGTGCACGCCAATAGCTGCGGGGGTTGCCAAGCTGGTACTCGATCTGTACCAGAGTGTGGAATAGATAGTGCAGCAGCGCCAAATCATAGTTGCTGTTAGGAGTCAGCCATGAGGCTGCCTCATCATCGTGAATTTCCGGTGAGGACGAGACCGGTAAAACCAGCTTTCCGTCCGGGCCTTCTTGGAGGAGTTCTTCCAGGCAGGCTGCCGTGGCGGTAAAGTAAGGCTCCACGCGGGTACGCAGAAACTCTTTATCCCCCGTCAGGCGGTAGTATTCATAAAACATCTGGCAGAGCCAGATTTGATTGGTCGGTGACAGAGAATACATTGGCCAGCCGCCGAGCGCTCCGCCGTCAATGTCCATGACACTGGGCAGGCACTCCCCTGCTGTGCCGTAAAATGCACGGGCAAACTTTGCCGCCTGCGGGCGCAGCGACCAGAGATAATCAAGAAACACCTTTCCCTGCTCCGGGTGGTTGGCAGTCAGATAGTGACAGTAGGTGAATTGAGTGTTGAGGTCGTTGTGGTAATCACCTTTCCACGGTGGGAGCCGGTCGTCATCCGCGCACCATACCCCTTGCAGCGGCATCGGGGCATTGCCCGGCTCGGAACCCGCTGCCAAAAAGTAATTGGCGCGGTACCAGAGTTGTTCGAGTGTTTCATACGGCAGTTGCAAACTGCTTTTGCCCCAGTATTGCTGCCACCAGCGTTTATGCTGTTGCAGCAGCTTCTCTGCACCCATATCTTCTGCTGCACATAGTTCCAGCTTTGCCAGTCGGCTTGCTTTTTCTACGTTTTCTGCCTGCACGGCGGTATAATACAGCGTTGTTCCGCATTTTTTGCAGAGCAGCGTATAGGCAGTTCTATCATCGACCTTTTGAGAAAAGCCAATCATGCCATCCTCTGTTTCGGGGATAGCATCCGGCAGGGCGAGCTGCTGCAAGCTGCCGGGGGACACGCTGTTCCCTGCTTCGGCTGCCTGTGTGCCATTGCCGAAAGAAGGGCGCTCCACCGCGAGAGTAACATTCCGATATGCTTCTGGCAGCATCAGTACCCCAACAGGCCGCCCCATACAGAGGAAGGCGCGCAGAATGGTTCTGCCGTTTTTCGAAAAGGATGCCACCGCTGTACCCAAATCAAGGCTTGCCTGATAGCTGCCCCGCGGCAGTCCATCCAGGAACAAGTGTCCTGCGGGGATTTTTGTGGGTGTCGGGCGGGCATAGGGCGTATCAAAGATACGGCGTGTTTCTGCCACATCGCCTTTCCGTGCAAGCTCTACCAGTTTTGCATAAGTAAATTCTTTATCGAGTTTTTCCTCCGGGCGGCGACGCAGCCACAGTCCGGCAATGTCCACGGAAATGCGTAGGTGCTCCATCGGCCCCCAAAAAAGAGAACCGAGTATGCCGTTCCCCAGTGGAATTGCTTCATCCCAGCGGGGTATTGGGCCGGTCAAATTGATGTTGCAATGTTTCGGGGGCAGCATATCGGTTCTCCTAACCTATTCGATTTTGTTTAGCCCTTAACGCCGCCGACGCTCAAGCCCTGCACGAGCTGCTTCTGGCCGACGATGAAGAGGATGACAGTGGGAATCAGTGCCAGCACGAGGGCTGCGAACAGCGCGCCCCAGTCGGTAGCGTAGCGCTGGATCTCATACAGGTTGGCAAGGCCGACAGGCAGCGTAGCCTTGGTCGGATCGGTAACCATAACGAGAGCCACCGGGTACTCGTTCCATGCTGCCATAGCGGAGATCATGCAGACCGTCACGATGCCGGGTTTGCACATAGGAATGATAATACTCGTCAGAATACGGAACGGGCCGCAGCCGTCGATCATGGCTGCCTCCTCATAATCACGCGGGATGCTGCGCAGGAAGCCGGTCAGCAGGAAGATAGCAAACGGGAACTGCATCGTTGCATACAGTACACCCAGTGCCGTCAGGCTGTTGAGCAGGTTCAGCTTGTTCATCTGCAAGAACAGCGGAATCATAATATAAGTGGCCTGAATGAAGATGGCCGCCATGTAGATGTTCAAGATCAACTTCGCGCCGGGGAACTTATACCGCACAAGGCAGTAGGAACACGGCACAACGCAGACCACAATAATGACCAGCGTTTCCAGCACGACATAAATCGAGTTGCCGATGTTGGCAGCAAGGTTAGATTTTTCATAAGCGCGGACGTAGTTATCCCATGCAAGTCCCTGCGGCCATGCAAAGGGGTCCGTCAGAAACTCTGTACTGGTTTTGAACGAAGAAACGACGTTCCACGCCAGAGGGTACAGCATGATAATGGCAACCAAAATCAGGAACAGGCGCGTCACCCACTTGATGACCTTTGCTCTGATTTTGCTTTTTTCATTTTGCGTCATATTACTGACCTCCTTCGGAAGCATCGGTCAATTTGCGGGACAGCATGGACAGCGCCACGGAGATGGCGAGCGTAAAGACCGTGATAGCCATGGCATAGCCAAAGTTGCCGTTGACAAAGCCCTGCGTGTACATATATTGCAGCAGAACGCTGGATGCACCGTTAGGACCGCCGCCAGTCATGACCTGCGAAAGCACAAAACTCAGGTTGATGGTGCCGGAAAGTGCCAGAACAAAGGTGATGCCGATAATATCTTTCATCAGAGGCATCGTAATACTGATGAGCTTGCGCCATGCGCTGGCACCGTCCAGCGTTGCGGACTCGTAGATTTCCGGCGAGATACCATCCATTGCCGCGATGTGCATGACCATGTAGTAACCGGCAGCCTGCCACAGCAGCGTGAACGCGATGCACCAAAGTGCAGTCTTGCTGTCGCCCAGCCAGGAACGCTGCAAGCTCTCCAGCCCGACAGCACCGAGAATCTTATTGATGATGCCCACATTCGGGTGGAACACAAAACTCCATATAATACCTACAACGGTCAGAGAAACGATGTTCGGGAAATAGAAAATCGTGCGATACAAGACCCTTTCTTTCAGCTTGCACTGGTTCAAAACGAATGCCAGCACCAGACTACAGAAAATTGTGATAACGGGAACAACCGCCATCAGCTTTGCTGTGTTTTTAAGCGCTTGAATGAAAGATTTGTCGTGGAACATATAGATATAGTTATCCAGTCCCACAAATTTGTTGTTAAGCCCCAGAGAGGTCGCATTGGTAAAAGAAAGATATAATGCCTGCACCGTAGGCCAGATCGTGAACATAAGAGTTAGGATCACGGCAGGCAGAACGCTGATGCAGATAAACAGTATGGGAAGCGGCTGCGCCTTTTTTTGGCGATTTTGGCGGTTTTTCAAACAAGTTTCCCCCTTAAAAAGAACCCTGCCAAGCTCGCATGGCGTTTACTCGGCAGGGTCGATTCTATTTTGGTCAGTGGAAATTCAGCAATTCGGCTTACTTGGAAGCAGCAATCTCCTCGAAAGCGGCCTCGATGCCGTCACGCCACTGCTCGGCAGTCATGTCACCATTCATAACGTCACTGGCAACATTGAAGACGGAATCAGCGATAACAACCTTGCTGGTGTCGGGCATTGCATCCCAACCGAAGACCATGAACGTGCCTTCCTGATAGATGTCGTTCATGTTGTAGACACCATCGGTAACGATGCCCTTGACCATCTCGTTGGCCTTCTTCAGAGCGTAGATGCCGTTGGCTTTTTCTGCGAACAGCTTAACGGACTCCTCAGTGTACAGGAAACGCAGGAACTCTTTTGCCAGTTCGGGGTTCTTGGCGTTGGCAGGAATCTCAAACTGCTCAACGGAGCTCATAACATAGCGGGTCTCGCCGTCATCCAGAACGGGTGCGCAGGTCAGGCCAAACTCAAAGCCGTCAGCACGGGGAGCATCGGCCATTTCGCCTTCCATCCAGTTGCCGTTGGGGATGAACAGAGCCTTGTTCATCATCATGTCAGTCTGGCTCTGGGTATGGTTCAGAGCAACAGTGCCATCCATCAGGTAGCCATCGCTGCCGATCTTTGCCATGTTCTGGAAGACCTTGAGGGCCTCATCAGAGCTGAGGGAGCCGGGCGTGTAGGAGGCGACTGCCTTCATGTTGTCGATGCCGGTGGCAGAAGCCAGTGCGGGCCACAGCATACTCTCAAGGTAGCCGGGGTAGATACCCTGATAGGTAAACAGTGCGATACCCTTTTCCTTGGCCTTGTCGCCCAGTTCAAAGAAGTCATCCCAGGTCACAGGTGTTTCCCAGCCGTTCTCTTCGAACAGAGTCTTGTTGTAAACCAGACCCATCGGGCTGGCATCAAACGGGGCAATGTAGATTTGCCATCGCCGTAGGGAGAGCACTTGGCAGAATCCAGCAGACCATCGATAACCTGATCCTTCAGCGGGGTGTCATCATCAATGCCGCCCTCCTCAAAGACATCGGACAAATCCATCAGTGCATGTTCCTTAACCATGGAGGAAATCAGGCCGGTGGAGTCGTTGTCGTTCATCGAGATGAAGTCGGGCACATTACCTGCCACGATTTGCGGGCGGATGATGTCGCCAATCTTCGGGCTGATCTGCATATTGACAGTGACGCCGGGATAAGCGGCCTCAAAGCGCTTGGTGATTTCATCCCAGTAGTCAGAACCGTAACCGCCCTCGAACACTGCGATGTTCAGTTCTGTGTTTTCAAAAGTCTTTTCCCCGGTAGAGGCTTCGCTGGTAGCGGCGGACGTTGCTTCGGAAGAAGCGGCCTCACTGGATGCTGCTGCGCTGGAAGATGCTGCGCTGCCGCAGCCTGCCAGACAGGTAGCTGCCATTGCAGTGGCAAGCATCATGCTGATTGCTTTTTTCATGGTTTTCCTCCTAAAAATTATTCCTTCTTTGTTTGGGATGCAGCTCATCTGTCGTTCCCTGATTGCACTCTTATTATATCGGGCAAGCCGGATTTGATAAATGTATTCCCTTTACTTAAAGATGGATTTTATTGACTTTTTCTGTCGTTGCCCTTATAATTCAGGTAATGTATGGATAGATTGTAGTCACTTTGCACAAACGGAGGCCTATATATGTCACTAAATGCACAAAAAACGCATGAGTTTTTCCCCAATGTGTTGCGACGAATCAAACTTCGCACCCGTCTGTTTGTGACATTTTTGATTATTTCTCTTGTTCCCGTCATCACGATTGGTATTTTTTCTTACCATGCATACACCCAATCCATGAACGAAAAGGTCAAACAGGCTGCCTTACAATCTATCGAACTACTCAATAATAATATGTCTACCCAGCTTGGCATTTATAGCGACTACATAGGTTCCATCTCCGTATCTGATACTGTACAGAATGGTGTCGCATCTGTCAATAATGGGCACCCCCTTACGAGTGATATTGTGAACGGTATTGGTGAAATGATCGTCACAATTCCTTTTCAGAGCACACACCTTAAAAACATCCGCGTCGTTTCCAATGACCGCACCGTCATCTACGATTTGGGCTATGACGATATTACACCCCAGCGCTTTAATGAATTGCTGGATAATATTGAAGCCGCTTCTCCACAGGATAGTCTGCAATACATCCACACTTACCGCGCCAACGATAAAATTGTCATTGGCCGTAAAATCTATGATATGCACCACACCAGCACGCCGCTGGGGTATATCATGCTGTACATTGACGAATCCCAGCTGAGTCGCTACATATTTACCGATGTTTCCTTTGGCGAGGGGTCCAACTTCCTGCTGATTGATGCTGCCGGCAATGTGGTTTCTTCTCAGAACGCGGAACTGCTGGGAGAAGATTTGGCCGATGACCCGATTTTCCAGCAGATCACGGCGCATCGGCAGGCGGGTGAAAACAACTTTTTATGTGAGCTGAACGGCGTAGATACACTGACAATTTTCAAATACAACACAACCTATAATGTGTATCTGGCGGCCACGATTCCGCAGGCCTACATTACCAACGGCACAAGAACCATCAATATGATGCTTATTGCGCTGGCCGCAGTGCTGGTCGTTGTCAGTTTGTTCCTGACACTGCTTGTCTACCGCAGCGTCATGCACCCCATTGATAATATGGTTGCCGCCTGCAATGCAAAAAGCGACGAGGAAATCGGGCTGAAAATCAATGATACCAGCCCCGACGAGCTCGGATTTCTGGCGCGCACCATCGACAACATGGTCAACGAAATTGGTCTGCTGGCGCAGCGCTGGAGTGACGACCAGCGCAAAATGCGCGAACTGGAATTGCAAACCCTGCAATATCAAATCAACCCGCACTTCCTGTTCAATACCCTGAACACCTTAAAGTGGATTGCCACACTTAATCACGTCACCCCGGTCAGCCACGGCATTGATGCCCTCTCTTCCCTGCTGCAAAGCACCCTTATTAAAAAGGATGAACTGATTCCGTTTGACGATGAGCTGCGCAACCTGAAAAACTACTGCGACATTCAGCAGCTGCGCTACGCAGGGCGCTTTGAGATGGAATACCAAATTGAAGATGCTGCCGGATACTGGACTGTGCCGCGCTTTATTTTGCAGCCGCTTGTAGAGAACTCCATCCTGCACGGCACGGCGGATGAAGATGATTTTGTCACCATCACCGTCCGTGCCACCGTGAGCGAGAATCTGCTTACCATTCATATCTCCGATACCGGCTGCGGTTTTGACCCCAGTGCCATCAAGGAGAAAAATTCTGAGCGCTTCTCCGGCATCGGATTAAGCAACGTAGATGAACGTATGCGTCTACACTACGGAAATGAATACGGCCTTACGATTGAAAGTGCCCCCGGCATCGGCACACAATGTATTCTCCGTATTCCAAATGAAGCCATTCGTTGAGGTAACACAATGTATAATTTATTGCTTGTAGACGACGAGCCACTGATTAAGGTTGCTTTCCAGTCCTCCGTGGAGTGGGGCAAGAACGGATTCCTGCTGGCGGCAACAGCCAGTAATGGGCAGGAAGCGCTGCACATTGTAGAGACACAGCACATTGATGCGGTTATCACGGACTTGAAAATGCCAGGCATGGATGGGCTTGCGCTCATTCATGAACTGAAAAAGCGCAGCTTTACCGGTCCGATTCTGGTATTGAGCAACTATTCCGATTTCGATTCCGTGCGCACGGCTCTGACGGACGGTGCTTATGACTACTTTCTGAAAATCAATATGAACGGGGAAAGCATCGGTGAGCATCTGGAAAAGATGGCCGATTTGCTTCGTGTCCAGCAGCAGCGCCAGACGGAGGAGGACCACCGATCCTTTGCCATTGAAGCGCAGAAAAAGGAGAATGCCCTGATTCACTGCGCTCAATGGGTAACGTCCACTGCTGAGCCATCCCCTGCTTCTAATCCGTTTTCCATGCTGCCGGAATCGCTGGCCTTTCCCGTCCGGCTGTTTGCCGTCACTTTAATTCCCGCAAAAACTCATCCTATGCCCGCGCTGGATGCTGTGACCGACTTGATTACCGAGGTTTTCGATGAAATCGGCGGCAAAGTTTTTCTGCATACCCATGAGGATGAAATCTGCGGGCTAATCAGCAACGAAAGCCTTGTGGCCTCCGGGCGTACTCTGGATAAGAAACTTGCCCGTTTGCAACGGCAGGTCACAACATATTTTCTGGATGCGCCGGTCATCATCTACCACGACAAGCCCATTTCTCTGGCTGAACTCCGCCATGGCTACCAGCTATGTGAGGATTCTAAGGCGCTCGCCTTTTATGTGGGGTGCAGTGCTCCCATAAAGGCAACGGCACACACAGTTACCGCCCAACCCTTCCATGTCTCTCAGGCAGAACTGTCCAAGGCCACCGCAGCAGCAGTGCAAAATGCCGATGAATTACAGATGCAGATTGCTGTTCATACTTTCTTCCAGAATTGTGCGGCACTCTGTATGCCGCCGCAGCGCGTCCGTGAAGCCTGCCATCTGTTGCTGGAGCGTCCCGGCGAGAATATGATTCCGCAGGAGACACTGGAGCAAACCTTTAAAGAAATAGAAAAAGCCCCCACCGCGGAGGCTCTTGAACAACTGCTCTGCTTGATTTTGCAGGAGCGCATGGGACTTAGCAAAATTGCCTTGAGCAAATTCAAAAAAGAGGTGCAGGCCGTCATCATCTATGTAAACGCGCATTATATGGACAAGCTGACGCTGGACAGCATCGCCGACTATGTAGGGCTGAACCGGGAATATCTGAGCCGTCTGTTCTCCAAAGAGACCGGCATCGGCCTGTTCCAGTACATCAACGAGGTGCGCATGAAACGCGCCGGTGAGATGATCCGCAGTAATAAGCAGGTCTATGTCAAGGAAGTAGCTGCCGCCGTAGGCTTTGATGACCCCTACTTCTTCTCGCGGAAGTTCAAAGAATTTTATGGGAAGACACCGAGCGAATATGCTGAAGCGTAAAGGGCGCATTCGGCTGTTTCGTGGCAGCATTGAATTTCAGAAACCGATAAGGGAAACGGACACATGAGCAAATATGATGCGCTTTGGGCATACATACAAGGGCGTAATGAAGAAACGCTGGTTTTGAGTTTTGCGGATATTGCGCAAATTGCCGGTACACCGTTGGAGCAACGCCCTGACCAGCGAGGCATTTGCCGCTTTTATTTAGGAGCATAGCATTACAGATTTTTATGTTGTTGGAGCGGATGCCGCAGCCTGCATCAAATCCACCTGCTACAACATGGCGAAAAGCGGCTACACCGTTCATGTGCTGTCGGACTGCATCACCAGCTACGATAAAGGGAAGCTGCCGGAGATGCTTGCGTATTATGAAAGCAAGGGCTGTTCTGTCACAAGGCTTAACGAAGTCATGCAGGTGTAAATGCTATGGCATTTGCAAAGTTCAGAGAAATGAGAAAGAAAACAAATGAAACAAAAAATTATAAGAGCCGCAACCCTCTTGTGCTATGTTTTGGGGATTGCTGTTTTCCTGACTGCCTGCGGAAGCCGCACAATTCCCGCCTGACGGCTTAAGCGCCGCTCCGGTGGATCTCCGCGCCAAGAGCCGCCTCAAGCGGCGGTTGCGCTCCGAAGCGCCTCGCTGCGGCTCGGTGTGCGGCACAGCATCTGCGTTGCCAAAATGCTCGTCAATACACAAAGTATTGCCTGCGCTTTTGGCTTAGCTGCTGCCGCACGACGGCAAAAGAAAAAAGCCGTCGTACAGCAGACAATTTGACACGCCTATTTTAAGCGGCGGCTTTTCGGAGCCGTCGCTTTTTGCTTGTACAATCCATAGGTTGATTTGCAGGAACACGGCAACCGTTGAAGGAGTAATTGTCCGTGTTCTGTTTGCATTTCCAATGCTTACATAATCTACATCTTCTAAAAAAAGTCTTGTTTCTTTCACAGGTAAGCACGACCCGAAATCGGCATTACCGTTCCATGTAATTCAGCATAATAATAGCCACCCTTGGTGCGCCAGTTTTCCATTACGGAAATCTGGCGCTTTTTGTTGCCGTTCTTTCGGAAATAATTCGGTTGCCTACCGGTGCCGCTCTCCACCTCCATTCGATTTGCCCGTCAATCACCTGTGAATCGAATGGAGATACATAATGAAGAAGATCAACCTGCGGGAGCTTTATCCTGATGCTTATACAACGGACTTTTTTGTGAATGTAACAGAGGATGTACTAGAAACGATTCGAGCATCTGAACGCGCGGAAGCCGCATATGAGAGGAAGATTTATCGCTATAAGGCGCAATATTCTCTGGATTGTGAGAATGGCATTGAAAATACCGTGCTGACGAAACCGCAAACGCCGGAGATTGTTCTGGAAGAAAAGCAACTTCAAAAGCAGGTCTATGCTACTGTGATGAAACTGCCTGAGAAGCAGGCAAAGAGGATTTATGCCCGCTACTACCTTTGCATGACTGTAAATGAAATTGCCGCAGTAGAGGGTGTAGACCCAAGCCGCGTTCGTGATAGTATCCGGCGGGGGTTAAAGAAACTCGAAAAAAACTCTAACAAAAGTTCAGTTAAGAGCGCCTGTTTTTACAGAATTTTGTCACTGTTAATAGAGGGATAAATGAAATTCCTCTTGCCTGCACCTTGACAACCGAATACCCAGCATAACAGGTACGTTACTTTCCCAGCAAGCCCCAGTGGGCGGTCCGGCAAACCAGAATTGCGGTGGGAAAGACCATAATGATACGCCAGCGGCCTCCAGCGTCAGAGGGGGTGACCGAG
>OGLJ01002556.1_pt1 | contig 11287 bp, 7 predicted proteins | sample 1572801 | NCBI WGS metagenome assembly OGLJ01 (sample SAMEA2581877, study PRJEB24529) | metagenome | biome: Human gut stool | place: China | collected 2011
ACCTCGCTCGCCGTATCGGCACTTAGAATTATGCGGTATTGCCCTAATAAAAACAACAGGAACATTGCAGTGTACAGCAGTGTTCCTGTTGTTTTTTCTGCAGAAGTTTATTGCGCATGGCGGGGTGTCACTATATATCATTACATGTGTCTTGACACGTGTAATGAACGGTGCTATACTGTCAAAGTTGGAATTACAGAAGAAACCGAGGAAACCACATGAAAATGGCTAATATGGATGACTATTTTGACGTAGTCATCGTCGGCACCGGCGCTGCGGGCCTTTACTGCGCCCTGAATCTGCCTGCGCGGTACCGCATTCTTCTGCTTACAAAGCAGAAAGCGGACGAGAGCGACTCCTTCCTTGCGCAGGGCGGCATTTGTATGCAGCATGGCGAGGCAGACTACCGCCCCTTTTTTGATGATACGATGCGGGCAGGCCATTACGAGAACAACCCCGCCACAGTAGACCTGATGATTCGTTCCTCCAACTCGATCATCCGGGATCTGGTGCGCCGCGGCGTCCGCTTTGCGCGGGATGACCACGGGGCTCTGCGCTTTACCCGGGAGGGTGCACACTCCCGCCCGCGCATTCTGTTCCATGAGGATATTACCGGCCACGAGATCACCCAGACCCTGCTGAACGAGGTCCTGCGCTGCGAGAACATCGAACTGCGCGAGCATACGACTCTGCTGGATTTCTTCGCCGACGCCTCGGCCTGCGGCGGTGTCATTGCTGCCGGCCCGGACGGCGAACCGCGAGCCATCGGGGCAGGGGCGGTGGTGCTGGCCTGCGGCGGCATCGGCGGGTTGTATAAAAACTCCACCAACTTCCCCCACATCACGGGGGATGCCATCGCCATAGCCCTGCGCCACGGCGTTGCCTGTGAGCACCTGGACTATATCCAGATCCACCCCACGACTTTGTACAGCCACCGAAAAGGCCGTCGCTTTCTGATTTCGGAATCGGTTCGCGGGGAGGGTGCGCTGCTGCTGGATAAAAACGGGAATCGCTTTACCAACGAATTGCAGCCCCGCGACGTGGTGAGCGCAGCGATCCGCGCACAGATGGAAAAGGACGGTACCGACCATGTGTGGGAGGATATGCGCCCCATCGGTGAGGCGGCTATCCGTGAGCATTTCCCCAACATTCTGGAGCGCTGCGAGGAGGAGGGGTACGACCCCATCCATGAACCGATCCCCGTTGTACCGGCCCAGCATTATTTTATGGGCGGCATCACGGCGGACCTGAGCAGCCGCACAGCACTGCCCCGGCTGTATGCCTGCGGTGAGACCTGCTGCAACGGTGTGCATGGACGCAATCGGCTGGCCAGCAATTCCCTGCTGGAATCTTTGGTCTTTGCACAGCGCGCGGCAGATGATATACTATACGGAGAACCGCCTGTCTTTACAGGCGATAAGCCCGATTTGGCCCCATACCGTGAACAGGAACCGCTGTTTGCCGCGTATCGGCAGGAGGTTCTGACCGCTATTGAGAGGAGTAAAAACCATGAATGAGATCACCCAGCTGCTGCATATAGACCCGCTGCTGCTGCAAGCGCTGCGGGAGGATATTCCGGAGGAGGACGTTTCCACAAACGCCGTCATGCCACACGCCTGCCCCGGCACCGTGGATCTGATTGCCAAGGAGGACGGCATTGTTGCCGGTCTGGCGGTCTATGCCCGCGTCTTTACGCTGCTGGACCCCGGCGCCAAGGTGGAATTCTTCTGCGGGGACGGCGATACCGTACAGCCCGGCCAGAAGCTGGCCGTTGTTACGGGCGATATACGCGCCCTGCTTTCCGGTGAGCGCGTTGCGCTGAACTACCTGCAGCGAATGAGCGGCATTGCCACCTATACCCATCAGCTGTCTGCCCTGCTGGAAGGCACCGGCATCACCCTGCTGGACACCCGTAAGACCAGCCCCAACAACCGCATTTTTGAAAAGTACGCTGTCCGCGTTGGCGGCGGCAGCAACCACCGCACCGGCCTGTCCGACGGTGTTCTGCTGAAGGATAACCACATCGGCGCTGCCGGCGGCGTGGCGAAGGCCGTCAAGATGGCCCGGCAGTATGCGTCTTTCGTCCGCAAGATCGAGGTGGAGGTTGAAACGCTGGAGCAGGTCAAAGAGGCCGTGGAAGCCGGTGCGGACATCATCATGCTGGATAACATGAGCGACGAGGATATGCGCAAGGCTGTGACTTTGATTGCAGGCCGCGCCAAGACCGAGTGCTCCGGCAATGTCACGCGGGAAAACATTGCCCGTCTGCGGGACATTGGCATTGACTATGTGTCCAGCGGCGCACTGACCCATTCGGCCCCCATTCTGGATCTTTCCATGAAGCATCTGCGCCCCCTGACCGCGGAGGAGGCCTGATATGACCACCGCAGAGCGCCGCGCCGCCATTTTGCAGCAGCTTGCCCATGCCCGAGCGCCTATTGCCGCCCGCACGCTAGCTACCCATTACGGCGTCAGCCGTCAGGTCATTGTGCAGGATCTGGCGGTCATACGGGCATCACACCCCGGGATCATTTCCACTGCACGCGGCTATGTGCTGGATCAGCCCGATCAGCCCGCCGGCTGCACACGGGAGTTCAAGGTGCGCCACACACCTGACCGAACCGGGCAGGAGCTGAACCTGATTGTGGACTGTGGCGGCCGGGTCAAGAATATCAGCATCAGCCACCGGGTCTATGGCCGTATCACCGCCGAGATGGACATCCGTTCCCGGCAGGATGTGCGGGAATTTCTGCAATCGTTTGAGGACAGCTCCTCCACGGTGCTGTCCACCGCCACCGACGGCTACCACTATCATCTGGTGGAGGCAGCCACCCCGGACAGGCTGAGCCTGATCGAAAAAGAACTGAAAGAGCACGGTTTTCTGGCTCCGCTGCAACCGTGGGAGCATTGAAGAAAGAAAACGAGGCATAATTATGACTGTCCATGAACTGCAGCAGGAGATTCTGCGCCTGAAACGGGAAAAGAATATCTGCATCCTGGCCCATGCCTACCAGAGCCAGCCTGTGCTGGAAGTCGCCGATTACACCGGCGATTCCTACGGGTTGAGCGTGCAGGCGGCCAAAACCAACGCGGACGGGGTCATCATGTGCGGTGTGCGCTTCATGGCCGAGACCTGCAAAATTTTAAGCCCGGAGAAAACCGTCTGGCTGGCCAACCCCATGGCGGGCTGCCCTATGGCCGAGCAGCTTGATCTGCCGACCTTGCAGGAATTGAAAAAGCAGTACCCCGGCTACGCCGTGGTGGCGTACATCAATACAACCTCGGAGCTGAAAACGGCCTGCGATGTCTGTGTGACGTCCTCCAGCGCGCTGAAAATTTGCAGTGCGCTGGAAAACGATAAGATTCTGTTCATCCCCGATCCCAATTTGGGCGGCTATGTAGCAAAGCAACTGCCGGAAAAGCAGTTTGCCTTTTACCACGGCGGCTGCCCGCGCCATATCGTATGTTCGGCAGCAGATGTAGCCAAAGCCCGCGCTGCCCACCCCGAGGTCGTGGAGCAGGCTGATTATGTTGGCTCTACCACCGGCATTATGGCTTATGCAGAAAAGTCCGATGCCAAAGAGTTCATCATCGGCACGGAAAACAGCATCGTGGAGCACCTCTCCTATGCTTGCCCGGAAAAGCGGTTCTATCCGCTGGCCGTGCAGCTTACCTGTATGAACATGAAACTGACCACCCTGATGGACATTTACCATTGCCTGCAGGGCAGCGGCGGCGAGGAAATCACCCTGCCGCAGGACGTCATGCAGGGAGCCGGGCGCTGCATCCGCCGCATGGTGGAGCTGGGCGGCTGACAGATTGCGCATATCCGCAATGGCCATCTGATACGATCCGCTTGCATCCCGGCTTACACAGCGCTCTTTGCGGTGTTGCCCTAAGAAACCAATGAAAAAAGCATATACAGCATCGCGTTGCGAACCGCCGAGAGGCCGTTCGCCATAAACGCAGCTGTATATGCTTTTTACTTTGCCGTACAGATCCTTTGTACGCTATTTAAACGCGATCACGAATTCTGTTTAAAAACTTTATCCAGTGTTCCCATCAGGATGTTCACATCAATCGGTTTTGCAATATGTGCATTCATCCCTGCTTTGAATGCTTTTTGGCGGTCTTCCTCAAAAGCGTTGGCTGTCATGGCCACAATGGGAATGTTTGCCTTTTTATTGCTGCTCAATGTACGGATCTCCCGGGTGGCGGTGTATCCGTCCATTTTGGGCATCTGAATATCCATCAGGATCAGATCGTACTCATCCTCCGCAGCCTCGTTCATTCTGGCCACGGCATCCGTGCCGTCCTCAACGGCGTCCACTTTCAGTCCGGCTTCTTCCAGAATGGCCGTTGCAATCTCTCGGTTCAGTTCGTTATCCTCGACCAACAGCACCTTTTTGCCCGTATAGTCGCCGTGCTTGGGCAGAAGGGGCTGCCTGCCCGACACCACTTTGTGTGTCAGTGCATCGCGCAGTTCCGACATAAACAGCGGTTTGGAAACAAACGCCGTGACACCGGCCTGCCGGGCCTCGTCCTCAATGTCGGCCCAATCGTAGGCGGTCAATATGATGATCGGCGTGCCGGGTTCGATTACTTTGCGGATCCTGCGCACCGTCTCAATGCCGTTCATATCCGGCATCAGCCAGTCAATGATGTAAACCTTGAACTCCGCACCTTGATTGTGCGCCTCCCTCGCGCGCAGGATGGCTTCCTTGCCGGAGGTCGTCCAGTCGGCTTCCATCTCAATTTCCCGCAGCATTTTGCTTACGCTCATGCAGGTCTGTGCATCATCATCCACAACCAGTGCACGGGTGCCTTTCAGGCCCGGAATCGGCGGATATTTCACCGATTCCGTACAAACCTTGCAGTCCAGGGTGACCGTAAACTCGCTGCCCTTTCCCTGCTCGCTCTTGACGGCGATGGTTCCGCCCATCATATCTACGATGTTTTTCGAGATGGCCATGCCAAGGCCCGTACCCTGAATGCCGCTTCTTGTCGCAGTCTGTTCCCGTGAAAAAGAGTCAAAAACATGCGCCTGGAAGTCCTTCGACATACCGATACCGTTATCTTTCACGCTGAAAACAAAGGTCGCATACCCACTGCGGGCAGACGGCTTTTCTTCAACGCGGATATTGATGGTACCGCCCGCCGGTGTAAACTTGACAGCGTTGCCCACGATGTTGAGCAGGACCTGATTCAGGCGCAGCTTATCGGTGACAATATCCTCGTGGTGCACATCCTGCGTGTCGATGTAAAGGTCAAGCTGTTTGGCGCTGATATTGCCTTGAATGATCGTGCGCAGGTCGTGCAGTACATCGGGCAGGTGGACTTCTGTGTTGTCCAGTTTGACCGTGCCGCTTTCGATACGGCTCATATCCAGAATATCGTTGATCAGACTGAGCAGATGCTGGCCCGATACGCTGATTTTCTTCAGATACTCTTTGACAAGGTCAATGTTATCAATATGCGCCGTGGCAAGGGCCGTAAACCCGATAATGGCATTCATCGGGGTGCGAATATCGTGCGACATACTGTTCAGGAATACCGTCTTGGCCTTATTGGCGTGTTCCGCCGCCGCCAGTGCATCGCGCAGGGCATCCTCCTGCTTTTGCTCCCGCCGCTTTTCCTCGGTAGCGTCGCGGGTAGCAACCAATACGGCTGTTACGTTGCCGTCCGCGTCTTTTCGCTGCGGTGTGATCAGCGTAAGGATCCATTTTCTGTCGACAGTCTGAGACGTAAGAGCCAAAGAGGTGTGACCCTTCAGACGTTCGGCCACTGTCGTCATGTCCGTAAAGGCGAGATACTCCTCGCGGGATGGCTCCGCGATAATTTTCTCGATTTGCTCCTGCTGTACGGATCGTTTCAGTGTAAAGTGCTTCTGCTTCTTGACCGTATCTGACGCGTTCTTGACGATTTCAACGGTGTTTTTCTTCAAGTCCACCAGTGAAATGGACGTATACGCCGTGCCAAGCGCTGTGATAATTCCGGTACGTTTCTGGTGCTGCCGCAGCGCGTCTTTTTCCATTTTGGTCTGCCACAGCAGTGCCATTAAAAAGACCATTACGGCTATGGCCAGATAGGATGCACAGACAATGTTGCGCGTCATGAACACCTGAGATGCCGGGAAAAACACAAAGAGCGTATAGTTCTCGGTATTTTCCCGGCTGCCGTACCAGACGCCCTGATTGCTGTTCAGGCGCGCAATGCCATCCTCCGCAGCACCGAAGGTTCCGTTATATAATTCCTGGCAGTCCTCTATTGCCTTGTTTACCTGTTTGCTGCTGTTGCTGCTGATGACCCTGCCGTTCTCCGTGATCGTAGCGATGCCGCCAAGCTCCAACGGAAAATCTTTCAACAGGGAATCCACCGTCAAATCTCCAGTATCCTCATTATCCTTCTGTATATAGGTAATCAGGATACCTGGTGCATCCGCGCGTGCCACCGCGGCAAAATCATAGAGTATCCCATTTTCTTCCAGACGGGTCGAGTATGTCTTTTTTGGATAGTCAACGATATTGTGTACATAGGGGCTGTCGATCAGCTTCTCCCACAGCGGCATGGCGTTGCCACCCTTTGTGGTCTGCATGACAACATTCAGGTTTTCATCTAATACAAGCGCACCGGTCAAACGCTGTTCCTCTGCAAAAGAGTTCAGGTCCTGCGTGCCGAAACCTTCCTTCAGCGTCATTTCGTTGCCAAGGCTTACCGTTTTATCCAGCAGGCGGACAAGGCTTTTCACGCGGTCGTTGGCCGCATCAGTCTCGTACTGCTCTAAGCGGATCTTTACAAAACCAATCGTTTCATCCAATGTATGACGCAGTGCAATTCGGTTCAGATTCGTGAATGTGATCCAAAGTACAATGCCGAACGCAACTAACACAAGCAAAAACAGTCTTTTTTTGCCGGACTGCTTTTTCACATTCATTTTCCCTGTTCCCCCCACACAGTTTTTTCTGCATCAAGTCCGAATTTTTCTGCAACGCGGCCAATCGTTCCGTCCTGCTTCATATCTTCCAGAGTTTGAGTCAGCTGCACAGCCAAATCCTCATGGGTGTCCTTTGCGAAGGCAACGCCAAGTTCGGAACTGTAAGGACTCTCTGCCAGCACACGGTAACTGCTTTCATCCAGATTTGTCCGCTTGGCTACCAGTGCTTCATGGCCCGCGACGGCATCTACATAGCCTTTGCGCAGTGCCGCAAACATATCCTCTGTCGTCTCAAAGCTGTTGACTTGCTTGACCTCGGGCAGCAAAGAGGGAATTTCGCCGAGAAACAGCGACTCCGCCTTTGTGGTTGCCTGTACGCCGATGCGCTTACCGGCCAGATCGGACAGCGACTGGATATCGCTGTCTGCACGAACAGCCACGACCTGACGGCTGTACATATACGGACCGGCCCATTGGTACTTGGTTTCCCGCCCGTTCATGCTGAAGCATGACCAGATACAGTCGATCGTTCCGTCGCTGAGAAGGTTGTCTTTGTCCGGCCATGAAATCGTCCGGAATTCCGGCGTATAGCCAAGTCGTGAAAACGCTTCCGTCGCCAGTTCCACGTCGATGCCGGCAAACTGCCCGTTCCTGTCCAGATAGCTGTAAGGGTCAAACACATCAATGCCGACCACAATCGTCTGCGGCGCAGTCTCTGCCGCAGAGTGCGGCTGTGCGGAACAGGCGCACAGACCTGCCATAAAAAGCATAGTCAAAGCCATAAGCAGACCATACACTTTTGCCCTGCTCATTGACGTTTTTCCTGTGTGGTGATGCCTGTTTGAAAAATGGAACATGCGCTTCTCTTCCTTATTATATAGGTTGTATACCGCTTGCCGCCGAACCCTGTCGGACGCAGTAAGCCATGAAGTAAACCATATTATAACTTTTCTAAATTGGAATTTTATCATACTACGGACATTATTGCAAGTGCTTTGCCTTGTCTTTGGCTTACAGTTTACCACATTTATACAATATCCGACGATAACTCCAAAAGGCGGTTTCAGCTATTGAAAAAATCTGGCAGAAGTGCTATAACAAGGATGGATTACAGTAAATTGAGAGAGATGACATGTATGTATTCCATCTTCCGTGATTTGGCAATTATTATTCTGAGCGCCAAGTTTTTTGGCCTGGCTGCCCGCAAGTGCAAGGCCCCGCAGGTGGTCGGTGAAATTCTCGCCGGTGTGCTGGTTGGGCCTTGTCTGCTCAATCTGGTGCAGATCAACGACACGATCTCCGTTTTTGCTGAAATCGGCGTTGTGCTGCTGATGTTTTCCACAGGACTTGGCACCAACCTGAAAGAACTGATGCGGGCCGGGCCTATTGCCACGTTGATTGCCTGCATCGGTGTGCTTGTACCGTTGATGGGCGGTACGCTGCTCTACAGCGCATTCTACGGCTTTTCGGCAATCGGCAGCCCGGAATTCTTCCGCGCATTGTTTATCGGCACGATTATGACTGCAACCAGCGTGTCCATCACGGTGGCAACGCTGCAGGAGCTGGGCCACTTAAAGAGCTTTCTTGGCACTACCATTGTCAGCGCTGCCGTCATTGATGATGTCATCGGCATTATCGTGCTGACCTGTGTGCTGGGTGCCAGCTCCGGTGAGGGCACCGGCATCGGCGGCGTGCTGGTCCAGACCGCGCTGTTCTTTCTGGTTGCCGTTGGTATCGGCTATGCGTTCCACTGTGCCATGAAGTGGCTGGATTCCCGCAATCCTCATACGCAGCGCATAACGATTGCCAGCCTTGCATTCTGCTTTGCAATGGCCTATATTGCCGAGAAATACTTTGGCATTGCGGATATTACCGGCGCTTACATTGCCGGTATCGTTCTCTGTACGCTGCACGACGCCGCTTATGTGGAGCGCCGGGTCGACATCAGCAACTATGTGATTTTTGCGCCGATTTTCTTTGTCAGCATCGGTTTAAAGACCGACATCGGCGGACTGACGCCGGAGATTCTGCTGTTCAGTGTTTGCTTCGTTCTCGTTGCCCTGCTGGCAAAAATCATCGGCTGCGGACTGGCGGCCAGAGCCTGCCGTTTCAACTGGGGAGACTCTCTTAAAGTCGGTGTTGGCATGATGACCCGCGGCGAGGTCGCTTTGATCGTGGCTCAGAAGGGCCTTGAGGTCGGCGTTGTCGAGCCTCTTTATTTTACGGCGGTCATCCTTTTGATCGTGGTTTCCAGCGTCGCCACGCCGCTGGCGCTGAAAGCGCTGTTCACGAAAATGCCTCCTGTCCCCCATCCAAGCGAAGCAAAAAAGTGACCGCTGCATAACCCCTGCCTGTCAGCCAATACCGGTACCGGACGACCCATAATGAAAGAAAAGCCCTGGTAGCAGGCTTAAAAGTGAGAAGCTGCTCATTCCCTACGGAGTGAGCAGCTTCTTTTGTGGCAAAATATGCGAAAATGCGAGATAATACAGCGCAGCAACGGCCTGCCGGTGGGCGCTTTGCATTTATCGCAGCCTATTTTCCCAGCCGACATTTGAAATCTTTATATCCGAACGTCACGATTTTCCGAGTAGTGCCGTCGGGCTTGTGGGCGTAAATACCGGGCAGGGGCATACCGTTGAAGGTGTTGTTCTTGCAGGTGGTGTAAATGGCCATATCGCCGAACACCAGCAGATCTCCCACGGCAGGCACAGCGTCAAAGCTGTAATCACCGATGACATCCCCCGCAAGGCAGGTCGGCCCTGCCAACCGCACAGTGCAGGGCTTTTCGCCGGGTTCCCCTGCCCCCAGCAGCGGCGGGCGGTAGGGCATCTCGATCACGTCCGGTGTATGGCAGGCGGCGCTGGCATCCAAGATGGCAACCGTCGTATCGCCGTTTTGCACCACGTCCAGCACGCGGGTCAAGAGATACCCTGCGTTCAGGGCGCAGGCCTCGCCGGGTTCCAGATAAACCGTCACGCCCCAGTCATTCCGGGCGCGGCGGATACACTTTTCCAAAGTGGCCATGTCGTAGCCGGGGCGGGTGATGTGATGCCCGCCTCCGAAGTTCAGCCACTTCATTTTTGGCAGCAAATCGCCGAATTTCTCTGCCACTGCGTCCAGCGTCACGGCCAGCGCATCGGCGTCCTGCTCACATAAAGTGTGAAAGTGCAGGCCGTCCAACAGCCCGGGCAGGGCAGAATTTTCTGCCGATGCCGCGTCCCACTGGGCGCGGGTCGTGCCCAAACGGCTGCCGGGGGCGCAGGGGTCGTAAATCGCGTGGCCGTCTTGGGTCGAGCACTCGGGATTGATGCGCAGTCCCACACTTTTGCCCGCCGCTTTGGCCGCGGGGCCAAATTTTGCCAGCTGCGCGGGTGAGTTGAAGACGATATGGTCGGCGTACCGCAGCAGCTCGTCCATTTCATCTGCGCGGTAGGCCGCGCAGAAAACGTGCACTTCTTTGCCGGGCATTTCCTCCGCGCCGAGCCGCGCCTCAAACAGGCCGCTGGCCTCGGTGCCCGCGAGGTGCGGCGCCAGCAGCGGGTACAAATCGTAGTTGCTGAACGCCTTTTGCGCCAGCAGCACCTTGCACCCGGTACGACGGGCCAGCCCGCCCAGAATCTCCGCGTTGCGGGTCAGGGCAGCTTCATCCAGCAGGTAACAGGGCGTGGGAAGGGAGGAAAATTCCGGCGGCACTGCGCCGTCGATGGCCGCAAACGGCGGCCGTGCGTCGCGCTGCGCCATCAGTCCACGAGAACCGGGTCATGGTTCTCACTGCGGGGCAGGCCGTACTTGTCCAGCGCGTCGAGGAACGGGTCGGGGTTGAACTCCTCCACCGTGTAGACGCCGGGCTTGGTCCACTCGCCGGTCAGCATCATCAGCGCACCGCACATCGCGGGCACACCAGTGGTGTAGCTGATGGCCTGACTGCCGACCTCGCGGTAGCACTCCTGATGGTCGCACACATTATAAATGTAGTAGGTCTTGTCCTTGCCGTCCTTTTTGCCGGTGAAGATGCAGCCGATGTTGGTCTTGCCCTTGGTGCGGGGGCCGAGGCTGGCGGGATCAGGCAGGAGGGCTTTCAGGAACTGGATGGGGACGATCTCCTGCCCGTTGAAGTTGATGGGGGTGGTGGAGAGCATCCCCACGTCCTCGAGGCAGCGCATATGGTCGAGATAGCTCTGGCCGAAGGTCATGAAGAAGCGGATGCGCTTTGCCTCCGGGATGTTCTTTGCCAGAGACTCGATCTCCTCGTGGTGGAGCAGGTACATATCCTTCTGGCCCACCTTGTCGAAATCGTACTCCCGCTTGATGCTCATGGCCGGGATCTCGACCCAGTGGCCGTTCTCCCAG
>OGLJ01002557.1_pt1 | contig 11284 bp, 9 predicted proteins | sample 1572801 | NCBI WGS metagenome assembly OGLJ01 (sample SAMEA2581877, study PRJEB24529) | metagenome | biome: Human gut stool | place: China | collected 2011
TGTTGTACCACTCCACCAGCTGCTGGTAGGCCCCCACCGGGGTGCCGCCGGTGGCCAGACCCAGCACGCAGTCGGGTTTCAGGATGATCTGCGCCGAAAGGATGTTGGCCGCCTTGCGGGACATGTCTGCGTAATCGTTTGCGCGAATGATCTTCATCGGTTCTCCGCTCCTTTGTTTTTACTTCAGCAGCAGCGGCAGAAAGCTGGTGCCGTTTTCCGGTGCCTTGCTGTGGAAATAGTCCGCAGCGGTCGCACCGACATCGCTGAGGGTCTTGCGGATCCCGATATTCTTGGGGGTGGAGTGGGCGCTGTGGATCATCAGCGGCACCATCTCACGGGTGTGGTGCGGGTGTCCAATGGTCGGGTCGTTGCCGTGGTCCGCCTGCACGATGAGGATATCGTCCTCGCCCAGGGCGTCGCGGATCTTGCCGATCCATTCGTCCGCCACCCGCAGACGGTCTGCGTAGGCCGCGACATTCTCCCGGTGGCCGCACAGGTCCGTTTCCTGCACGTTGGTGCAGATGAACGCAGTCTCCTGCTCCTTTACGATCTCCAGGGTGCGCTGCAGCACGCTGGCCGTGTCCACCATGGGGATGCTGGTGCCGTAATTGTTCGTGACCACGTCGGCCACCTTGCCCAGCAGGAACACCGGCAGGCCGCTCTTGCCCAGGATCGTCGGGATCTGCACCTCCGGGTCAACGCCGTAGCCCATGTGGATGCAATGGTAGTCGTTGTTGTAAACGCCGCTGGCCGGGGCATTCACGCCGATGTAATCGCCGTGTTCCTCAATGGCATCCAGCAGGTTCTGCAGATGCACGCCGCGCCCGCCGAAGGTGATGACGCGGGGCACGACCGACACGCTGCGCACCAGATGACCGATCTTGAGCTCTTCCTCAAAATCAAGGTCGTCGATGGCCGCCGTGACGTTGAAGGCCTGACCCGGATCGCATTCCACGTTGTCGGCCACGGTGCAGGCCTCGTTGACGATCAGCAGGCGCTTGCCGGATGTTCCGGTGTAATACCGGACATGGTAACCCGCATCCTCCAGCGTCTTTTTGATGAGCTCGATCTTATTGCAGATCGGCTCGCCGAAGGGCTTTGCCGGGCGGGTGCCCATGATCTCCTGATGGCCGAAGAAGGTGTCCGCACCATCGTGCATCAGCTCGGCACGGCCGAACGTTGCATCCGTCGCAAACGGCAGGCCGGGGAACTCCCGCCCCACGATGTTCGCCAGACCAAGGCTTGCCAGATTGGGCAGCTTCAGGTCCGGCGTGCGCTCAAAGATATGCACGCAGGTGTTGGCCCCGCAGTCCGCAGGGCGCACCTGCGGCACATCCGGCATTGCGCCCACACCAAAACCATCCAGAACGATTACAACAAACTTTCCCATTGCGAATTATCCTTTCTGTCATTCCCGGACCGGTTCTCCCAGTGCAGAGTACAGGCCCGCCAGCTCCGGCTTGCCGGAGGACAGCCCTTTGACCACTGCCACCCGGCTCCGGGTCACAAAGAACTGTGTCCGGAACGCCATGACCGCCGCAGCCGAGACCGGACAGTTCTGCTGCAGTTCAAAATGATAGTCGATGCTGGAGTCGTCCGGCGGCAGCACCGGCACGACCTTTGCATTTTCCGGCGTCGTGCCCACCAGGGCGTTCTTCATATGGCCGCGGCGGTAATGCCCGCCGCCGTAGCAGTACGCCTTATCGCCCAGATTGTGGCTGACCTCCGAAACATACAGGTAGCCGGGGCGCTCCTCGGCATCCGGGTGGCCGGCATGATACGGTGTCGTTCCGGTCAGGCCGTGTCCCGGTTCCCCGTGGGTGCCGCCTGCCGCCGCGATCATCGGGATGCTGTGGGTGCAGGTGGCACTGGGCGTATTGAGCATCAGGTCCCGGTAGCCGCGGGCGCGCAGCATTTCGGCTGCGGTCTGCACGGTCCGGAGGTTGGGCATGGGCAGGATGTCCTGTGCCGCTTCGTCGTACAAAAAGCAAGGGAAGCTGCACACGCCGCCCACCTCCACATTCGGCATCGCCTCGATCGCACGCACTGCGCTGTCCAGTTCCTGCAATTCAAAGCCGCCGTACTGCCCGGAATACAGCATGTCGCCTTCTCCCAGAACACGGAGCATCAGCTTCTGGTGCAGGCCCAGCTCGGTGCAGGCTGCGCTGATCTCGCGGGCTTTTTCCAGCGTGTACACCGTTACGATCACCGGCTTTGCGCGGAGGATCTTTTTCAGGGCCGCCCGGGGGATCTGGACCAGATGCCCTACGTTGCCGAGGGGGATCTGATTTTCCACCATCGTCAGCGCCTCGCGGAAGTCCACGCACACAGCGCCCACATATCCCATGTCGGTCAGCGCACGGGCGATCAGGGGGTTGCGTCCGATCTGCTTGAGCATGAAAAAGTTCTGCACGCCGTTTGCGTCGCCTGCCTGTTTGATGCTGCGGGCATTTTCCAGGATCGTGTCGTAATCCAGCAGATAGGTGTCCGGCAGGATCACGCCATTCTGCTGCCATTCAATGCCCAGACGCACCAACGGCTGGTTGCGCTCCATTACGGTCTTTAAAAACACAGGGCATCTCTCCTTTTCCTCTCGTTTTTTCAGCGGTTCAGTTTTCCTCGACCTGCTCCATGCAGCTGCGCAGGATGCGGATGATGGTGTCCGGGCCGCTGCGCATGGGGTTGATGCGGATCATCCGGTGTTCAATGGTCGGGTCCTGCGCACGGAACGTTCCACTGACACGGTAGATCATGGGGGCAAACTCGTATTTACTCTCGCTGCCCACCGGATGCGGCGCTGCGCCGAACTTCGGGGCAGCGTCCAGAATTTTTTCGGCGATCTCCTGATCAAACTCCACCAGCAGCACCTTGCTCTGCGCGTTTGCCAGGAACGCCTGCCGCACATGGGAGACCTCGCCGGCGTTCAGGCGGCGGACCAGCTCCTCGTTGACCTCGCTCTGGATGGCGAGCGCCACCGGCGCATAGATCAGGCCGCGCAGGGCCTCCATGGCTTCGTGTCCCTGCACCTGACTGCCGCCGGAATACTGCATCTTGTAGATGCGGTCGATCAGCTCCTTGCTGCCGATCACTGCACCGACGCCCTCCGGACCAAGGATCTTGAAGCAGGAGAAGGTGGACAGGTCGGCCCCCGCCTGGCAGCCGATGGCGTCCACTTTCAGGGCGGCGTAGTTGTCATCGGTCACCACCGGGATGCCCGGCAGCGCAGCCTTGATGGCTGCGATCACGGCCTTGTAGTCGTAGCGGTCCTCCGGCTTCTGCCGGGTCAGCTGCACCAGGGCGCCGCGGATCTCGTCCTTGTGCTGCGCACAGACGGCCTTGAGCTGTTCCAGATCGTTGAAGTCCGCGCGGATGGGTTTCAGCCCCATGGCGTCGATGGTCACCTGCGTCGTCGTATAGATGGGCGAGGTGTGCACCAGAATGGCATCCCCCGGTTTCAGGCAGGCGGTCAGAGCCCAGCGGATCGCGCCCGTGCCGGAGCCGCGCACAAGCAGCGCCGCCGGGGCATCAAAGGTGTCGGCAAAGACCTTTTCCACCTTTACCGTGCAGCGGGGCTTGTTCAGCCCTTTCACCACGCCGAGGTCGCCCAGCGAGAGGACTTCCTCTCCCTGAAAATTGCGGGTCACCGCGTCAATGACCTTGAACTGGAGCTGTTTTGCCTGTTCCAGCGAGATAGAATGCAGGGGATAGGTTTTCATTGTCAATTCCTCGAATCCTTGTTATTTCTGTCCTTTGTAGATGCGCAGTGCATTGCGGTACAGCAGGTTCTCCCATGCGCGGTCCGGCACGCCTGCCTCGCTTGCCAGCGGAGCAAAGGTGTCCAGCAGGTAGCTGTAGCCCACACCGCCCCGGTCTGCAAAGTTGCTGCGGCGGGTGATGTCCATGCTCATGACGATCTGCGTGTCGTACCCTTCCGCACAAAGGCAGCTGAGCCAGTCTGCACGGGAGACATCGGGCTGGTAGTTGCACTTGCCGATGGTGTCGAACGCAATGTTGACCCCCTGATCCAGCAGGCGCTTCATGTAATCCAGATCGGCCGACAGGTCGATGTGGCTCAGCACCACCCGGCTCAGGTCAACGCCAAAGCTCTTGAAGATCTCCAGCTGCTCCAGGCCGCGCGTGCCCAGCGTTGTGTGGGTGCAGATGGGTGCCCCCGTTTCTGCATGGGCGCGGGATGCCGCACGGAACACCTTGGCCTCCGTCTCGGTGATGTCCTTCGAGGTGCCGATCTCGCCGATGACGGTCGCCCGGACACCGGTGCCTTCCATGCCCTCGGTCAGTTCCTTCACCATGATGTCACACAGCTGCTGTTCGGTCAGCGTATAGCACTCCGGCGGGAGAAAAGGCTCCTTGTAGTAGCCCGTCGCGTGGGTGATCTCCACCCCCGCCTGTGCAGCCATTTTCTGCACATAGGCCACGTTCCGGCCCATCCCGCGGTTGGTCTGGTCGATGATGCCGACCACACCGTGTTCCGCCAGCCGCCGGTATTCCGCCGCGGTCGCGTCAAAATCATCCAGCCTGCAGTCGATGTTCTTCTTCGGGCCGGACAGGTCGATCGTCGTATGCTCGTGCGCATACAGAATCTTTTCAGGCAGTTTCAAAAGGATTCGCCTCCTGTATTGTTTCTTAACCAGAGCCGCCTCCCGGCGCAGGCCGGGAGGCGCTCATTTTATCCGGGGATCAGGCGGCAGGGGTGTACAGAGACAGCAGGAACAGCACGTTTGCGATCAGGCCGACCAGGATCGCGCCCAGAGGACCGACCGCCATGGAGACCAGAGGCTTCTTGCTGCACTTGTTGATGCACCAGAATGCCACGATGATGAACAGACCCGTCGTGGGCATGATCGCCTGAGCAGCCAGGATGCCGCCGATCAGCAGGGCGATGTCGATGACGTAGCTCATAGCGGTACGGATGTTGTCGCCGCAGCGCTTGATGCCGGGGAACTTGTCCAGACCCTTTGCGATGACGTTCAGCAGCAGGATCTCCACACAGATGCAGGCTGCACCGGCGATCAGGGCGATAAAGGGGTTGGGGATCAGCAGACCGATCACAAAGACGAAGGTCATGCCGGCCGGAGCGTAGACGCCGGTGGTGATGGCGGTGGTGGCAACCAGCGGGATAAAGCCGATGGCACGGGCCAGAGCGGTCAGACCTGCGTTGACGCGGTCACCCTCGGCCAGCAGGCCCAGGCTGATGGGGTCACCGGCCATGATGCTCATGCTGGTGCCTGCTGCGATCAGGCCGCCCATGAGGGCCAGAACCGGCATATACTTGCGGATGCGTGCGACCTTGTCGGCAAAGATCTGGGTCAGCATTTCGTTGGAGTTCTGGTCGTTGCCTTCCTTATCCATGGCAGCGAACACCAGCATGATGATCATACCGGCCAGCAGGGCCATACCGTCCTTGTTCAGGCTGATCGTGTGCTCGGCGTCCAGTGCGATCTTGCCGTAGGTCTCAACGATCTGACGGACCAGCAGGGTCACAACGGCGGTGATGATGCCCTTGGCAGCGCCGAACTGCAGGGCAACCGTCACAGCCGGGAAGATGGCGAAGGCCAGCGTGATACCGGCAGAGACCTGGCCCAGGCTGCCCAGGAAGTTGACCGGCAGCAGGTTGAACAGGTCGATGATCACCTGCAGGCCGAACAGCAGGGCCACGCCGTACACAGCGCCGATGACGCCGGAAGCGATCATGCCCTTTTTGGTGTCCGGGCACCAGGTGCCGATGATGTCGGTGGTGAGCAGGATGCAGTGGATCAGGATGATGCTTGCAGCAATGGACGTGGGCAGGCCGTAGCCGATGACCAGACCAAAGCCGATGGCAAAGCTGGTGGCTGCCAGAGCCTTGCGGTCCATGCGCTTTTCCAGATACTCCGGCAGGACCGGGCGCAGGCCGTCGTTGAACACGGCGATGCTCTGGTTTGCCAGAATCGATGCCAACGCACCAACTGCCGCGATGATAACGTAGCGCAGAATGGTTTCCATATGTAATCCTCCTTATTTGACGATCCGGATCAGAAGCCCAGACCCTTGAGAATGATCGGCACAACCTTTTCGATGTGCTGATCCGTAAAGCCGTATGCCTTCTTGCCGGCCTTGACCTGTGCCAGGATCTCGTCCTCGCTCAGCATTTTGCCCGGCATGGACACCGTTGCGCACTGGTTCATGCCCAGCAGGGCAATGGCCATTGCCAGCGCACCGCCGCCGCCCGTCTTGCAGGCGCCGAAGTAGTAATCTGCCTGCCCGGTCTTGACCGCCATTGCCGCCGCAATGTCATCCTTGATCTCCACCGAGGCACGGTCGCCTACAACACCCTTGATGGTGTCATAAACCTTCTGCTTGTCGATCTGGCCGCCTACTACGATTTTCATAAGCTAGCCCTCCTTTCTGATGTGGGTTTTATGCAAATGCTGTCACGATTGTGCCAGCACGACCCCGATGTGCATGGTCAGGAACTTCTGCTCGTCCTCCGGCAGGTCCGGCAGGATCTCCCGCACCAGCGCCTGCGTTGCTTCCAGTGCCTTGGGGAAGGTGGGCTCCTGGCTGGTCTCTTCGTAGACCTCTTCGTCCAGCGGCTCCACCGGCTCTCCGCGGTGGATGCGCCCCAGCGCAGCGCACAGGTGCGTGATCATGGCGGAGGCGTTTTCTTCGGTCAATGTCAGACCGTATTTCTCCTGAAAAAAGCGGATCACATCCTGTACCTTCCGGCAATCCTCCTCGGACAGCATCCCTGCCTGGTGCAGGATCGTTAATCTCGGTTCAAAATCCATCTCTGACATCTCCCAATGATTTTTTGTTTTGCTTACAGCCAGGTGCCGATCTTGTCGGCCAGCGTCTCAGCCGGAGCTTCGGTTCCAAAAATGTTCCAGACCAGTTCACAGATCTCGCCGCAGCAGCTATAGGGGCTGTAGTACGAGGTGGAGTCCGGCTTGAAGCCGACGTTCTGCTTGTTGGTCAGGAAAATGACGGCGGTCTTGTTGGTCTTGTTCATGACCACATGGGTGCCGGTAAAGCCTGCGTGGCCAAAGGCGTCGTAGTGGCGGTCGCCGCGGCCCATAAACGAGGAGCCGCGCTCAAAGCCCAGCCCGCGGGACGGCTTGCCGTTCTGCTCGCTGGTGAACTCGTCGATGACTTCCTTCTTGTAAAGGCGGACGCCCTTGTAGATGCCGCCGTTCAGCATGGCCTGGCACAGCACGGCCAGATCTTCCGCGTCGGAGTACAGGCCCGCGTGACCGGCCACGCCGCCGTTTGCCATCCATGCATTGCCGTCGTTGCACTCGCCCTGCAGGGTGTAGTTGCGCCAGCCGGTGAAGGTGCGGAACGCGTCCAGATCGGCGGTACAGTCGTAGCCAAAGCCCGGGTAGTCGATCTCGTCCACCATGGCATACTCATACGGGTTGCCGAAGGAGGTGGCCACCACATCCTCGGTGGTAAAGCCGTTGGCCAGCGGCAGATAGGTGGTGCGCTTCAGCCCCAGAGGCTTGTAGATCTCGTTCTTGACGTATTCGTCCATCGAGCGCCCGGTGATCCGCTCCACCAGGAAGCCCAGCATCTGGAAGCCCAGGTCGCTGTACTTTTCCTCGCCGGGGGCGAACATCAGCTCACAGTTGCAGATGTAATCCAGCACCTTGGCCTTGTCCTTCTCGATGTGGAGGAACATCGCCTTCCACTGCGGCAGACCGGAGGTGTGGGTCAGCAGCTGATGCACGGTGACGTTTTCCTTCCCGTTCTTGGCAAACTCCGGAATGTAGCTTGCTACCGTGGCATTCAGGTCGATCTTGCCCTCGCTGTACAGCTTCATGATGGACTGTGTCGTGGCCATGATCTTGGTGCAGGATGCCATGTCGAACATGGTATCCATCTGCATGGGGCGGGGATCGTCCAGCCGCACGCCCATGTCGTTGAGCATTGCGTAGCCGTATGCCTTTTCATACACGATCTTGCCGCCGCGTGCCACCACGATCGTTGCGCCGGGGAAATACCCCTGCCCCATGTAGTTTTCCACAATGTCGTCGATGGCCGTCAGGCGGTCATCGGTCCGGACGGGCATTGCAGACCGGGGGAAGCAGTTCTCCGCCTGCTCCGGGCTGGCACACCCCATAAAGGCAGAGGCAGCTGCCAGTGTGCCAACGGTTTTGCCGGATGCGATCAGGAAGTTGCGCCGAGTGATCTTTTTCATGCGAGATCTCCTTTTCTTTCTGCAAAAAAATCAGACATCCTGTATCGGTTTTCGGAAGAAAATGTTTTATACAATATTTTGTATTTTCATCCCGAAAGAAACATCCGCATGTCCTCCATGCAGATGTGACTTCTGTTTGACAGCACCTTTGCTTAGTAGCGCGGAATGATCTGCTTGCGCATCACCTGCTGCTGGATGTGGTCCACACGCTCCACCGACAAGATCTTGCGCACCAGCTGCGCGGTGATGTTATCACTTTTCCGGCAGGCAAGCACGGCCACCGTATCTTTTTCCTGCTCATCCAGCCGGGGCATCGGATAATAGCTCAGCCCATCCGGCAGCATATCGGCGCTCCAGACGCCGGCATCAATGACGCCGCTGTGCAGAAACGGCACCAGTTGACTATAGATGATGGGCACATATTGCACCGGCTTATCGGCAAAACAGAACCGGGTCAGCATCTCCTGGTCCACCGAGGAGGCATCCACGCCCACCTTGCAGTTCTGCCAGTCGCCCTTGAAGTCCGGGCGGACAAAGACCCGATGCTGTTCCACATAGCTCTGCGGGCCAAAGGCCGCGATCAGCTGGATATCCTTGCCCTCCTGCGCATAGTGTTCAAATGCAAGCTGGCTCATGACGCACAGATGAAAGCGCCCTTCTTCCACACAGTTCAGCCGGTAGCCGGAACCGCGCATGAATGCGATCGCACCCGTGACCCCTTTCTGGTTCAGTTCCTCATACAGTCCGCTGGCCAGGCCTTCATAGCGCAGGCCATACGGCATAGGCATCACGCAGGTCAGACCCGTATTGCTGCAATACTGCGCCATTGCCACATAGTCGATCTCTGTTGCAATGGTGCCGTTCTGCCCATGGGATTCCAGACAGATCACATGATTCTGTTTCAGGTTGTTCAGCGCGATCTGGATATTTCCCCGTGCCATCTCGCATTGTTCGCTCAGTTCCGTCACCGTGGGGATCCGGTCTCCCGGTTCCAGCCCTGCCAGGATCTGCGCGACCTGCAGCGTTGCCAGACCAGACTTCTGGAGCAGACTTGTGTTCATCATGGTTGCTCTTCCCTTCTCGACCTATCTTTCAATCCGCATCAGGTGGACCGTGGGAAATTCCACAGGAAAGAAGCGTATTTTGGGCGTTCCGCCCCTCCTCACAAGAGACAGATCGCTTGCAGATTTATGATAATACAAAATTTCATATATTACAATATGAAGTCTTGCACAAACTTTTTCCGTCGAATTTGTACAACCTGATTTTTTCATCCGCGGCGGCTTTCTGGTCCGTCGGCAGCCTCCCCGGCAGGAACACCATGCGCCGCTTGCCCTTGAGGTCACCCCCGCGTATGCGGGGAAAAGTCATAGTTCGGAGCCGAAATGCCGTTCAAATTGGGATCACCCCCGCGTATGCGGGGAAAAGCGCAAGGATTTTGAAACGGCGAACCGAAAAAAGGGATCACCCCCGCGTATGCGGGGAAAAGGCTGTATGTTCTGCTGTAGCCCGGCAAAGGTTGGGATCACCCCCGCGTATGCGGGGAAAAGCCTCCTGTGTATGGATTTTTGCCCGGCTTATAGGGATCACCCCCGCGTGTGCGGGGAAAAGCACCCGGCTTTCTCTGTTCGCCATATTTTCCGGGGATCACCCCCGCGTGTGCGGGGAAAAGATTGCGTGCGGTCACTATATGTTGTGCTATTCAGGATCACCCCCGCGTGTGCGGGGAAAAGCCGACCCAAAGAAGCACCGGCAGCGTCAGACCGGGATCACCCCCGCGTGTGCGGGGAAAAGGGAGTGCCCCACCGAGGGGGCACCCGCTGCCGGGGATCACCCCCGCGTGTGCGGGGAAAAGCCCGCGCGCCCTGACACGGCGTATAATGACTGGGGATCACCCCCGCGTGTGCGGGGAAAAGAAAAGTGGGATGTGCCTGTAGAGGATGCCGGAAGGATCACCCCCGCGTGTGCGGGGAAAAGCCCGCACGATGGTCTTCCATGGGTTGATTTCGAGGATCACCCCCGCGTGTGCGGGGAAAAGCGAGGTTGGTTGGACGAACAGAACCGACGAATAGGATCACCCCCGCGTGTGCGGGGAAAAGTTCCCGGCGCGTCCTTGCGTGGTATGCGTCTGGGGATCACCCCCGCGTGTGCGGGGAAAAGTTGTGACCTCTGCCAGAGCGCCGCCCAGGCTCGGGATCACCCCCGCGTGTGCGGGGAAAAGTTTTCTTCTATGTGGCGGCGATACATAGTCTCGGGATCACCCCCGCGTGTGCGGGGAAAAGCCGTTTGGAAGGACATTAAGCAGGCCGAAGCCGGGATCACCCCCGCGTGTGCGGGGAAAAGTGCATTTCCGGAATTTGAAGGAAATGCCGTTCGGGATCACCCCCGCGTGTGCGGGGAAAAGACCTTCACCGTGAAGAACGTGCCCGGTGCGGAGGGATCACCCCCGCGTGTGCGGGGAAAAGCAATGATGCCAACCAACGCGCTGATCGTGCGCAGGATCACCCCCGCGTGTGCGGGGAAAAGTTTGGTCAAAATGCCATTTTTCAAAGGAGGTGAGGATCACCCCCGCGTGTGCGGGGAAAAGTCTTGGTGCTTACATCTTTGATGTTGCGCCACCGGGATCACCCCCGCGTGTGCGGGGAAAAGGTGCAGCGGTCCGCTGCACTCGTATAACCCCCGGGATCACCCCCGCGTGTGCGGGGAAAAGGACATTGACTTGGTATCTGCCACCGCCCAGATAGGATCACCCCCGCGTGTGCGGGGAAAAGCAAGCCGAACACGATTCAACCGAGACCAGACTAGGATCACCCCCGCGTGTGCGGGGAAAAGTTTTCCAGTTTTTCTGATGCTTCTGCCGTGAAGGGATCACCCCCGCGTGTGCGGGGAAAAGTCCGTCCGGGTTTTCAAAAATCAAGCCGATTTGGGATCACCCCCGCGTGTGCGGGGAAAAGGGTTCCAGCAGTCCCCGGACACCCGCCGCATGGGGATCACCCCCGCGTGTGCGGGGAAAAGACTAAAAAGATCCCATAGCATCGGCCATTTCAGTTGCATCCTGTGCCTGTTTCATTCAGTTTTGCATAGAGC
>OGLJ01002560.1_pt1 | contig 11277 bp, 6 predicted proteins | sample 1572801 | NCBI WGS metagenome assembly OGLJ01 (sample SAMEA2581877, study PRJEB24529) | metagenome | biome: Human gut stool | place: China | collected 2011
TGTAGTGGCTCCGATAGAACCACTCTGTTTATCAATTACAATCAGAAAAAGTTTCTTTCCATCTTCAGACATACCAATTCCAGTACGAGGATATAGCTGCGAATTGTAACTTTCATTCGTATTCCTGTCTGTCAATTCACCATTCTTCATAACCAATGCATTTCCCGTTACCATTTGCTGAACCATCGGTTTAAAGTTATCTACAAGTGTACAAACTCCCATATTCACTTTCAGCAACTGCCCAACCTGTAATTTATCTAAAAAAGTCTGAGCTATCCCGCTACCGGAGAGTACAGATTCTCCGGGCAAAATATCATTACTACCTTTTCCTTTGATAATCCGTATTACTTCACAACTCACATCCTCATTTATTCCCCATATTTGTCCTTCAACAGGTTTGATAAAAACTTCAGTTCCGCTATCATCCGTACGAGTTTTACCAACATAATTATTAAAAAAGACAAGTTCGTCGGCTCCACGTACACGATTCACTTGAGATATTGAATAACTATCCTGGCCTTCTACAATCACTTTTCCATCGAAGTTCATATCATCGATCCAGAGTTTTTTATTCTTATCTAAAGCGGCAAACCCAATATTTCCGTGACCACGATTCCAATCATTAGGTTCTGTTACCATTTCACCATTACGAATACTTCCACTATGAGGTACTCCTAACAAATCATTAGGGTACCCTTGTCCTGATACAATCCAAAAATTTCCATTTACACTCCCAATAGGAGTATGAGAAGCTGTTGTTAAACGCTTAAAAGCATCTGTCATAGCTTCTGTTTTACCAGCTTGGTTACCAGCTTGAAAAGTTTCAACCGTATTGTATTCATTATTCAAATCAACAGTCAACATATAGACATTCAAAGGATACATTGGAAAATACGTTTTAGTATATGTTATTCCAGGAGCCACTTGCCTATGAACGAGTGTATCAATTTGACTTTCATTTCCTGAGGCATCAATAACAAAACACATCACCAATACCATCACAGGGACAAATGTTTTTATTACTTGAATCAAATATTTTTTCATACTTACTTATTTTATAATTATTTTAGCAGAATACTGTTTATTTCCATCCAGTATTTTCATAAAATAAATTGCGGGCTGCAATCCTTCAAGTGGTAATTTCACCTGTCCTGACTGGTTACCCAAATCAGACACACGAACAAGGGTACCAGACATGGTATAAAGTTCCATACGTAAAGAATGAGTAGCATCGCAATCCAAAGAGAGATAAGCTTCTCCGTTTTTAACAGGATTCGGATAAACATGAATACGAGATATCAGTTCCAACTGATTAATACCAACTACAAGATTCCCATAATTCATAGAAAATTCTTTGATTGTAACTTTGGTATTGCCAGTAGGATGCTTTGAATTATCCAACATCAATTTTAATCCATTTATATAAACAGGATAGGAAGCCCGAGCAGACGCATCAGCTAATACTTCCTCCATTTTCAAGTCAATCACATAATCTTCTCCAACTGGAATATTCACATATTGCCACGGAGTATATGTCATGGTATTATTGGCTTTTATCCCAGCAATCGCACTCGATACTGCTGCATTTCCTGTATTTAATATTATTTTTAATGAAGTTGGTAAACTATATAAAGGGTACTCTTTTAACAATTGAATATAAGGGGCACGTCCGCTACTATAGGTATAGTTAATATCCAAAGGCAACTTAGCAGAACTAAGAGATACATTACTTATATTAGATGAACTCTTTATTTCCCAATTAGAAAAATCAATTAATTTATCTATCGGCATTGTTTTTTCAGAAGGAATTTCCACAGTTACCTTTAAAGTTACTTCGATTTCTCCAAATTTCCCATGTACATTGGTTACTCCATTGGTAAGTCCCGTCAAAACACCTTTATTAATAGAGCAAATGGCAGAATCATCTACCGTCCAATCAAGAGCATCCGGTAATAAAGGTACCAATGTTTCACCTGCCATAGCCTGAACTTCTATTAGATACGGATTATTATCTGTCAGTACATTTTCTTGCTTCAGAACCGGAGTTATATCGGATGTAAGATTTACTTTCATTGTAGTCTTTGCTCCATTATATTCTGCTGTTAACTTTCCTCCTTCTGTCCCTGAAGCAATAAATGTGTTACCTTCAATAGTCCCCATCTCTTTCTCACAAGACAGTTTCACTCCTTTCAAATCAGTGTTTATTAATGTCCCATATTGATTATAACCATAAAATACCGGAGTATACATTCCATATCGAGGTAAGTTAATAGAATAATTAGTACTTCTAATTTCTGTAATTTGATCATCTTCCGGAGCAGTATTTACAGCATAAATACCATTACAAACAGCACGCTCATTTCCATCACTTGGCCTGTTCATTATTCCTAACTCTTTAATATACATAGCACTCGAACCTCCACCATCAAGATTCATAGCCTGGAAAGCTCCCGCACTTTTTATAATATCGCCCAACTCCTTGGTTCGTACCCCTGCTGACACAGAAGAGCGACCATCTACTACACAAAAATAAACGTTATCACCATCTTCAGAATATCCTATAGCTGTTCTTGGATGGAGTTCAGCCCAATCATTATCAGTAATTACCCCATCATGTAAAATTAATCGATCTCCACCTACAGCAGCATCCACTTTAATTTTTTTATCTAACGAAACAAACCGAATACCTAAGTAAAGTTCTATTTCTTCATTCTCATTTACCTTGTTCAAGAATTCAGCAGCAGAACCATGACCAGACAAAACAGCTTGTCCTGATGCCATGTGCATATTCCCCTTATTTTGAATTTTAGCTATAACTTTTGCTTTTAAGATAGTGTTTACATTCCATTCTGTATCTTCTGACAACTCTATCAGAACTTCAGTTCCGCTATTATTAGTATGAGTATAATTTCCATTCAGTGTATTGTATAAGATCAATTGGTTTTCACCTCTTGCCGTGTTCATATTATTAATATTCAAAACATTTTCACCTATTTTACAGGTACTACCTTCAAAAACAAGATTATCCAACACAGGAATGTTACCTGAAAAAGCCATATGAGGTGAATTGGCAGGAGTACGTCCTATCTGATTTTCCATAACGCATCCATGAATAGGATATCCTACACTACCGGTTGTCGCAAAGAAATCGGCATTTGTTCCGGCAAAATAAACAGCCCCTTCACGGCTTTTTCGTTTTGCCATGCCAGAAGTTAATTCACAAGTCACAAGAGAATCTTTTCCTAAAACTGATTCAAATTTTATATACTGATTCTGAGTATCTACTTCCAGTAAATAAGCACGAATATGTTTTGAACCATTAGAATATTTTAAAGCTGTATAAAAAGATCCAGGTCCTACTTTCATGGCAGAAAGAGTATCAACTTTGTATGTAACTCCTCCAATCAAGGCCTCATTATCATTTTGCGCATATGAAAATATTGCAACAAAAACCGATAATAAAAATAATATGTATATCTTCTTCATAAATGTCATTTGGAAAATAAAAAGAAAGCAATAAATCAAAAACACTCACTCACTTGCAAGAAAAGGGTGACTTATTAAGTACACCCTTTTCGTTCAAAATGTCAATACGAATTATCTAATCATTCGATTTTTATAAAATGAATAATCATTTTATAAGAACTTTAGAAGTAGAAACAGACTTACCGTCTACAGACACAGCTTTAACAATGTAATTACCTGGTAATAGTGTTACATGTGTAGCGTTTGATTGAGCAGCAATCTGCTGACCTGTAAAATCATAGACTGTCACTTCAGCAGCCTCACTGACAGTTACTCCATTTTCTGTTACAGATATTTTCAAATTAGCAGTATTAATATCAGATATGCCATCTGGTTTAGGATTAATAAATTTATCAACAGCACTTTCTTCACCGAACACATAAGCACCAAAACCACTCTTATATGCATAGACATAAATAACTGCGACTTTCGCATCTTCCTTCACATCAATACGAGGCAATGCTGTACGAACCGGATTAGACACATTACCTAAACCATTACCCGGAAATATAGCCTGTTTTTTCATACCTTCAAAAGTCATATTTTCGCCAACATCGCATAATGCCCATGCCTGAGGAGAGGTACCATCAACAGTGTTAGTATAACTATAGATAATGAAATTCCGACCATCCAAAGAAAATTCATCAACACCATTGTTACCAACCTGCTTAGGAGCCAAGTCCGGAGCTTTTTCAAAACTATCAATTAGAATACCACTCATATCATAAATGGCTGCTGCAGTATTAAATCCATCCAGATAGAAAAGATCATTATCGATAGGACATACACGAGGTGCAGTACCATTTGAAGGAGTAGTAGATGGGTAATATTCCTGAATAGTAATCATCTCAGGATAGTCTGCTGGATTCTCAGTTGTTTCCGGTCCACCTGTTAATGAAACCACCACTTTTCCTCCTTTAATATCCCAACGAAGAATCTGATCACCAATACCAGCTTCAGCACCTGCAACTGCAGCCATCACATACCCATCACCATTTACATCACCATATACACCGAATGCGTCAATCCGAATGACTGGAGTAGCCTCTCCGTTTTCTAATAATGGCAAATTACATTGAATAACCTTAGTACCAATTCCAGTTGTTATGTCGATTTTCCATACCTGAAAACCTCCTTTAACAACATCCGTAGCCAAATTGGCAACTAAAACATTTCCAGCATCATCTACTTGAATATCATTACACGGAATTCCTGCCCCCACAAATACGTCCGAAGCCAAAGCCACATTTTTTTTAAATGCGCCTGTACATCAATACTTGATACGGAAGGATCTCCATCCCGCCTACAAAACAAAAGTTCACCATTTAAAGCCGCCATACCACGAGCTTCACCTAAAGCAGCTGACGGATCATTTAGTGTTTTAACTGATTTTATCCAAAGATTTTTCAAAACATAACCATCTACAGGCTCATAAACAAAAGGATCTTTAACCTCCGTTTGAGCATTCATTGCAGCCATACTAAAGATAAGAGCTGCAGCAGTAAGTAAGACTTTTTTCATAATACTTGTTTTTTAAATTAAACATTAAAAGTTATTTCTATATTGAAAAGCAATACATCCTATTTCACAAATTTCAACAATATGATTCTACACCCTGTATCTATCTTAATCAAATAGATTCCTTGGGATAAGTTATCTACAGGAATATCAACATTGGCTTCTCCATTAACTTCTCCGTCATAAATATGTGATATTACCATACCTGATACAGACAAAAGATCAGCATTAACCCAAGACATTTCATCAAGTTTCAGAACCAATTGTTTTTGATCGTTCTCGGTACGGATAAAAGCAATATCTTTCCCATCCAGATTTTCTTTTATACCCGTGGCCCCTGAATAATAGAAAGTCACAGTAGGACACCAATCTGTATATAGAATTGCAGACTCTGAAAAATATTCACTGCGCATTCGTAAATAATAAGTACCGGCAGATATATCTTCAAAAAAAGTTTCATAAGTATAAGGCTCTATTTGTTTCACCTTAACTTGTCTTGGAGGAAAATTATCTTGAGAACTAAGTTCAACTCTAAAACTTTTAGCTCTGGGCTCCTCACTCCATTTTACAAGTATTTGTTCACTAGAAACTTGAGAATTATTAACAGGAGAAATCACAACCGGTATTTCCGGAATTTGTTCTATTGTCGTAAAGCTGCTAATATCTGTGATAGTTTCTTCTCCTTCTATCTGAGCTTTCACACGCAAGTAATAAGTTTTTCCTCCTACCAGTACATTCGTCAATTGACAAGTATTTGTATTGTACGTTTGAGAAAAAACAATTTGACTGGAAGAAAAATTCAGATTAGATGATACTTCCAATAAATAAGTAGCCTCCCGTCCGGCATCACTCCATACAATCGTAGGAGATAAAGAAACATCAGTACTCTTATCCTCAGGTGTGATTATTACAAATGGCGAACAGGTAAAGTTCCTTATTTCAGAGGGTTCACTTATATTTCCAATTGTCTTCGTTTTAACTCTCCAATAATAGTTTTGTTCTTTAACAAGTGGAGGTAGATTATGCGTTGAGAACAAGTTCTCAGTCACTTCTCTTGCACAAATCACTGATGTAAAATCCTGAGTTAAAGAAATTTCAATTATATATGAGATAGCATTTTCTACAGTTTTCCACTTAAATGAGAACGGTGCTAAAACATCTGTTCCATTATCCGGATATACCAATTGAGGAGAAATTCCCAATAATGATTCCTGCCCCATGATTATAGGAGCATACTCATTACCATAACGGTCAACTATAGCCACCGCAAAAACAGAAGAAGATAAATCTACGTTTTTGGGCAATGTAAATGTAGAAACATATGATAAACCCAAATAATATTTAGAGGTATTAAGTAAAGTAGTAATATCTGCAGAATTTAAAATTTCCGATTTCGGTAAAGCATATATCGCATAACGCATATTCTCTCCGGCAGAATTCCATCTTAGTGTATTATCAACCAAATCAATATTATTTACAACTCCCGGATCAGAACTGTTCTTCCAATGGATAGCTGGAGTAAGTGCCTTGTTCGCATACTTCTCTGATTTCAAATAATCAATAAAGCCCTTAGTAGAATATATCTTAGTTGTCGCATAAAAAATACTCCCCGGAGCTCCACTTTTATCTGCATCTCTGTTTATTTGAATTTGTGCTGCCACTTCCGAAGCTCCGAATGCCCTGGTTGAAACCGCATTATTCTCTGCTGTAATAGCTTGTTCTAATGATGACAAACCTTGAGAAGTAGCCTCTGTTGTTCGTGTGGCTTTCAACGCAGTACTCAAACCACTTATAGAATGACTTGAATAGAAATTTTTACCAAAATGTAAAGCTGTTTTTGCCCACCAAGGAGCCAAAACACTATAATCATTAGAGGAGCCTATAGTCCAATAGATCTGAGGAGAAATATAGTCTACCGTACCCTCATACAACCACGCTACCGGATCACAATATATTCCATTATAAGCATAACCAGCCGTTATGTTAGAAAGTGTTATACCGTAAGAAGCAGCCACATCTGCCGAAACATCCCATACACCTGCCGGAGAAACACCAAACTTTACATAAGGCTTCTTCTCTTGGATCATATTATATACATTGGCAATCAAATCGTTCACATTTCTTCTTCTCCAATCCGCCAACTCCAATCCGTTTGGATTATTCTCTGCATAAGTTTTTGCATCTTGAGTTGAAATTCCTTGCAAATAGAAATAGTCATCAAACAAAACTCCATCAATATCATAGTTTTCTACAATCTCCTGAATAACATCTGTAATACGCTGTTTTACAGCAGGCAAACCAGGATCTAAGATACTTGCATTGCCAACTTGTAAAATCCATTCAGGATTAGAAACTCTATAATCATTGGGTAATTCATTCCAGGTTGCATCTGAAACAGAAGATTCATAACGGTAAGGATTTACCCAGGCATGTACTTCCAAGCCACGTTTATGCCCCTCTTCCACAACAAAAGCAAGCGGATCATATCCAGGATCTAACCCACGTTTTTTTACCAAATCAGAAGCCCATGGTTCATAGCTGGAACGATACATAGCATCACATCTGCTACGAACCTGAAAACAAACAGCATTCATGTTCGCAGACACCAATGAATCAAGAATTCTGGTCATCAATCTTTTCTGTGTATTTATCTCAACCTCATTACCTGTTTGAGACACTACAGATTTGGGCCAATCCAACTGATATACAGTAGCAAGCCAGCTAGCCCGCATCTCTCTTTTTGGCGACTGAGCCCATAAAGAGAATGCAAACATGCAGATCAGGATAGTAAGACTTTTTTTCTTCATATTCTTGTTTAGAGAAATCATATTAGAACAATTTAGCTTTAGTATGATTTATTGCTACTCCATAAATTTCCACATTATCTATTACCGATTCTATCTCATTAGTAGTCGGATTATACCTTTTCAATCCTGATACAACGGTCGAAGCCGGATCTTTTCTATAGCCAAAATAAACTGAACCATCATCCGGATCAAGAGCCATCTGGCAAATGTCTACATATTCACCTGAAGCTCCCTCACTATCAGAAATAAGAGCTTGAATCAATGTTCCGGGATTAGAAGCTGTAATTTTTGTTGGATCTGTAAAATCGGATAAAGTAGCTTTATAGACACCTTTATCTCGGATTGCATAATATACCATTTTGCGAACTTCGTCAACAACAAAAGATTTAATAAAGAAACCATTCGCTAAAACAGGATAAGGTTTACCTGCCTCACCGATACTTATAGTAGACGGTAGGATATCTGATTCTTTGAAACGGAAGATGCCAAGTCCGTTATAGGTTTTAGACCACCACCAGGTACCATCACTCAATTTCGCCATACAAGCATTCATCGCTCCATATTGATACCCCGCATTATAATAGAGTAATCGTTCATTTTGAACAAAATAGCCAAAACGAGAATCATTACGATCCAGAGCCATATTTCTGGACGTTTTATTAACTCTTGTGATTCCTTTATTTCTATCAGAGAAATAAAGGTTATCTCCCTCTATGAATCCATAGAATGGATCATCAAACGCAGCATTAGTATTTGTTAATACAGTTTCCACCTTACTACCGTCATAAGCAACTGCAGAGATAGATCCATCTCCGAGAACACCATCTTCATCCGATATATAAGTAAACTGCTTCCCAGGATCAAATATATACAGACAAGAATCATTAAACACCAAATTCATTGGATGCTGCCCAGATTTTATACCTAAATCAAATGGATTATTATTCATACCCTCTGATAAATCTGTAATTAATTTCAATGCCATCAAATTGCCCCCCTTTACTGCGTAATAAAGGGTTTTAGCCGGTTTATTATAAGCAACCGGTACATTAAGTACACCTTCTTCCAAAGAACGACCTCCCAGCTTGGTTTTCAGCACAATCTTCTGAGAACCTATATTTTTAAATTTCAACAATCCTGGATTTTCTCCTTTATATTCTAAAACTTCATTTCCATCCTGATCCATTGTACCTTGCGGGAATATCCAAGTATATTCAACTTCAAGTGCTTCCGGATTAGGTAAGTATACAGAAAGCTCAATTGTCGTTTTGTCTACTTCGCAAACTCCTCCTTCAATCGGCTCTATACTAACTGTTGGAAAAATATCACTAATAAGAATTTTCTTTTTCGGTTTTCCTTCGCCTACAATTTCCAAAACAACGTCATATGTTCCAGCCACTTCATATTTATGAATCGGTTCCGACTCTCTAACTTTCTCCGAACCATCACCAAAATCCCATATGCACTCTCCTTCTGCTACTGAATTATTTTTGAATTGAATTTTCAACTAAATAATCAATCGCATATTCGCCATCCACTGCATACGAAAAAGCAATCTTATCACCTGGAAAATATTCGTAAACAGGATCATTTTCTATACATCCTACCAACAAAAGGATAAATATTGTACTGCTTAATATACTTCTTAATAGATTCATAGCTTAACGATATTAGATTATTTCAATTGTAAATTTCTCAGAAACTCCCTGATTATTTTTTTCATCATATACCCGGAAAGTCGCACCTATACTATAAGATTTCAAATAAGAAATCTGAAACTTAGATTCAGATGATTTATAGATCAGTTCTTCAAAAGGAATGTTATTATACTTACTTTTGAGTTCAGCTTTTCTCTCTTCCTTTACAAACTTATCATAGTCCTGACGGTTTTCATTAAAGGTAGAATCAAGACAAGCGTTAAAATCTTCTACAGTAATTTCACCTGTCGTAACCAAAACAGTCCGATAATCTGTCAAATAAGTATTCTGTTCAAGTTTCTCATATAATCCTTTTTTAAATGCAGTAGCAAAAGTATCAGGAAATAAAGTTGAAAACTTTTCAGAATCAAAATCTACCACATCTTTCCATTCCACCGGACGTAAAGTATTACTCACCGGAAAGGTTTCATTTATAACATAAGCTCTCTTATCGATATCCCAATTCTCTTCTGAATGGACATATTGACTAATAGACTGTTCTTCACGAGCCGAAGAAGAAACATTCACAGATAATGAATAATTAAAACTAACAAATGGACACTTAGCTTCCATTGCTTTATTTTCAGTTAAATCATACCAAACCTCAAGTCTGTCAATCTTTTCTCCTTTCGTATAATATTGTGCTTTAAAAGCCAGATTCTCACCTGCTTTTACTTTAGTACTGGATAACTCCCAAACAGTATGCGGAACCTCCTGACCAATTCTTGCCCAGTCATCTACAGGATCATTAATTTCACAGGATACCAAACCAGCTATACTTATTAGAAGTAATGTAGTCTTAGCTATATTTTTCATTTTCATACTCAGTTAATGATTATTATTTATATACAGCCCAAATCATTGGGACTTTCAACCAATCTGCATTTTTATAAGCTCCAAGGCGTTCTAATTCTGCCCTGTTATATTTCTCTTCAGTTTCCGGATCATAATTGATTCTTTGAAGCCAAACTTCTTTAACTGTGGCATCAGGATTTTTATCACTCAACCAATAAGGCTCATACAAATTGTAAGGACGTTTAAGAGTTGGATATACAATTATTCCATCATACATCTTTTTATTTACATTGTTACTATAGTTATATCTTCTCATATCTGTCCATTGTTCAGGCTGTAAATACATACAAACATATTTTTGTAACATCAAATGATGGAGAGTAAACGCATTACCTTCCGGGAAATACTTTTCTTTATAGGTTCCTTCAAAATAGTTCTTTCTTGGTAAACTTGTTTTAGGAACTCCATATCTATCCATATTATAATCAGCGGCAGCAACCGTTAATGTTCGGGCTGTAGCCTTATCCCCTTTCCAATAAGATGCTTCAGCTTTTATAAGTAATAACTCTTCTTTAGTAAACAATGGAATATATCCGTCATCCTTTGTATAAATACCAGCAAACAAATCCGGATAATTTCTCTCTTTATATGAGACTCCCATACCAATATTGTTTTCCAGATATCGGAATTTAATTCCGGTATCTCCTTCCGGGCCAGAGCGAGCTGTCATCATTTTTTCCAAACGAGGATCTTCTGCTTTACCAGATACTAAAGTTGGCTTCTCAAAAACTCCCATAACATCTACACAGAAATATTTTGAAACGATAGCTTTATCCAATAAATTACCACGACTCTCCCATCCATTGATAATCGGCTGAGAAGGTCCCCAAGGCGAACTTGCGACTCCAGTACCACCATCATATTGATAACCTAAT
>OGLJ01002561.1_pt1 | contig 11276 bp, 9 predicted proteins | sample 1572801 | NCBI WGS metagenome assembly OGLJ01 (sample SAMEA2581877, study PRJEB24529) | metagenome | biome: Human gut stool | place: China | collected 2011
GAAGGGCACATACACACCCTTGATCTCGTCGATGTGGTTCTGGCTGCGGAACACCTTGGGCAGCAAGGTCTTGCCCTTGAGGTGCTCCTGCAATTTGGCCTTGGCGGCCTTTTTGTCCAGCTTGAAGGGGATGATGAGGTCGGGGCGCAGGTCTCCGGCAAACTGTCCGGTGAGGACGATGGGGTTGCCGCAGAAAGGGCAGGCCGAGGCTGCCATAGTGTCATCGCCCACGATCTCGCCGCCGCAGCTTTTGCAGACATAGGTGTGCAGACCGGCGGTCTCGCCCTCTGCCCAGCTGCCGCCGGGGGTGGCCCAGTTCATCTCGCTGGGCTTTTGGTCTTTCAGGTCCTCATCGTAGCCCTTCAGTGCGTCCACCTCAAACTCGGTGTCGCAGTAGGGGCATTTCATCTTCTGGGTGGTGCTGTCGAACCGGATCGCACCATCGCAGCAGGGGCACTTATATTCCAGCATTCCTGCCATAGCGTTTCCTCCTATGATCTGCGGAGCAAGGGCTTTTCCCCTGCCCCGCAGTGTGATCAGTCATTATGTGCCGGGTTCAGCTGCGGTCGTTCTCGTCAAAGGGGTCGCCGCACTCCGGGCAGAACTTAGGCGGGTGTGCAGGGTCTGCCGGTTCCCAGCCGCACTTGTCGCACTTATACTTGGGGGTACCGGCGGGCTTGGGTTTGCCGCACTCGGAGCAGAACTTGCCCTTGTTCACCGCACCGCAGCTGCAAGTCCAGCCCTCTGCTGCCGCCGGGCGGGGCTTGCCGCACTCCGGGCAGAATTTGCCGGTGACGGTGGCACCGCAGCTGCAAGTCCAGCTGTCTGCAGGCTTCGGCTCCGGCTTTTTGCTGCCGCATTCCGGACAGAACTTGCCGGTGGCGATAGCGCCGCAGCTGCACTTCCAGCTGTCGGCGGCAGAAGTCTGCTGCTGGGGTGCTGCGGGCTGCTGACCCATGGCGAACAGGTTCTGGGCGTTCATGCCGTTGGCACCGGTTGCCATGCCCATGCCCATAAAGCCGGTCATGGCACCGGCAGTGTTCCCGGCAGCGGTCTTCATGGCGTCGATTTGACCACCCACCAGACGGGCTGCGGCGGTGGTGGGGTCGGTGGTCATGGCGTTCTCTTCCCACTCGGTGATCTTCTTCTGCTGCTCCTCCGGGATGGACAGGGAGTTGATGTTGAAGGAGAATACCTCAATGCCGCGCTTTTTGCGCCAGACGTTAGACAGCTGCTCGTTGAGCGCCTCGGAGATCTCCAGCGTGTGGGCGGGGATCTCGTAATACTGCACCTTGTTGGCAGAAAGGGTGGCAAGGGCAGGCTGCAGGGCGTTCATCAGCTCGCTCTTCAGGCGGGGAGCCAGTTCCGAGGCATCATACTGGGTGGAGACGTTGCTGCACACGTTGGTGTAGAACAGCAGCGGGTCGCAGATGCGGTAAGTAAAGCTGCCGTTGCAGCGGATGTTCACCGAGAGCTTATAGCCCCGCTCCTCGCTGACCACCACCCGGAACGGGATGGGGGTGGCGGTGCCGTACAGGATCTCGCCCAGCTCCTTGGTGTTGATGTAGTACACGCGCTGATCCTTGCCGGTGTCACCGCCGTAGGTAAAGCGCTTGGCTACGGTCTGGAAGGTTGCCGCCAGACTATCGCCGAAGTTGCCGGTGAACACGCTGGGCTCGGTGGATGCGTCAAAGGTGAACTCGCCCGGCTCGGCGCACACCTCCACCACGCGGCCCTGCTCCACGATGAGCATACACTGTCCGTCTGCCACGGCGATGCCGCTACCGTTGGTGATGATGTTGTCCTCGCCGTTGTTGGAGCTGCGGCGGGAGGTGCGCTTCTGGCCCTTGACCATCAGCACATCCTTGTCCAGAGAATCGCAGTAGAAAAATTCCTTCCACTGGTCTGCAAGGGTTCCGCCCAGTGCGCCCATACCTGCTTTGATAAGACCCATAGTAATTTCCTCCTGTATGTTTTATTTGTGCAAACGATAACTTTCTGTTATCGCACGGTTTCCGGTCTTGGTCACGGTTCAAGGGTAAGTTCCGGGGAGTCGTTTTTCCAGTAAGCGGGACGTGTGTCCCGGTCAAACAACTGCTCTCCGGCGCGGTATTTCAGGCTGCAGCCGCTGGGGCTGCCGTCATCGTTCAGCAAAATGGCCCAGAACTCGCAGGGCCTGCCGTCCGTGTCGGCCAGTGTAAAATGCAGCTCGGTGCCGTCCTCGGTGCGGCCCTGTGTTCCCTCGGCGGTGCCGGTCAGGGTGCCGTTCCACCCGCCCCATTCCACGCTCATGCAGCAGCTGCCGTCCGGCAGAAAGGTCATCCATTTGATGCCCGCTGCGGCATCCCCTGCGCGGAAGGTTCCCCACAGCCTGCGGGGGATGGCGGAGAAACCGATATCGTCCCACGCTCCCGTACGCCGGAACACATACCACACGGTGCTGCCCTTTTTCAGGCCGGTGGACTGCATCAGCAAAGAGCCGTCCTCCATCATGGAGATAATCCAGCGGCTTCTGCCGTCCTCGCTGAGACTTGTCAGGTTCCAGTCCTGACTTTTTTCCCCGTCCCAGCGGGTAATTGCTCCGGCGTTCAGCTCTCCGGTACGGGTCTCGGCGGCGGACTGGATCTGCGGGCTGACGTATGTTTCCCGGATGAAGGAGACGGTCACCGTGCCGGTGATCTCGGCCTTTTCCAGCCGCAGGGTGCAGCTTTCGTTGCGGTCGGCGGGGGCATAGCTTTCACCCTGCGTCACCGCCGTGACTGCCATCCACTCGGTTAGCACCTGCTGCTCCCAGTCTTCCGGCAGGGCCGGAGGTTCCGCCGCAGCCTGTTCAGTGCGCCGCCCGTCTGCCCCGGGCTTTTTTGCGCCGGGCGGTCTTCCGGGGTGGAAGCAGCGGCGGAGACAGAGGCCGGGGCGGCGGCACTTGCCGGGACGGCAGTCTCTGCCCCGCAGCCCGCCAGCAACACTGCCAGCAAAACTACCGGTATCCAGCGGAATGCTTTGTGTTTCATAGTGGTTCTCCTGTGTTCTCAGCGGCTCCCGCCGGGGTCAGTAATCCGGGCAGCGGATCAGCTGCAGCTGGGTCTTTCCCTCGGCAAAGGGGTTTTGCCCGTCGAGCATGGTCAAGGTCAGGGTCTCGTTGTACAGGTCGTACTTCATCGCCGCCACAAAGGTGATGCCCGGCATCCCGTCCGCCGTCTCGCTGGTAGAGACGCCCAGTACCATGCCCTCCGGCACCACGCCCAGATAGTCGGCGTAGCCCTGATAGAAAACGTTGTTGTCCTGCACGCCCATCTGGACGGAACCGCTGCTTTCCACGTCCATCCAGTCGAACTGGTTGTCAGACATGTCGTTGAAGGCACCGACAGCCTCCGAGGGGATCTCCTGCGCGTTCCACTCTGCCGTCAGGGGAGCCAGCTCCAGCACAGAGCCATCCTCCTGATGCAGAATTACCTCTTTGCCGCTGCGTTCCAGCGCCACGCCCTGATTTGCAATATAGATAGGGTCCTGACAAACCAGAGCGCTGCCGAACATGAGGCAGTGCAGCACATCCACGTACTCCACCACGCCGTCTTTGGTCAGCAGATAGACCACCGGGTGGAAGGACGCGCCCAGTTCTCCGATGCACACGTCGATATACTCATTATAAGTGCCAAGGATGGGGTAGGTATGATCCTGTTCCAGCCGGATGCCGTAATCCGCGTCCCATGCGGCGGTCTCCGGCGTGCGGCGGAGGGTGATGGTGCCCTGTGTTCCTTCCAGCTGCACCGAAGCGCTGCTGTAGGTATCGGTCAGCACCGTCTGCGGCTGCGGGTCAGCAGCCTGCAGCGGAATCTCCACATCCAGCTGCCGCCAGCCGCTGCCGGCGGTGGAGCTGCACCCGCCCCGGAGCACCAGCCGGTTCGGTTCCGGCAGCAGCAGGCACAGGTCATCCAGCTGGTTGTTTTCCAGCGTGTTCATCCGCATGCTTGCCAGATTGCCGCCGCTGCGCAGGCCCTCGTAGTAGCCGCCCTGCGCCATGTCCCGGTCAAAGGTCTGCATAGCCTCGCGCAGCATCTGCTGCTGCACGGCGTCCGGGTCCAGACCCATGCGCTGCAGCATTTCAGCCACGGAGACCTGCTTGCCGGTGGCAAAATCGAAGCACCAGCCCCGGGAATACCCCGGGTCGGAGCCGCCGTCGTAGCGGAACATCACAAGGCTCACGCAGTCGCTGTACCAGTAGGCGTCCCAGTTGATATAGGTCTCCGGGCGCCACTCGTCCTGCTGCGGCTCGACCTCCGGGCTGTCCTCATACTGCCGGAAGTCTGCCGCATACATGGCGGCAAGCTCATCGTTGAGATAGGCGGCGTCCGGGCTGTCGCATTCCAGCTGCGGCACATGGACCGTCAGCTTCTGCGCGCTGCCCCACTCGTTCCGGATGGTCTTTTCCATCGTAAACTGTTCGGTGATGCGGTCTTTTTGTGCCGTCTGCACCGCCGTGTCTGCGGCGCTTTGGGAAGCTGCGCCGGAGCCTGCGGGGGCAGCGGGAGCCGCCGCGCCGCCGCACCCGGCCAGCACCAGCGCAACCGCCAGCACCGCAGCGGCAAGGCGTTTGTGTTTCATGGTCGTTCTCCTGTGTTCTCAGCCGTAGCTGCGGGTCATCTGCAGCTTGGTCTCGCCCTCGGCAAAGGGGTTTTGCCCGGCGATCATGGTCATGGTCAGGTTCTCGTTGTACAGGTCGTTCTTGAACGCCGCCACAAATTCGAGCTCCTCATCGGCAGCGATGCCCAGCACCACGCCCTCGGGCACCACGCCCAGATACGCGGCGTCGCCCCGATAGATGCGGCTGTTGTCCTGCACGCCCAGTTGAACGCTGCCGTCGCTGGTCAGGTCCATCCAGCTCCAGCCGTTTTCGGCTGTGTAGTTGTAGGAGCCGGTGACGGAATAGGGGATCTCCTGCGCGCTCCACTCTGCCGACAGGGGTGCCAGTTCCAGCACAGAGCCATCCGCCCGGCGCAGGTTCACCTCGCTGCCGCTGCGTTCCAGCGCCACGCCGTTGTTGGCAATGTAGATGGGGTCCTGACAGATCATGGCATCCCCGAACAGCAGGCAGCGCAGCACGTCCACGTACTCCACCACGCCGTCCTTAGTCAGCAGATAGACCACCGGGCGGAAGAATCCGTCCTCCTGCTCCCCGATGCACACGTCCACATATTCATTGTAAGCGCCAAGGATGGGGTAGCTGTGCTCCTGTTCCACCCGGATGCCAATGTCTCCCCATTGGTCGGTCTTTGGCGCGGGGCTCAGAGTGATGGTGGCCTGCGTTCCCTCCAGCTGCACCTGCACACCATCGTAGGTATCGGTCAGCACCGGGGTGTCAGCGGGGGGCAGCGAGAGCTCCATATCCAGCTGCTGCCAGCCTTCTTCGCAGCTGTACTTTCCCCGGAGCACCAGTTGATCCTGCTCCGGCAAAAGCAGGCACAGGTTTTCCAGTTCATTGTATTCCAGCGTATCCATCCGCATTTGCGAAAGCTCTCCGCCGAGACGCAGGCCCTCGTAATACGCGCCCTGCGCCATCTCCCGGTCAAAGGCCTGCATGGCCAGTCGCTGCACCTGCTCCTGCACGGTATCCGGGTCCAGACCCATGCGCTGAAGCATTTCAGCCACGGTGATCTGCTGGCCGGTGGCAAAATCGAAGCACCAGCCGCTGTAACGCCACGGGGCGGTGCCGCCGTAGCGGCTGCGCACCACCAGACTGACGCAGTCGCCGTACCACCAGTCATCCCAGCCCACACCGATCAGCGGGGCATCGCCGTCCGGCTGCCCGGCCTCCTCGTAGGCCTCGAACTCCCGGAAATCCGCTGCATAGATGGCGTTCAGTTCATCGTTGATGTAGGCGGCATCCGGGCTGTCGCATTCCAGCTGCGGCACATGGACGGAAATGTACTGCACCGCGTCCTCCCCCCACACGCCCGAAACGTTCTTTTCCAGCGTGTACTGGTCAGTGATGCGGTCTGTCTGGGCGGCCTGCGCCACCGCGCTGGGGGTGCTTCGGCTGCTGTCGGAGCTTTGGTCGGCAGCGGCGCTGGGGCTGCTCTGGGTGCCGCCGCAGCCGGTCAGCAGCAGCGCCGCAGCCAGTGCAAGGCTTACAAGGTGTTGGTATTTCATGGCGGGCTCCTTTTCTATGGTGTGGTTCAGCCGTCTCCTATGCCTTGCCACTTGTCGATGATGTAGGCGGCCCAATAGGTCTTGTCGTTGATATCTACCACAGTGATGCCTACCTTATTCACCACCGGGTCGTCCTCATGAAGCCCCGGAACACCGCCGTAGTCCTTGATCAGTTCATCCACCAATTGCTGGAACTGGGCTTCGGTGGCGGGATAGAGACGATCCATGCTGTAAAGGTGCTTTCCTTCGTGGTCAAAATCCACGCCTACCCGGTACTGATTGAGCATACCGAAGATAGCCGTGGAGCCGGCACTGTAACCGGCTTCGTTCAGACCTTCCCACATCTTTGCGGAATAGTCGCCCTCCATCCGCAGCCTGAGCCCTTCGTCCGACGGGAACTCCGGGCTGCCGTTATCCACAAACATCTGCACATCTGCCTGAATGGCGTGTTCCAGACCCTTGCTGTACTCGAACTTGATGTTCTCCACCTTTCGCCGGGCCAGCTCTGCGTTGAAAATGGTCAGGATCTTCTGCCCGTCCCGGATCACAGGGATCGGCGGCGAGGGAGGCGTTTCTGTGGCAGAGCCGGAACTTGTGGAGCCGGAGGCGCAGCTATCGTCACAGGCTGCCAGCGCCAGCATCACCGCCGATGCGCCGGAGAGCTTGAGGAAGGTCCGTCGGTCGTATCGTTTCATGGGGGTGCTCCTTTCTATAAAGCCCCGGACACAGGGGGAGTGTGCCCGGGGCAAACAGGGGGATGTCTTGATGTCTGGTTATCTTATGCCTTTTTATTCCAGAACACGGTAGCGATCATGTAGGTCTTGCCCTGAACCACCGGGCAGTAGACGCTGATAAACTCTGCCTCCCGGCTGAGACTATACCCCATGATCTTATTCACAAATTTCTGAATCACCGCATCCTCGCAGGAATACTCAAACGTCAAGGATATCGCGCCTTCGCCAGTCGGTTCGGAAATTCCGGCAGCGCCTCCAAGATCATACTTTTTCTCCAGTGAGATTTTCCACTCTTGAATCCTAACCAGTTTCTGCATGTCTTCCGTTGTCAGCGTATGCACCGGTTCTTTTGCGTCCTCGAAGATTCCTCCTTGGATTTTTATGGCTCCCTGCGCTTCCTGATTGAGGGTCAGCTGCTCATGGGTAACCTGACCTGCATCAAACTTTTTCTTCCAGACCTTGTTGATGGCTGCCACCAGCTCAGCTTCCTTGCCGGTGGGCGCTGCGGGAGGTGCCGGAGGTGTGGAGGGCCCGCCGCATCCTGCCAGTGAGAGCGCCACAACGGCTGCGCCGGTAAGGGTGAGGAATTCGCGTCTGTTCAGTTCTTTCATGGGAATGCTCCTTTCAATACAGTATATTATAGATTACGGTTCGGGACTTGCGGGAAGTCCGTGCATCCCTGCCCCGCTTCAGATCGGTGCAAAGTCTACCATTACCGCCACCGTATAGGTCTTGCCCTTAATGGTGGGGCAGTAGAGCCCGATCATCCACTGCTCGGGATGCGGACTCGCCAGTCCATGCCCGACCAGATCCCGCACAAACGCCTTGACCTCGCTCGGATTACTAGGATACAGTTGCTTTAATTGCAGACCGTCATGGGTGTAGTTAGAAACTCCCGCAGTTCCCCGATAGCTTCCGTTTCCATATTTTTCCCTGATTCCCTCTATCATTTCAGACTCACGGCGTTGGTACTCGTGGAATACATCATCAGGCAAGCTCCATTTGCGGTAATCCTCCTCGTCTACTTCAGGTTCATTGTTTTCAAATGGGCTGGCTGTAAACTTTGCGAGGTCGGCAGCCTCCTGACAGTAGACCAAAGACTTGCAGATCTTAAGGTCGGGATGGGTGATTACTTCGCTGTTGACTTCATACCAGACCTCGTTGATGGCTTTGAACAGGGCCATCTCTTTGCTCTCAGAGGCCGGAGGTGCGGGAGGCACGGAGGGCCCGCCGCCGCAGCCTGCCAGCGAGAGCGCCACAACGGCTGCGCCGGAGAGGGTGAGGAATGCGCGTCGGTTCATCTCTTTCATGGGGGTGCTCCTTTCTGTTTGTCCCCTCTGCTTTTTAGGGGGCGCTGGTTTTGGTATTCTCTGCACTTGCAGTCCGCTCCATCTTATGCTATCCTTATGAATAGAATCCGCAGTTGCCCGTTGACGCGTTTTGTGCACAGCGACAGGCTTTCTGCACCGGCGCAGGACCTCTTCTGTTTGTACTGTATCATACCCGGGAAAAAATTGCCCCCTCAGAAAAGCCGTTTTTGGGGGGCTATTCCAAAAAAATTTTTGGGGTTCTGGGGCTTCCCCCTCAAAAAATCCCCCCAAAAAGCCCAAAATTGGGGGGATTTTGGGGTGGTTTCCCACCAAAACAGGCAGCTGCAGCCCTGCCTGTGCCGGTTTTCCCCCTCTGGCTGCAAGGCGCGGAAAGGAGTCATGAAAAATGGAACGAAGGACATTTTTAAAGCTTGCGGCGCTTGTCCCCGGTCTGGCGCTTGCGGGCTGCGGCGGCAGCAAGACCCTGCTCTCGCCCAAGGACCCCACCATGCTCAGCATCTGGCATGTGTACGGCGAACAGGCCGACTCGCCCATGAACCGCCTGCTGACCGAGTTCAACGACACGGTGGGCAGGGAGAAGGGCATCCTGCTCAACGTGACCAACATGACCAACAGCGCCGCCATCGGCGGCCAGCTGCAGGACGCCAAGGCCGGCAAGCCCGGCGCGCTGGACCTGCCGGACCTGTTCTCGGCCCACCCCGCGGACGCCAGCGCTCTGGGCATCGAAAACCTTGTGGACTGGAACGACTGGTTCACCGCCGAGGACATGGCGGCCTATGTGCCCGGCTTTGTGCAGGACGGCATCATTGACGGGAAGCAGGTGGTGTTCCCGGTGTCCAAATCCACCCAGCTCATCTTTTTGAACGGCTCCCAGTACGCCCGGTTTGCGGCGGACACCGGGGCGCAGCTTTCCACCCTTGCCACATGGGACGGCTTTTTTGAAATGGCGGGTGTCTACCGGCAGTGGTCGCAGGGTAAGCCCTTCTGCGCGCTGGATTACCCCCTGCGTCTGGTGGAGCTGAACGCGCTGGAGCAGGGCAGCGCAGAGCTGTACAAGGGCAGCTGGTACGATCTGACCAACGAGACCTTCCGCGCCTCGTGGATGGAGTTTGCCTGGGCGCTGGTGCAGGGCGACATTCTGGTGTCGGACCTGTACTCCAACACGCAGGTGATGACCGGCGAGACGCTGGCGGGCCTTGGCAGCTCTGCGGCCATCCTTTATTACAATGATTTCGTCACCTACCCGGACAACACCACCGAGCCCACCGACCTGCTGCTGGCTCCCCTGCCCCACGCCGCAGGCACCGCCACACCCCTGATGCCGCAGGCCGGTGTGGGTCTGTGCGCCTTTAAGACCACCGACCAGAAAGCCGAAGCCGCCGCCGTGTTCCTGCGTTGGCTCACCGAACAGCAGCGCAATCTGGAATTTGCCGCCGATACCGGCTACATGCCGGTGTCCAGCGCCGCCTTTGACGCCATCGCGGACTATCCCTTTGAGCAGCAGAGCTATCAGCGGCTGTACGACGTCTACAACGAAATGCGCATCCAGAACACCCCCCTGTCCGAACCGGGCATCGTGGGGTACCACGCCAAGGCCAAAGCCTTGTACGACAGCCTGCGCCAGCGCCAGAAGGACTACCCCCAGCGCCTTGCGGACGGCGAAACGCTGGAAGCCCTTGCCGAGGAAACATGGCAGCTGCTGTGTGACAATGCCTGAGCCTGCCGCTCAGCCGGAAAGGAGGGACTTTGATGCACTTTGTTGACCGGCACCGTGAAAAGATCCGCCAAAGCCCCATGAGCAGCCGGCTGCTGTGGGCCTGCCTGCTGCTGGTGGTGCTGCTGGTGTTGACCTTTGGTGCGGCGCTGTTCCTGTTTGCCAGCCTACACAACACCAAAAAGGATATCAGCCGCAGTCTGCAGATCCAGTTTTCGGTGTTCCAGAATGATATGGAGCGCTATTTTGACCAGCTGGCGGTCATGGGTGTGAACCTGTCCGAGGACATGAGCGCAGAGGTGGACAAGGAGCTTGCCCTGCGGCAGATGTCCTTTGCCCAGCTGAACGACTCCCCCGAGGTGCTGAACGCGCTGGAAGAGAAAATGCTCGAGCCGCTGTGCCGCCGTCTGCGCCAGACCGGCTGTTCCGGCGCTTTTGTGCTGCTGGATGCCACCGTCAACACCCGCATGGAGGGAGCAGAGCATTCCCGCGCCGGGCTGTATGTGCAGAAAAGCGGTGCCGACACCCCCACCGTGCCCCTGCTGCTGTACCGGGGCAGTGCACAGGTGGGCAAGGCCCGCAGCGTGATGCCCCACCGCAAATGGCGCATGGAGTTCCAGACCGACCAGTTCCCGGACTACGACCGCTGGATGACCCCCGGCAGCACCCCGCTGTACCAGTCTTACACGCTGACCGAACGGTTCGAGCTGCCCGGCACCTCGGAGGAGGTGCAGTTGTTTTTGCTGCCCCTGCAGGGGCGGGACGGCACGATATACGGGCTGTGCGGCTTTGAGATCAGCGAGAGCTACTTCAAGCAGAACTTTGCCCAGCCCACCGGCTTTGACCGCCTGATCTGCCTGCTTGCCCCGGCGGGGGACAGCCTAGCCGCCGATGCCGCCCTCAGCAGCGGCACCACCGACGGCTACTACCATGCCCCCCGGAACACGCTGGTGCTGCGCAGCATGGGCGGCAGCCTGACCCAATTGATCAGCTCCGACAGCGCCTATGCAGGCATCTCGGAGCTTTGCCGCCTGAGCGAGAACCAGTCCTACCGGCTGGCGGTGTGCATCCCCATGGCAGACTACCGGAGACTGGTCTTTTCCGGCAATCTGCAGATGCTGCTCATCGGCCTGTTCATCGCCTTTTTCGTGGTGTTCTGCTGCATGAACTTCCACCGGCGCATCCTCTCGCCTGCGTTCCGGCAGTTCGAGGAGGACCGGCGGGAGTCCCGGCGGCGGATGGACGAGCTGCAGCTGGAACGCCAGCAGATGCAGACTGAGCTGTCCCGGCTGGCGGACGTGTGCCGCAACGAGTCGGTGCCCGATGCCTTCCAGACCTTCGTGGCGGGCA
>OGLJ01002568.1_pt1 | contig 11238 bp, 8 predicted proteins | sample 1572801 | NCBI WGS metagenome assembly OGLJ01 (sample SAMEA2581877, study PRJEB24529) | metagenome | biome: Human gut stool | place: China | collected 2011
TTTGCGGCGGGCGCATCCTCGCCGACGCCGCCGAGCTGCAGCGGCTCGCTGTCGAGCTGCTCGAAGTCCTCCGTCTCCGGGGCCTCGGCCATATCATAGATCAGATCACGGTTCTTGCTCATAAAATTACCTCCTTGCGGTTATGGGGGATATGTCTTGACTTTTGCAGGCGGTTGTGTTTTACTGTGGTCAGAAAAGTTACATCCGGCCTGTGGATAGAAACCAAAGTTTCGTTTTTGATTAACGTAACTTTGGTATAAACTATTTCTACAGGTTTGTCAAGTCCTTTTCCGAAAAAAATGTTTTTTGTTTCTGCAAGAACGGAGGGCGCATCATGGGCAAAGACATCGACGAGGCCGCGAGCGGCTTCGGCAACGTGTTCCGCGACCGGCTGACCTATCTGATGAACGGCAACAACGTGTACGGCAAGCCCGTCAACACGCAGGAGCTGGCAGATGAGATCGACATCAGCCGCCCCGCCGTGCGCAAATACATCAAGCCAAACGACCGCCGCGAGGTCACGGTACCGTCGGCGCTGGTCGTGAGCCGCATCGCGCGGTTTTTCCACACGACGCCGAACTTCCTCCTCGGCTTTGACACCGAGATCGGCAGTGAGGACGCGCAGCGTGCCGGCGAGAGCGACGTGTATAACGCCCTCGGCCTCAGTCAGGAGGCCATCGACGGGCTGCACCGGCTGCGTGCGCAGGCCGTTACGGAGCCCAGGGCCGCCGAGCTGCTGCGGCTGCTCGACAAGCTCATCTGCAGCTACACGCACGAGACGGATAAGCTGCTGTAAATACGGTTTCCACCACCCCCGACCGGGCATTTTCCGGCCGGGGGTGTTTCGTCCGCACAATATTAATAAGAATAACGGAAACAGTACGCCTGCACAGGTTGACCTGAACGCGAAAAAAGCGTATGATGTAGTGTAACTATCCTGTGAGAAAAAGAGGAAAAACTATGCAATCAATATCGCCGCAGGAGCGCCCTGCCCCGCGCTGGCTGGCCGGTGCGCTCATCGGCCTGTGCACAGCGCAGCCGCTGCTGGATGTGCTGTCGTTCTGGACGCAGACTCTGGGCCGCGCAACGAGCGTTTCGCTTGCACTGCGGATGCTTTTGCTGGCCGCCGCCGCTGTGCTCGCGTTCGTGCTCTCGGAGCGCAAACGCGCCTACCTGATCCTGTGCGGTGTGCTGGCGCTCTTTTGGGGTGCGCATGTGCTGGCCTGCCGCCGCGTGGGCTACGCCGCACCCATGTCCGATCTGATCAACTTCATCCGTGTTGCACAGTTTCCGGTCTATACCTTCGCCCTCATTACGCTCTTTCGGCGCACGCCGCACTTTCTGGACGTGCTGGAGGATGCCTGCACGATCAACCTGTACCTGATCGCGCTCATCACGCTCGTGTCCGTTGTGACCGGCACAAGCATGCCCACCTATGCGAAATTTCACATCGGCTGGAGCGGCTGGTTCTGGCTGCCCAATTCGCAGAGCGCCGTGCTCGGCGTGCTGACCGTGATCTCTCTGCTTGCGGCCGTTCGCCGCAAGCAGCTCACCGCCGCCGCGCTGCGCTGTGTGGCCGGCTTTGCGCTGCTGTTCGTACTGGGCACGCGGCTGGCCTATGCCGAGATCTTCGGCATTGCCGCCGGCGTGTGCGTGAGCATGGCGCTGACCCGTCAGTGGAACGCGCGCGCGCTGGCCGTCGTGCTTCTGTGTGCCGCTTTGTGCGGCGGGCTCTATCACCAGAGCCCCATGTACCGCAACCGGCAGGCTTATGCCGAGAGCGTGAGCGAGCAGCAGCAGTCGGCCGGTGAGTTGGGCGCCTCCGAGCAGGAGACGCGCGATGCGCTCTACCGCAAATACCAGCAGGTGGCAGTTGATCGCTTCGGTCTGGAAAAGGTGGAGCACGCATTTCACGACTCCATGGACGTGTCCGTTATCGGCGACATCCGCCTGACAAAGCTCGTCTACTGCCGCCTGCTCATGGCGGAGCTGCCGGTCACGAGCCGGCTGTTCGGCTTCGAGCTGGAGGCAACACGCTGCCAGGGCGCCATTTTTGACGCGGAAAACGATTTCCACGGTGTGTACTATCTCTACGGTCTGACGGGTCTGGTGCTGATGGCCGGCTTCCTGCTGTATTTCATCGGGCGCGCGCTCTGGCGCATGCTGCGCGAGCCCGGAAAAGCCTGCACGCTTCCGGTGTGCGCCTTTGGCATGGCAGCGGTGATCCTGATCGTCAACGCCTATTTTTCGGCCAGCGTTCTCCGGCGGCCGAACGCCTCGTTTTATCTCTCCGCCGCACTGGCCGCGCTCTACTGCCTGACGGTGCGCGCCGGCGCTGCGCCGTGTGAAGAAGGAGCATCCGCATCATGAGTCAGAATCAGAACAAGCGCACCCTGCACACCATCGGGCTGGTCGTTGCAGTCACGCTGCTGACCAAGATCCTCGGCATCGTCCGCGAGGCGCTGCAGGCCGGCGTATTCGGCACGCAGACGGCCTTTGATCTCTATACGATCTCCTATAACTATACGATCTACATCTTCACGACCGTCGCCTATGCGCTGTGCATTGCGGCCGTGCCCGTGATCTCGCGCCACCTTGCCGAGGACCGGAACAAGGCCTTCGCCGTAGCCGGGAACCTGATCTGCGTGAGTGTGCTCGTGAGTGCGCTGGTCGTCGTGCTGCTCTCGGTGCTGATCCGCTTCGCCCCCGTCGGCCACTGGCTCGGCGTGAGCGACGCAGACCTGCCGACTCTGCGGGCATATCTGCAGATCTGCCTGCTGACGCTGCCGCTGATCGTGGTCATCTACCTGCTGGTCGCCGTGTTCCAGTCCATGGAGCACTATACGCTGCAGGGCAGTCTGAGTCTGCCGTACAATCTGCTGCTGATCGTGTTTCTCGTGCTGTTTTCCAGCAGTGAGCGCGTGCTCGAATATGTGCTGGTTATCTGCTTTGCGTGGCTGCTGCAGTTTGCCATGACGATCCCGTGTATCGTGCGCGAAAAATTCCGGCTCATCCCGGGGCTGCACTTCCGTGATCCCGATCTCAAGCTCTTCGCCCGCACAACGGTCGTGACGGTGTTCACCACGTCCATCTTCCTGCTGTGCTATCTGGCAGACTCCAACACCGTGTCTGCATTCGGCAGCGGTGCTGTGAGCGCCGTGTACTACGCGGACAAGCTCTTCACGCCGGTCGCAACGACGCTTATCTACAGCATCAGCGTTGTGCTGTTCCCGAAATACAATCTGACCTATTCGAAGGTAAATGCGCAGGAATACAAGCGCTATGTCGGCGGCACGGTAGAAAACACACTGTTTGTTATCCTGCCGTTCTCGGCGCTGTTTTCCGCCTTTGCCGTGCCGATCATCCACGTCCTGTTCGAGAGCGGCAACTTCAACACCGTCTCCACGCAGATGACCAGCAGCGTGTTCGCCATGTACGCACTGGGCATGGCGGGCTTCTGCGTGCTGGACCTGATCAACAAGGCATACTACACCATGCACAAGACGCTGACGCCGCTGCTCATCAATGCCGTGGTGCTGGCGCTGAACATTGCGCTCAACCTCGTGTTCCGGAGCGGTCAGAGCTGCGGCCTGATCGCACGGACGACCGCCGTGTCGCTGACCGTCGGCGGTGTCATTGCGCTCGTCTGCTTCTTCCGCGACACGCGCGGCAGTCTGCGCACCGGCAAGCTGCTCAAAAACCTCGCTGCCGCCGTGCTGACCGGCGCGGCGATGTGGGGCTGTGAGACGCTGCTGTACCGCCCGGAGCTGAGCAAGCTCCTGACCCTGCTGGAATTCTGCGCGCTCGGCCTTGTCGGCATCGGGCTGTACGCCGGCATCTGCTGGCTGCTGCGCGAGCGGGAGGCACTGCAGACGATCGTGCAAAAATTTAGAAAGCGTGCGTGATTATGAAACAATTTCTCCACTCTTACCGTCTATTTTTGATCGTGGCAGCGCTCTGCACGCTGGCGGCCTTCTGGCTGCTCGGCGTCCGGATCGGTGTTGAGCAGACGCAGCGGCAGGTCGACGTGGTCGTCAGCTACGAGGACGTCTGTGCGCTCTCGGACGCATCCGGCATCCCGGTGCAGGACTGGCTGACGCAGCTGGCGGATGCCGGTGCGCGTGAGCTGCTGGTCACACCGGCAGAGCTTGCCGACCCGGACATCGTGCGCGCCGCGCAGGATGCGGGGCTGGGCACGGCGCAGGCCGGCGGCCTTGCACAGGGCGGCACATATTTCTTTGCCGCGCGGTATGACACGCTTGCCGCCGCGGGGCAGACCGGTGTCGACACGGACATGGAGCCGCTGGCGCAGGCGCAGGTGCTCGACGCGCTGCGCGAAAGCGGCAGCACGCTCGTGCTCATTGAAGACAGAAACCAGACCGGCTGTGTCCTGCCGGATGGGTACACGCTCGACGGGTACACCGGCAGCATGGTCAAGGGCTTCTGGCTCAACCAGACGTTCCGCGCGCGCTACCAGACGCTTGGCTACAGCGGCGCGGAGGAGATCGTCAATATGCTCTACCGTGCCGTCGTGGACCGCGGCATGACCGTGCTGTGGCTCACGCCGCTGACGGACGCCGCGGGCGAGACCGTCGCACAGCCGGAGGTGTACACGCAGCTGCTGCAGGATCTGGCGCAGCGGATCGCACCGGCCGGCTATTCCTACGGCAGCATCACCGGTATCCCAGCCAAAACAGTCACCCCCGTACTGCTGATGCTGTGCGGTGTGGGTGTATTTGCCGCAGCGATCGTGCTGCTGGGCGTTTTCGTGTCCCTGCGTGCGCGTTGGCTGCGTATGCTGCTGTTCGCGCTCGGCTGCGCGGAGAGCGTGGGCGGCGCGCTGCTCGCACCGGCCCTGCAGAGCACAGCGCTTGCGCTGCTGGCTGCCATCGTGTTCCCGTGTCTGGCCGTCGCAGTGCTTGCAGCCATGCTGCGCGAAAGTGCGCAGACGCGTCCGGGCATCGGCCGCTACATCGGCATGACGGCGCTCGGCACAGCCATCACACTCTGGGGCTGCTGCTACATTGGCGCGATCCTCAGCGGGTCGGAATATCTGCTCGTGCTGCGGCTGTTCCGCGGCGTGAAGCTCAGCCAGCTGGCCGTGTATGCCGTGGCCATGCTGCTGCTGGCCATGGCGCTGCTGCACACACGCGGCTGTTCGGTGCGCGATGACCTGCAGACGCTGCGGCAGGAAAACAGCCGCCACTGGCGGCGAAAGCTGCTGTGCCTGCTGGTGATCCTCGCCGCCGTCGGCACGGTCTACATCCTGCGCACCGGTGACGGGATGCTGTCCGTCTCCGTCGGCGAGCAGCGCGCGCGCAACTGGCTGGAGCGTGTACTGCTGTTCCGGCCGCGCACAAAGGAATTTCTCATCGCCTACCCTGCCATCGCCGCGGCCTATTGCTGCGCCGCGCACCGCAGCCGCCTGACCGCGTGGCTGTTCGGCGTTTTCGGCGCGATCGGATTCGCCTCCGTCGCCAACACCTTCTGCCACATTCGCGCGCACTTTCTCGTTTCGCTGCTGCGCACCGGCATCGGCCTCGTGCTCGGTCTCGTGCTCGGTGCGATCGTACTGCTGATCCTGCGTGCCTGCTGGCCCATTCCCTCCGGCAGCACACAAACAAAGGAGTAACACATTCATGAGTCAAGAAACCCACGTCTCCGGCGCACTTGCGCGCCATCTGCCCACGTTTGTCATCATCCTCATGGCGATCCAGCCGCTGATGGACATTCTGTCCTTCTGGACGGACCGGCTCGGCATGAGCAACACCATCACGCTGCTGCTGCGCTTTGCCGTGTTTGCCGTCGTGTGCCTGCTCGGATTTTTCACCTCCGCGCGCAAGAAGGTCTACGGCATCGCCGTCGCCGCCTGTGCCGTACTGCTCATCGGGCACTGCATCTCCTGCTTCATCGTCGGCTACCAGCGCATCGTCTACGACCTGACCAACTTCGTGCGCGTCGTGCAGATGCCGCTGTTCGTACTGTGCTTCATCTCCTTCCTGCGGGCGAACGACAAGTGCGGCCGCGCGTTTGAGACCGGCCTGCTGCTCGATTTCTGGATCATCACGGCCTCCGTCGTCGTGAGCGTGCTCACGCACACCTCCTCGGCGACCTATCAGTCCACCAATGTGGGCATCCTCGGCTGGTACTCGTTCGGCAACGCGCAGAGCGCGATCATGAGCATACTTGCGCCCATCGTCATCCTGCTCTGCTACCGCCGCAGGCAGTTTCTGCTCTTCACGCTCACGAGCGTTGCGGCGCTCGGTCAGCTCTATCTCATGGGAACGCGTCTGGCGTTTTTCTCGATCGCCGTCGTCGCGCTCGGCGTGCCGATCGTGCTGGTGCTGACCGGCAAGGCGCGCACCTCCAAGCGCTACATCGCCGTGCTGGTGCTCATCCTCGCCGTGTGCTGCGCGACCTATAAGCAGTCGCCCATGTACATCAACCAGAACCGTTACAATGAGGCCATGAGCTACAAGCAGAATGACGCCAACGTCATGATCAAGCGCGCCGAGGGCAACAAGGACGGCACATCCACCGTCACGCCTGAGGAGCGTTACCACGCCCTGTGCACGATCTATAATTTCTACTCGCCGAATATGTGCCAGCGCTTCGGCACGGCGCGCGTCATGTCCGCCTACGACTACTCCGCGCAGGTCACGGACATCACGGCGACCCGCCACCGCAAGATCGTCTTCTGCGAGATGCTGCTCGACGAGCAGCCCTTCACCTCCCGCCTGTTCGGTATGGAGCTCGGCCGCATGGCCTTTGACGGCGAGATCTACGACGTGGAAAATGACTTCCACGGTATCTGTTTCCTGTACGGTTGGGTGGGGCTGGCCATGATGGTCGCCTTCATCGGTTATTTCCTGTACCTGATCGTCAAATGTCTGATCAAGGATTTCCGCAAATACTTCACGATAGAGGCCGGCGCCTTCGGCATTGGGCTGTGCCTGTGTCTGGTATATGCCTATGTCACTGCCGGCGTATTGCGGCCGCCGAACGCCTCGATCTACATGTCGGTGCTGCTGGCCGTGGTCTATTACCTGACGCAGATGCGCAGCGAGCAGCCGGACGCACTGCCGGACGGAGAGGAGAAACGCGCATGATCTTCAGTGTTGTCATCCCGGTCTACAACGTCAAGGACTACCTGCCCAAGTGCATCGACTCCGTGCTGGCGCAGGATTTCACCGACTATGAGGTCATCCTCATCGACGACGGCTCGACCGACGGCGAGAGCGGCGCGATCTGTGACCGCTATGCCGCGGCGCACCCGGAACGCATCCGCGCCATCCACAAGCCGAACGGCGGCGTGGGCGAGGCACGCAACGTCGGCATCGAGGCGGCGCAGGGCGAGTATCTGATCTTCATCGACAGTGACGACTACATCGCCACCGGCATGTTCCGCGTTCTGGACGACGCCGTTGCCCGCTTCGGGAGCGACATCATCGGCTTCGGCGCAGCGCTGGAAGCAAACGGCGTTGTGGTCAAGGAGCTGGTGGATCCCCTGCCGACCGACCGCACCTTCACGCTTGCCGACACGCCCGAGCTGATGCAGACCATGCCCTCCCCCTGGAGCCGCATCTGGCGGCGCAGCCTGTTTCTGGATTCCGGCGTGCGCTACCCGGCGCGCATCTGGTATGAGGATCTGTGTACCTCGGTGAAGCTGCTGGCATTGGCCAAAAGCGCCGCCTTCGTGCCGGACATCCTGTATTACTATGTCGACCGCACCAACTCCATCACACGCAACACGAACACGGCGCGCAACGCCGAGCTGTTCACAGCCTTTGATAATCTCCTCGGCTGGTACCGTGAAAACGGCCTGTTCGAGCGCTACTACAACGAGCTGTCGCGGCTGGCGGTGGATCATGTGCTGCTCGCGGCCTCGGTGCGCGTGCTGCGCGTGGATCCGCAGAGCGAACTGCTCGACCGGTTTCAGGACTATGTGCAGGCGCAATTCCCGGACTACATGGAAAACCCGTACCTGCAGACGCTCTCGCGCAGCCACAAACTGATCCTGCGCCTGCTGCGGCAGCGCAAATACCGCACCGTGCGGATGCTCTTTGCCGTGAAGGACAAGCTCGGCTGAGCGGCCGGACTGGAGGAAGCTATGAAATTCAGTGTCATCATCCCGGTCTACAACGGCTGGGAATACCTGCGCGCGTGCGTGGACTCCGTGCTGGAGCAGACCGGCGCAGACTTTGAGATCCTGCTCGTGGACGACGGCTCGACCGACGGCGAGAGCGGCCCGCTGTGCGACACGCTCGCGCGCGAACATCCGGACTGCATCCGCGTGCTGCACAAGCCGAACGGCGGCGCGGGCGACGCGCGCAACGCGGCGCTCCCGCTCGCGCAGGGCGACTATGTGCTCTTTCTCGACAGCGACGACAGCTACACGCCGGAGGCGTTCGCCGTGCTGGCCGCCGCACTGGACGAGGCGCAGGCCGACGTGTGCTATTTTGGCCTGCGCATGACCGGCGACAATGACGGTGCGGTGTTCACTGACGACCTGCCGCTGCGCACGCCGCTGACGCTTCCGGAGACGCCTGCCCTGCTGCTCAACCGCCCGTCGGCCTGCATCGCCGCGTGGCGGCGCACCCTGTTCACGGACACGGACATCCGCTTCCGCGCCCGCGGCTGGGGTGAGGACCTGTGCATGACGCGCAAGATGCTCACGGCGGCAAGGTCCGTTGTCATCCTGCCGGACGTGCTCTATCTCTACCGGCAGCACGCCGGCTCCGTGACCAAGCGCGCGCTCGACGCCAACGCCGAGATCATGGACGCGATCGACGATGTGCTGACGTGGTATCAGGCGCGCGGCCTGTTCGAGCAGTATGAAAACGAGCTGGGCAAGCTCTGCGTGGACAACGTGCTCTACGATGCGTCCGTGCGCATTCTCAAGGCACAGAGCGCGCACCCGCTGCTGCCGCAGCTGCTGGACTTTACCGCCGCGCGCTTCCCCGACTACCGGCACAACCCCTATCTGAAAGGCTACCCGGCGCGCAAAAAGCTGGTGCTGTCCCTGCTCGGGAAGAAGCAATACCGGGCCGTGCACCTGCTGTTCACCGCCGCCGGACATTGACACTATGAAGCATCACAATCAACTGCGTTCCGGCTCTCTGCTCACGTATGTGCAGATGACGCTCAACATCATCGTCTCCATCGCCTACACGCCGTTCATGCTGCGCATCCTCGGCAAGAGCGAGTACGGCCTGTACTCCACCGTCGCCTCGACGATCGCCATCTTGTCGGTGCTCAGTCTCGGCTTCGGCGGCAGCTACGTGCGCTACTACATCCTCTACCGCAAGGAAAAGGCGGACGACAAGATCGCGCGGCTCAACGGCCTGTTCCTGATCGTGTTTTCCGTCATCGGACTGATCGCGCTCGCGTGCGGGCTGTACCTGACATTTCATCTGGAGATGGTGTTCAAGACCGGCCTGACGGACGCTGAGTATCACACGGCGCGCATCCTCATGCTGCTGCTGACGGCGAACCTCGCCGTGAGCTTCCCGATGAGCGTATTCAGCAACATCATCAGTGCGCAGGAGCAGTTTGTGTTCCTGAAGGCGACGGAGATCCTGCGCACGGTCGTGTCCCCGCTCGTGACACTGCCGGTGCTGCTGGCGGGCTACGGCTCGATCGGCATGGTCGTCGTCACGGTGACGATCTCGGTGCTCGTGGACGTGCTGCGGCTGATCTACTGCTTCGGCAAGCTGCACATCCGGGTTCTGTTCCGGGGCTTTGACGGTGCCGTGCTCAAGGACATTGCCGTGTTCTCCGGCTTTATCGCCATCAACATGGTCGTCGACCAGGTCAACAACAACCTCGACAAGCTCATCATCACGCGCTTTTGCGGCACCGCCGCCACGGCGGTCTACGCCGTCGGCCAGCAGCTGCACACGTACTTCATCTCGTTTTCGACGGCGGTGTCGTCCGTGTTCACACCGCGTATCCACCAGCTCGTGCAGGATAACAAGGCCGATAAGGCGCGCCTGCGCTCCGTGCTCACGGAGCTCTTCGTGCGCGTCGGGCGCATCCAGTTTCTGATTTTGTCGCTCGTGTGCACCGGCATCATCTTCTTCGGCAAGCCGTTTATCTATTTCTGGGCCGGACCGGGCTATGACGATGCGTATATCATCGTGCTGCTGCTCATCATCCCCGGCATGGTGCCGCTGACGCAGAATCTCGGCATCGAGATGCAGCGTGCGCAGAACCTGCACAAGTACCGCTCGATCATCTACGGCGCCATGGCCATCGGCAACCTCGCCATCAGCATCTGGCTGTGCCGGTATCTCGGCGCGATCGGCTGCGCGATCGGCACGGCCATTGCCGTTGCGCTGGCAAACGGGCTCGTGATGAACATCTTCTATCAGCGGCGGCTGAACATCGACGTGACCGTGTTCTGGAAGAACATCGGGCGCATGGCACTCGGCCTGCTGCCGCCCGCCGCGTGCGGCGTGCTGATGATGCGCTTTGTAAACCTCTACAGTATTCCGATGCTGCTCGGCGGCATCGTCGTTTACACGGCTATTTACTGTGCCTCCGTGTGGCTGCTGAGCATGAACGGATATGAAAAAGCGCTCGTCGGCGGCATGGTGCGAAAGGTGCTGAGAAAATGAAACAACGCTTAAAACGCCTGCTTGTGCATCTGCTAAGCCTGCTGCCCGGCAAGCCGGTCATCCTGCTCGAGAGTGCGCCGCCCCTCGGCGACAACACCGGCGCCCTGTATCGTGAGCTGCTGGCACAGGGCTGGAACGACCGGTACCGGCTCATATGGGTCGTGCCGGATCCGGCGGCATTCCGGCACGTGCACGAAACAAACGTCGGCTTTGTCGGCACGCATGGCAAATGGGCGCTCATGCGCCTGTTTGCGCTGCGCGCCCGCGCCGCCGCCATCGTGGACTGCAACGGCCAGATCCAGACGCTCCGGCCGGAGACCGTGCACCTGTACCTGACGCACGGCAGCCCGCTCAAGAGCGTGCACGACTACTATTTCTGCGACCCGACGACCGACTGGGCGCTGAGCCAGGCGCCGTTTTTTGACGCTGTCAACAGCTATGAATTTCACATCCCGCCGGAAAAGCTCGTCACGCTCGGCTTCCCGCGCAACGATGAGCTGTTCACGCAAAAATGTGACCTGAAGGACATCTTCGGCGCGGAGTTTGACCGCTTCGTCGTCTGGTATCCCACCTACCGCCAGCACAAAAACGACCTCGTCACAACGACGGACATCTCCAT
>OGLJ01002572.1_pt1 | contig 11212 bp, 10 predicted proteins | sample 1572801 | NCBI WGS metagenome assembly OGLJ01 (sample SAMEA2581877, study PRJEB24529) | metagenome | biome: Human gut stool | place: China | collected 2011
GGGTGAGAGCGGGGCAGAGTTTCGTGGGCCGCCGAGGGCCGGGCAAACGGGCACAAACCCCAGTAGCTTTGGACGGAAGTCTCCGTTACAGGACAGGGGAGTGTTGGCTCTCCGTGAGTGGCTCTGCTGTATTGGATGCAGAGCAAGCAAGGTGGCACCGCAGAATCGTATTTACCGATCCTGTCCTTGTGGATAACACACAGGGACAGGGTCGTTTTGTTTTAAGACCCGTCCCGCAAAGGGAGCGGGTCTTTTGATTTGCCGCCCGCTCCGGGAAAGGAGTTACCACTATGAAAAACCTGAACATGATCTCCCGCCGCAGCTTCCTGAAGGCCGCTCTGGCTGCTTCTGCTGTTTCTGCCATGGCACTGACCGGCTGCGGCGGCGCTGCTTCCGGCTCTGCCTCCAGTGCATCGGTCTCCTCCTCCGCAGCGGCTTCCGGCAGCGCCGCTGCCGCTGGCGAGACCTTCAAGGTGGGCATCGTCAACTATGTGGACCACGCTTCCCTCAACCAGATCGTAGAATCTGTGGAGAGCCGTCTGGATGCCATCGGCAAGGAGAAGGGCGTCACCTTTGACTACGCCGATTACTACGCCAACGCACAGGCCGACCAGTCCAACCTGAACCAGATCGGCGCAGACCTTGTGGCCGACGGCGTGGACGTGATCGTGGCCGTGGCCACCCCTACCGCCGCTACTATGCTGGCCGCTGTGGAGGACACCGACATCCCGGTGGTCTACTCCGCTGTGACCGACCCCGCCTCCGCCGGCTTTGACGGTGAGGAGAATATCACCGGCACCTCCGATGCCCTGAACACCGACGCCATCATGAACCTGATCGTGGCGGCAAACCCCGGCATTGATACCATCGGTCTGCTGTACGACCTGAGTCAGGATGCCTCCACGCAGGCCATTGCGGACGCCAAGGCCTTCTGCGAGAAGAACGGCATCAAGGTGGTGGAAAAGAACGGCACCACCACCGCCGAGGTGCAAATGGCTGCCGAGGCACTGATAGCCGCCGGGGTCAAGGCCGTGTTCACCCCCACTGACAACACCATCATGACCGCCGAGTTGTCCATCTACGAAAGCTTCATCGAGGCCGGTGTGCAGCACTACACCGGTGCCGACAGCTTTGCGCTGAACGGTGCACTGGTGGGCTACGGCGTGGACTACGTCCAGCTGGGCGAAGCTACCGCCGATATGGTCAGCCAGCTGCTGTGCGATGGCAAGACCCCCGCAGACCTGCCCTACCAGACCTTTGATAACGGCATCGTCACCATCAATACCGAGACCGCCGAGGCTCTGGGCTTGGATCTTGCCGCCCTGAAGGAAGCTTTCAAGCCCTACTGCACCGAGATTACCGAGGTGACCACCGCCGAGAACTTCTCCTGAGCGCCCCGCTCCGTCAAAACCTGACGGTTTTGCCAGCTCTCCCGCAAGGGAGAGCTTTTGGCGGTTCTGGGGAAAGTGGTTTCCCTCTCCCGTGAAAATACGTTTGTCGCACTCCGCAGAGCAATGCGGTGCGCATTCAAAATAACATAAAAGGAGCATACACCATGCTGGCGAGTATCTTTTCCCTCAACGTTTTGCAGACAGCGCTGGAGCTGGGCTGCATCTACGGACTGGTGGCGTTGGCACTGTTTCTGAGCTACTCCATCCTGAATATTGCCGACCTTTCCACCGACGGCTGCTTTACGCTGGGCTGCGCCGTGGCCTGTCAGGTAGCACTGACCGGCCACCCCATCCTTGCGCTGGCGGCAGCCATGGCTGCGGGGGTGTGCTCCGGCTTTGTCACCGCCTTTCTGCAGACAAGGCTCGGGGTGGAAAGCATCATGGCCGGTATCATCGTCAACACCGGCCTGTACACCATCAATCTGGCGGTGATGGGCTTCTCCTCCACCATGTCACTGGTCAAGACCCCTACCATCTTCTCCATGGCAAAAACTTCGCTGGGCTTTCTGGGCAGCTGGTACAAGCTGGCGCTGGCGGCAGTGATCATTGCCATCGCCTGCGCGGCGATGCTGGGTTTTCTGGGCACGCGGCTGGGGCTTTCCATCCGCGCCACCGGCGATAACGCCGCCATGGTGCGGGCTTCCAGCATCAACCCCGCCTTTACCATCACGGTGGGTCTGTGCGTATCCGGTGCGTTGTGTGCGCTGTCCGGCGGGCTGTTGGCACAGTACCAGAAAAGCTGCGATATCAACGTGGGCACCGGCATGGTGACCATTGCACTGGCTTCCCTCATCATCGGCGAGACGCTGGTGGGCAAGCGCACCATGCTGCGCCGCATTCTGGGCGTGGTGTTCGGAAGCTGCCTGTACCGCTTTATCGTAGCCGTGGCGCTGCGGTTCAACGTGCCCGCCGCCGCCATGAAGCTGGTTTCTGCCATCATTGTGGCAGTGGCCATCTCCATGCCCGCCATCCGGGAGCACTTCGCCTTTGAAAAGCGCCGGCACGCTGCCCGTGCCCGCCGCACCGTGACCAACAGGGAGGGACAGTAACATGGAAATGCTGCAACTGAACGACCTGCACAAAACCTTTAACCCCGGCACCGTCAACGAAAAAGTGGCGCTGAATGGGGTGAGCCTGCAGATGGAAGCCGGAGATTTTGCCACCATCGTAGGCTCCAACGGCGCGGGCAAATCCACCCTGTTCAATGCCATCACCGGCGGCTTTATTGCCGATGAGGGCAGCATTCTGCTGGGCGGGCAGGACATCACCTTTGCGCCGGAGCACCAGCGCAGCAAGGTCATCGGACATCTGTTCCAGGACCCGCTCAAGGGCACCGCGCCCAACATGACCATTGAGGAAAATCTGGCGCTGGCCTACCTGCGGGCAGGCACCGCGCCCAACGCCATCTTCTCCCGCATCTCCCGCAAGGATAAGGCGCTCTTCCGCGAAAAGCTTGCTTTGCTGGACATGGGGCTGGAGGACCGCATGAAGCAGCCGGTGGGGCTGCTCTCCGGCGGGCAGCGGCAGGCGCTTACCCTGCTCATGGCTACCCTTGTCACCCCCAAGCTGCTGCTGTTGGACGAGCACACCGCCGCGCTGGACCCCGCCACCGCCGAAAAGGTGCTGACGCTGACCAAGAGTATCGTAGCTGAAAAAAAGATCACCTGCCTGATGGTGACCCACAATATGCATCAGGCGCTGGAGCTGGGCAACCGCACCCTGATGATGGACGCCGGTCGCATCGTGTTTGACGTAAAGGGCGCAGCACGCAGCAAGATGACCGTGGACGACTTGCTGGAAAAGTTCCGCGAGAACGCGGGCAAAAATCTGGATAATGACCGCATCCTGCTGAGCAAGGTGGAGAAATAAAAATATTTTTACCAGAGGTGTCGTATGATAAAAATTGCTTTTTTTGATGTAGACGGAACCTTGCTCAAGCTGGGCAGCAAGGAGCCATCCCCAAAAACTGTGCAGGCTTTACAGCAGCTGCAAGCAAACGGGGTCTTGTTGTGCATGGCGACCGGCAGAGGCTATCTCTCCATCCCGCATTTTGAAGGTGTCGATTTTGATATCTGGCTTACCTTCAACGGCTCCTATGTCCGCAGCAAGGATACTGTGCTCTTCAAAAATCCGCTGGACGCTGACGACAAACACAAGATTCTACAAAACCTGAAGCAGATGCACCGGGCAGCTGCTATCAGCAATGAGCACTTTATCGTAACAAACGGGACAGACCCCGATCTGGCACAATACTTTTCCTTTGGCAGCGAAAAGCTGGTGATTTCCGAGCATTTTGATGCGCTGTGCGAGGAGGAGATCTATCAGATCATGTGCTCCTGCAACAGCGCCGAATACACACAGATCTTACAGGGGACGCACGCCACACAGATCACCGCATGGTGGGACAAGGCAGTAGATATTATTCCGCTCTCCTGCGGCAAGGGAAACGCTGTAAGGGCGGTCTTGGCGCATTATGGATTTTCAAAGTCCGAAGCCATTGCCTTTGGGGACGGACGGAACGACATTGAAATGCTGGAAGCAGTCGGTACAGGCGTTGCCATGGGAAACGCGCTCGAAGAGGTCAAGGCCAGAGCTGCCGTCCGCTGCCGCTCTGTGGAAGAGGACGGGGTCTATCATTACTGCCTTGAAAACCACCTTATCTGAGGGAGACTTCCTTCTATGCTGTGTTCCTTCTCGTAAAAGCGAAAAAGGTCTGCTGCACCGGCACGATGCAGCAGACCTTTTTAACTTTTATTCCTTTACCACAGGCGGATGACCTTGATGACGCCCTCGGCTTTATCGCGGGCCAGCTCCAGATGGTGCTGCAGCGCCATGGCAGCGCCGTCCCAGTCCTCGGACAGGGCGGCATCCAGGATCTGCAGGTGCTCCTCACAGGTCTGCTCCTGATTGATCATGCTCACCTTGCCGGTCATGATGCGGAAACGGGTGTTCAGGCCGGTGATGCGGTCGTAGGCAGAGCGCAGATACTTGTTGGGCAGGGTGCTCATCAGCAGCTCGTGGAAGTCGTCGTCCGACTCGCAGAAATCTTCAATGCGCTCGCTGTGGTGCATCAGTTCGGCGTAGGCCTCCAGCTGCTCCCGGGGGATGGCATTGCCGTAAGTACGCAGGGCGTAGGGCTCCACCAGCAGACGCATCTCAAACATGCTGTGCACGTCCTCTTCGGTGATGCCGGAGACCATCAGACCCTTTTTGGGCAGAATGGTGATCAGCCCCTCCTGCTCCAGACGCCCCAGCGCATCCCGCATGGGGGTGCGGCTGATGTTGCCCATCTCGGCGCAGAGTTTCTGCTCGTTCAGAAACTCGTTGGGGCGGTACTCGCAGTTCAAAATCTTGGTTTTGAGGTACTGGTACGCCTGCAGCTTCAGGCTGAGCTTTGCCTGTGCGTCCTGCTCTTTCATAAGCACACTCTCCTATTCTTCTTCTCCAAAAAACGTTCCAAAACGTCCGAACCGGCAGCACAAACCCACCGCTGCCGGCTTCTTCTTCATGTTCAGCCAGCTTGTATCCCGGCTGCAATCCAACCACTTTATCTAATACATTATTTCACATCAGGGCATTTTTTACAAGACTTTTTGCTTAACTTTGGAGTGTTTTCCGTTTTATACAAAGATTACGCCTCGATTTTGCTACTTTTTACAATGTTTTTTGTGCTTGTCGCCAAACAGGCCGACTTTCCGCCCGCTTCTTTTGCATCCAAGCGCAAACTGTGCTACAATAGGGGTAAAAAACAACACATCTACACCGGAAAGGACCGAAACTCTCATGGCACGAAGCGATGGCTACAACACCCGCACCCGGCAACTCATCTTAGACTACCTCATCAACAACCGTCAGCACGCAGTAAGTGCCTCCAACATTCTGGAGCATCTGGAGGCGCAGGGCGCAAGCCCCAACCCCACCACTGTATACCGTTATCTGGACAAGCTTGCCGGCGAGCAGCGCATTATGAAATATGTAGCCGATAAAGGCGAGCGAGCGGTGTTCCAGTATGTGGACGAGGGGCGCCATTGCCGGGAGCACCTGCACCTCAAGTGCGTGCAGTGCGGGCGCATCTATCACTTGGACTGCCATTTTATGGATGAGGTGCGCGCCCACCTGATGGCGGAGCACGGCTTTACCCTGCAATGCGAGGGCAGTGTGCTGTACGGGCTGTGCCGTCATTGCGCGCAGAACGCGGCACCGTCCGCAACGGAAGAACAGCCTGCAAAAAAATGCGCCTGCTGTGTTGACACGGACAAAAACCCGTGATACAATGCAGACAATAAAAGTGTTGACCGGGAAAAGTAAGGCCTCAGGTTTTTCTTACAGAGAGTGCGGGATGCTGGAAGCCGCGCAGAAAACGAAGCCCGAAGAACACCCGTGAGCCGCTCCCTGAACCTGCATGCGCAGCAGTAGGGGCAGACGTGCGCCGCTCGTTATCGCGGCAGTGCTTTCAACGGGGAGAGCGCACAAAAGTGACCGGCGTATTGCGTATGCCGGTAATTTAGGTGGCACCACGGATACGGCAGCATATTCGTCCTAGGACTATGGGATGAATGTGCTGCCGTATTTTTTATTTTAAGAGGGGTAAGAAGTATGTGTTGTGTTATGGGTTACACGGGGCACGACCTGAGTGCCGAAAAGTTCAAAGAGTATCTGCTGCGCACCGTGGACCGCGGACCGGACGACCAGCGGGTGGTGGAGGGTCCCTACGGCCTGATGGGCTTTGGGCGGCTTGCCATCATGGGACTGACCCCGGAGGGGATGCAGCCCTTTTACCGGGGCGCTGACTGCGTGGTGTGCAACGGCGAGCTGTACGGCTTCCGGTTCGAAAAAGAGATCTTAAAGCGCCGTGGCTACAAGTTCTGCTCTGACTGCGACTGCGAGATCCTGCTGCCGCTGTACTACGAGTACGGGCTGGATATGTTCCGCCACATGGACGCGGAGTTTGCGCTGATCCTGTACGATTCCCGCAAGGATCGGCTCATCGCCGCCCGCGACCCCATCGGCATCCGTCCGCTGTTCTACGGCTACTCCAAGTCCAGCCACAAGATCGCATTTGCCTCTGAGATGCAGAACCTCATTGGCTGGTGCGATGACATCCGCCCCTTCCCCATCGGCAGCTACTACTGCGACGGACGATTTGTCCGCTACGAGGACATCGCCGACGTTCCCGCCCCCATGCAGGACGACATGGACACCATCCTGACCAACATCCGCGAAAAGCTCATTGCAGGCGTGGAAAAGCGTCTGGACGCTGACGCACCCGTGGGCTTCCTGCTGTCGGGCGGCCTCGACTCCTCGCTGGTCTGCTCCATCGCCGCCAAGAAGCTGGGCAAGCCCATCCGCACCTTTGCCATCGGCATGGATACCGACGCCATCGACCTGAAATATGCCCGCCAGACCGCTGAGTATCTGGGCAGCGAGCATCACGAGATCATCATCAACCGGGATATGGTCATCAGCAGCCTCGAAGAGGTCATCTGTCTGCTGGGCACCTGGGACATCACCACCATCCGCGCCAGCATGGGGATGTACCTGCTGTGCAAGGCCATCCACGAGCAGACCGACGTCCGCGTGCTGCTGACCGGTGAGATCTCCGACGAGCTGTTTGGCTACAAGTACACCGACTACGCCCCCACCGCAGATGCATTCCAGCAGGAAAGCCAGAAGCGCATCCGTGAGCTGTATATGTACGACGTCCTGCGCGCCGACCGCTGCATCTCCGCCAACAGCATCGAGGCCCGCGTGCCGTTCGGTGATCTGGACTTTGTGCGGTACGTCATGGCCATCGACCCCGAAAAGAAGCTGAACAGCTACGGCAAGGGCAAATACCTGCTGCGCAAGGCGTTCGAGGGCGACTGGCTGCCGCCGGAGATCCTGTGGCGCGAAAAGGCCGCTTTCTCCGACGCTGTAGGCCACAGCATGGTGGACGACATCAAGGAGTACGCCGAGAGCCTCTATACCGACGAGGAATTCCAGCTCCGCCGGGCAAACTACTCCGCCCACTGTATGCCGTTTACCAAGGAGAGCCTGTTCTACCGCGAAATTTTCGAGAAATACTACCACGACCAGAGCCGCACCATCGTGGACTTCTGGATGCCCAACAAAGCATGGCCGGGCTGCAACGTCAACGACCCCTCCGCCCGTGTGCTGGCAAACTACGGCGCTTCGGGCGTGTGATCCTCTGAGACCCGCAGGTTATCTTGCGGAGTTCCACTTTTTGCTCGATATTACGTCCAGAATCGAACATCGCACGCTTTGCGGAGTTCGACTTTCGTGCGGAGTTGGAACACCGCAAATGACCCGAACACTGCAAACCTTGCGGAGTTCCAATTTAAGACGATATTACATCAAATATTTGGAACATCGCAAGATGTTTTACCACAGTAGCGCAGCTGTAAGAGCATAACAAAGCAGGCACGCATTTCCGGTTTTTCCGGGTACGTGCCTGCTTTTCTTCTGCTCTGTTTTTCAGCTGCCGGAGACTGCCAGCGCCAGAACGGTGACCAGCACTGCAAAGCCTCCAAGGACGCCGAGGGCGATCTTTGCCTCATCGGCCTCGATCTGTTCCTGAATCGCCACCTGTGCCCCAGCATAGACGCTGCAGCAGGCGCTGTGGCCGTCCGGGGTGGTGGCGGTGATCAGGGCCTCTCCGTCCCCCACCGCCGTTACCAGACCAAAGGGGTCTACGGTGGCGGCGGCAGGGTTGCTGGTCGTCCAGGTGATGGGTACTGCGTCACCGTTCTCCACGGCTACGGAAGCTCTCAGGGCCGCCGTGCCGCCGATGTTCTCCAGATACAGCCGCTCCTGGTTCAGGGTCACCCGGCCCACGTTGGACACCACCGTTACGTCACACCGCAGGGTGGTGGTGTAGGTGTTGGCCACGATGGTGGCCTTGCCGGGCTGCTGGGCCGTTACGAGGCCGTTGCGGTCCACCGTCGCCACAGCGGGGTTGGTGCTATACCACTGGTACACCCAGTCGTCGGGGGCGGCGCTGGAGAGGTAGAGCTGGTACACCGGGTGCAGGTCGTTGTACTCGATCTCCAGATCCAGCCAGCTCTGGTTCAGGCGGCTCTCTGCCGCCGCGGTATTTTCTTCGTCCAGTATCGCCGTGGGTGCCGCCGCAGCCGCACTCAGAGGGCCGGCCGCAGCGCCGAAGAGCAGTGTCACTGCCAGAGCGGCAGCAAGATGGGCTAAATGCTTTTTCATCCGATGTTCCTCACAGTCTTGCGGGGCGCTGATCGGCGCGGCCCGCAGTCCACCAAAAATCTCTTGCGTTCCGGGACAGAGCGCCGCAGCTCGTTCCCGTTCTTATCTTTTATTATATCATCCCTCCGCTGCGTGAGCAAATAAAAGCTCTTGCGCAGTTTTTGTGCAGATGTTACAATAAGGGCAGCAAGTATTTCGGTCAACAACAGGAGGAATTTATCATGGTAAAGCACATCATTCTCTGGCAGCTCAAGGACGAATATTCCGACGCCGAAAAGGCAGACATCAAGGCCGGCATCAAAGCGGGCCTCGAGGGTCTGGCCGGTCAGATTCCGGGCCTCGTGGAGATCCACGTCAACATCAACGGCCTGCCCTCTTCCAACGCCGATCTGATGCTGGACACCACCTTTGAGTCTGCCGAGGCGCTCAAGGGCTACTCCAAGCACCCGGCTCATGTGGCCGTCGCCGACAGCAAGGTGCGGCCCTACTATAAGAGCCGCGTCTGTCTGGATTACGAAGTCTAATATTTTATCATTATAACAAAAAGGGACGTTCTACAATGCAGAGCGTCTCTTTTTGCTTATTGAAGCAACGGAATAATCTTTTCCCGAAGAGTTTTAATATCTTCTTCTGTGCAGACCTCATCCAGATTTTTCAAAAAAATCAAATTGTCTGTCAGTGCATCATAGAAATAAAAATCGGTCGTATCAATTACCAATACACTATTTTGCCACAGCTTCTCTTTCTCAGCTGATTTTTCTTTGTCCAGCGCGGTTTTTTCCACTTGACAATATTTTTTCAGCTGGTTATGAAGGTGCGGTTCCGTATGTATATTTAGCTTTACTTCTACAAAGCACCATCTTCCTCCAATTTTCATTGCGTTATCCGCAATGCCCGTTCTTTGTCCCTGTCGGTAACATTCACATTCAGCATAGAATTTCTTTTGCTCGCCAAGCACCTTCAAAAAATAGTCCACATAAAAGCGGCGGAATTGAATTTCCAGCGTAAACAGCCTTCTATAATGCTGTGTGACCTCCAGCCAATTTTTAGCATTGATTTTTTTCAAGGGCAGCGGAATCGCTCTGCTTTCCTTCAAATATTGAGGGGTGTTGTTTTTAGATGCAATAATTCTCTTCAATCGGTCAAAGTCACCGCCTACCACCGGAGTAATCGCACCTCGAGTTGAAATAGGAAGAAAATCTGAAAATTCTGAAATATCGATTGGTTGTTGTAAAACATAGATTCTGTCAATCGGTGCATAAACTCTACTGCTCCAATGGTACATATCATCGTATTCTTGATTATCATAGTATGGTCTTCCCGAAATTCTTCCTATCGCAAAAATCCTTCCACCATATTTTTTATAAAGTTCTCTTGCGCGCTGCAAAGCTTGCCAACGAATGTCATCGTCCAAACTTACCTGTTCATAGTTTCCCAGCGCATCTCCAAACATTTCAAACCAATCGGATTCTTTCATCCATTCCTTTTCTTTTTTCATTTCTGTTTCCAACTTTGTAATTCGTTGAATCGCTGTCTTCGCATGAAAAAAGAAAACAATATCTCCCTCGACTGCCCACTTAGGCGCTGTCCATTCTGTCTCATCAACCGTCAAAATTTGTTCCACATTAAACTCATCTATAAAGTCTTCTAATTCTACCAATGTCGTCGGAAAACTAATATTATCAATAAACGCTTGTACATTCATTTTTTCGTCCTCCTGCACTCTTCCTTGTTATTTTATCGTCTGCATGGATATTTTGCAAGTACAGGTTGACAAACCCACCGATTTTGCGTATATTAAATGTAATAATGTAAATTGGCTGTGAAGAGAAGAGTACGCCTCGTCTGCGCCTGACAGAAAGCCCGAAGGATGGAACCGGGCAGGCCGCGCGGAGCGGAACATGGTCTCTGAGCTGCGCGGGCGAAGCGTTATGCTAGCCTGCGACGGGTGCGCCCGTTACTGCGCTCGCCGGAAGTTCCGGCGCAAGGCCGCGTCTGCAAGGGTGCGGCGAAACAAGGTGGTACCACGGAAGTTACACGCTCTCGTCCTTGTCCGGCACAGCCGGCAGGGCGGGGGCGTTTTTCGCTGTTAGCGCCAAAAGAAAGGAAGAATCGTTTTCATGAGCGAGCACAAGACATTCTACATCACCACACCTATTTATTATCCCAGCGACAAGCTGCACATCGGCCACAGCTACACCACCGTGGCCTGCGACGCACTGGCACGCTTCAAGCGGATGCAGGGCTACGACGTCATGTTCCTGACCGGCACCGACGAGCACGGCCAGAAGATCCAGGACAAGGCCGCCGATGCCGGCGTGACCCCCAAGGAGTATGTGGACAAGATCGTGGCCACCGTCAAGGATCTGTGGAAGCTGCTGGACGTCAGCTACGACCGCTTCATCCGCACCACCGACGACTACCACATGGAGTCCTGCCAGAAGATCTTCACCAAGCTCTATGAGCAGGGCGACATCTACAAGGGCGAGTACACCGGCCACTACTGCAAGCCCTGCGAGAGCTTCTGGACCGACAGCCAGCTGGTGGAC
>OGLJ01002583.1_pt1 | contig 11169 bp, 7 predicted proteins | sample 1572801 | NCBI WGS metagenome assembly OGLJ01 (sample SAMEA2581877, study PRJEB24529) | metagenome | biome: Human gut stool | place: China | collected 2011
GGGTATTAAGCCAAATACAATAAGACTATCAATCGGTACAGAAAATATTGATGACCTTATTGCAGCTCTTGACGACGCATTCAACGCCGTTGACTAATTTTAAGTAAATTGTGTTAAAAGTCAGAAAGAAGGAATTAAAATGTCAAAGATATATCAGAAAATTACAGATCTTATCGGTGGTACACCGCTATTGGAACTTGCAAACTATGAAAAGAAGAATAACCTTGAAGCAACCGTTCTCGGTAAGCTTGAATATTTTAACCCTGCCGGTTCGGTAAAAGACAGAATCGCAAAGGCAATGGTTGATGAGGCTGAACAAGAGGGTAAGTTAAAGGAAGGTTCTGTTATCATCGAGCCAACATCAGGTAATACAGGTATCGGTCTTGCGTCGGTTGCAGCCGCAAGAGGTTATAAAATTATAATCACAATGCCTGAAACAATGAGTATTGAAAGACGTAATCTATTAAAAGCATACGGCGCCGAACTTGTTTTGACAGACGGTGCAAAGGGTATGAAGGGTGCTATCGAAAAGGCTAAGGAACTTGCTGAAACAACAGAAAACAGCTTTATCCCAAGCCAGTTCACAAACCCTGCAAACCCTGCTTATCACAGAGCAACAACAGGTCCTGAAATCTGGAAACAGACAGAAGGCAAGGTTGATATATTTGTTGCCGGAGTAGGTACCGGCGGAACAATATCAGGTGTAGGTGAATATTTAAAGAGTGTGAAGCCTGATGTAAAAATTGTAGCCGTAGAGCCAGCTACAAGCCCTGTACTTTCAGAAGGCAAAGCCGGTCCTCATAAAATTCAGGGAATCGGAGCCGGATTCATTCCCAAAACTCTTGATACATCGGTATATGATGAGATTATAAAAATTGAAGATAATGATGCCTTTGAAGAAATGAGAAACATTGCATTTTCAGAGGGTATACTTGTAGGTATAAGTTCGGGAGCTGCATTAAAGGCTGCTGACATTCTTGCAAAAAGACCTGAAAACAAAGGAAAGACAATTGTAGTTTTGCTTCCTGATTCAGGAGACAGATACCTTTCAACACCTGTATTTGCAGGTAAAAAATGATTTTATCGATGTAAGTTAAATGTAAAAAGTATACAGATTTGATTAAATATGCCATAGAAATAATCTGTGTAATGAAAAGAGCTGTACTTTGACGGGTAAAAACCGTTAAGGTGCAGCTTTTTATGGTTGATACCGTTAATTAAAACGGTACAAGTGGTTAGAATAATATAATAAATTATTTTTATGTAAATTATTTTTTAGATAGCCATTTCCCATTGTAAATTCATAAAAATCACATAACATGGCTAAATTTTCATTTTTTGAATTCATAAAGAACTTCCTTTCAAATTTATAACAAAAATATTATAAATCCCTCTCTATTATTAATATACTTCATTTCTTTTTACAAAAATAAAAGTTATATTCCTTAATATTATATAGCAAGCTGTATTTATTTTCTACTCTTTAAATAAAAATAATCTGATTTTTACAAATACATCAATATAAATAAAAAAGAATTCCATAATATTATAGAATTCTCTCTTATTTTCTCATATTTATTAAATATTATTTAATATTTTCAGCTTATCTAGCAAAAACACATTTGCCATTAATATAAGTTTTATTAACTTTTACCTTATCAACATCTTGAGGATTTATGGCAAAAATATCTCTATCAAGTGTTATGAAATTTGCTTTATATCCTGTTTTCAATTGACCAAGATTTTTAAAACCTGCAATTTGTGCTGATTTTTTTGTATATAAAATTATCGCAGTTTTCATATCTATGATTTGGTCATCACCACAATCTGTATTATCATATGCTTTTCTTGTAACAGCTCCTTTGATACAAACAAAAGGATCAGAAGGCACTGCCCATGATGTAGCTGGTGCATCAGTGGAAAAACATAGATTTACTTTTTGCTCTAATAAAGATTTTATTGGATAACATTCTTTCATGATATCTTCGCCCAAATTTTGTAGATAACTTTCTATCTCTGCATAAAGAAAAATAGGCTGAGTTACAAAACCAATATTTTTTTCTACGGCTTTATCAATGCTATCTTGACTAGGTAAAGTAATATGTTCAACTCTTACATATGGTCTATCTTGATTGAGCCAATCTTTTTCTGTATAAACTCTATCCATTACACGTTTTATGGCATTTGTTCCCATAGCATGTACGGATAATTGACATTTATTTTGCTTACAAAAATCAATTGCAGTTTCTAATTGTTCATCAGAACATACACTTATACCGCAACTATTGCTATTTAAATAAGGCTTATCCATCCACGCAGTTTTACCAGATACACTGCCATCACCAATTAATTTCAATCCAGCAACAAATACTTGATTGTCATTATTTTTCTTTTCCTTGCTAATAGCAAAATCCTTGTCATGCATAAAGAAATCCCACATATAATACATAGAAACTTCTTGCTTAAAACCTTTTGCTATTGCTTCTCTATAATAAGTATAATTATCGGATTTATCCAAATTACCCATATCACAAACAGCCACTATACCTTGTGAGGTCAATAAATCACCTAAATCCACTAAATTCTGCACTTTTTCAGCTTCATTTAATTCAGGTATATAAGGCAAAACTAAATTTCTCGCATTTTCTTTTAAAACACCTGTAGGCTCACCGCATTCATCACGTTCAATTTGCCCACCTTCTGGGTCCTTCGTATTCTTATCTATTCCTGCTAGAACTAATGCTTTACTATTTACACATCTTATATGACCGCAAGTACGAATGATTGCCACAGGAAAATCTTCTGTTCCTTCATCTAAATCCCAACGAGTTATAGAACGTTTTTCAGCGAATTTCCCTTCATCATAACCCCAGCCCAAAATCCATTCATTCTTATTATCCTTTTTCAATTGTTGAGCTTTTGTTTTTATTTCTGCAATCAAGTCTTTTATAGAATTCACTTTTGGAGGTAATGCTGATATTTCTTTGCTAAAGTCAGCCAGCATTACAGGGTGCATATGTGCATCTACAAATCCTGGCAATACGCAAGCATTATTTAAATCTATTATTGGAAAATCACAAGTTGGTCTATCTTCTTTTTTCCCAATCCATTTTATATATCCATTTTCCACAATCATACTATCAGCATAAAGATTATCTTCATCTGATGTGAAAATTTTTCCATTCTCATAAATAAAATTATTTTCTTCCATAAAATATACTCCAAATACTAACTAAAATTAATTATCCCAAACTTCGTAAGCAATACTTTCTTTTTTCTTAAATTTATAGATAACAGCACCTATGACATAACCTAAAATTGTAGGAATTAGCCATGCAAAACCTTGTTTAGCTAATGGAATTTGATTGATAATATTCATTAAACCAGAAATATCTATATTCACTAATCCTGTCATCACTGCTAAATTTAAAGCATCAAATAATGACATAATAAAAGCTACCCAAACAGCACCTTTCCATGCACCATCATTTGGCACCCATTTTTTACCTAAACCTAAGAAAGTCAATACTACTGACATTGGGAATAAAATCATAAAAATAGGGCCAGATATTTTAAGTACATTGCTAACACCAAGACAAGAAATCATAAAAATAGCAATAGTAATCATCAAAGAAGCTTGTCTATAAGAAATTTTGCCTTTAAACCATGCTTCCACCCATTGACCAGCAGTAGCAATCATACCTATAGCAGTAGTCAAGCAAGCCAAAATAACAGCAACAGCTAAAATAAAACTACCTTCATAACCTGCTAAATTTTTCACTAAATCAGTGAGTAAAAATGTAGCATTTACATCTAAACTATAATAATTTACACCTTGAGCTCCTAAATATGCTAAGCCAGCATAAACAACAAATAATAAAGTAAAACCTACTAAGATAATACCGAGCATCATTTTATTATATTCTTGTTTGTTGCAATAACCTTTTTCACGAAAAGCAGTGATAAACATACCTGCACAAATAATACCTGTACCCACATCGCCTGTATTATATCCTGTAAAAAATCCATTCAAAAATGACTCTTTGGCTGTAGAAATAGAGCTACTATGTAATGTATCGATAGGATTTACAATGGCTAATACAACAATTGCCAATAAAGTAATAAGTAAAGCTGGTGTCAAATAATTGCCCACTTTATCAATAACAGTGGAACGGTTCATAGCAAAATAATATGATATTGCAAAAAATATAGCTAGAAAAATAATTCTCGCCATAAATGGCAATTCACCAAAAATTCCTTGCATACCAGACTCGAAAGCAACACCGCCACATCTAGGTATAGTACCAAAGATAACAACTAATAAACCAAGTCCCATATATAAATAATGCCACCAACTATTGATATGTTTCATCATATCTTGCAAATTATATCCTACATTACCTACAGAAGCTAAAGCCATCATAGGAAATAAAATTCCTGTAAGTGCTAAACCGATAATTGCCCAGCCAACTTGTTCACCTGATACTAAACCTATAATCGGTGGAAAAATCAAATTACCTGAACCAAAAAAGATGGCAAACATCGCAAAACCCATAACTAAAATATCTTTTTTCATATTTTTCTTCATCTATCGACCACTCCTCTTTTAAATTTTATTAATTAAGTGCATTTATCTTATATCTTTATCGTATAATTATACCAAAGTTATTCATATTGTCAATGATATACGCAATATAATAAATACTCTATATTTTTTCTTTTTATAATATACATTTGTATTTAAAATTTTATTTTTCGTAACAAAATCAAGATTTTAAGACAAAAATTAAAATCTTTTTTTTCAATCATCAAAAATCTAAAATAAAAATATATGTTAAAGTTCATTATACTAATACATCTTATCTGCAAAATTATACTTGCCATCTTCAAAATCACTAAGTATTGAAGTCCATTTTAGAAAATGATATAATTATTTTATTGTGGATATAGCCACCAGTATTAATTAGCTGGTGGCTATTCTTATCTTAGTTATTTAATTACAATTCAATTTATTTTTAGAAAGGATGTATCTTTTGTTAAATCATAAACAATTATTATATAAAATTTTACCTTATGGCTGTCAGATGAATTTTTCTGATGGGGAACGCTTCGCAGGTCAATTAGAACGCATGGGCTATAAACCTGCCGAAAAATTAGAAGACGCTGATATTATCATCATCAATACTTGCTGTGTTCGTGAAAGTGCCGAAAAGAAAATTTACGGCAAAATTGGCGAAATCAAACATTTAAAACAACAAAAACCAGATTTAATCTTAGGTATCACAGGTTGTATGGCACAAAAAGACGGTGATGCCATCTTCAAAAAAGCTTCTCATGTAGATTTTGTTCTCGGCACAAATAAAATGTATGATTTACCTGCTGTATTAGAAGAAATTTTTGCTTCTCGTGGTCATATTGTCAAATTAGCTGGCGATTATGATATGCCACCAAATGTAGAACCAGCAGAAAATAATTCTTTATTTGCTTTCGTGCCTATTATGTATGGTTGCAATAATTTCTGTACTTATTGTATCGTTCCTTACGTTCGCGGTCGTGAACGCAGTCGTGCACCACAAGAAATCGTTGCAGAAATAACAAAACTCGCTCAAAATGGTGTAAAAGAAGTTACTTTACTCGGTCAAAATGTTAATTCCTACGGAAAAGATAGAGATGATGCTGACTTTGCCGATTTACTTGCTATGGTAGATAAAATCGAAGGCATTGAACGTATTCGCTATATGACTTCTCACCCTCGTGATTTAACAGATAAAGTTATCGAAACTATAAAAAATAGCAAGCATATCTGTGAACATTTCCATTTACCAGTTCAATATGGTACAGACAAAATGCTCAAAGCTATGAACCGCGGTTATACTACAGCTTATTATAAAGAACTTGTAGCTAAAATCCGCAGTCAATTCCTTGAAGCTAGTTTCACTACTGATTTAATCGTAGGTTTTCCTGGAGAAACAGACGAAGATTTCGCTCAAATGCTCGAATTCTTAAAAGAAATTCGCTATGACGCTGCTTATACATTCTTATATTCCAAACGTTCTGGTACACCAGCAGCTACTATGGAAAATCAAGTTCCTCAAGAACTCAAAAAAGAACGTCTCCATAAATTAATGGACGCTCAAAATGAAATCAGCTTAGAAATAAATCAATCTTTATTAAATAAAACAGTAGAAGTTATGGTTGAAGGGCCTAGTAAAACAGATCCTAATGTCTATACAGGTCATACTCGTACAAATAAAATTATACTTTGGGATCATAAAGATGAACAAATCGGCGATTTAGTTAAAGTAAAAATCACACATCCACAAACATGGGTATTAAAAGGTGAATTGGAGGCGTAAATTTTGAAACTCACTCCAATGATGCAACAGTATCAAGCTGTAAAAAATGCACACCCAGACCAAATATTATTCTTTCGTCTAGGTGATTTTTATGAAATGTTTTTGGACGACGCTATACTCGTTTCCAAAGAATTAGAACTCACTTTAACTAAAAGAAGTACAGCAGGTGATGGCATTCCTATGTGTGGAGTGCCTTATCATGCTGCTGAATCTTATATCAATAAATTAGTAAATAAAGGCTATAAAGTAGCTATCTGTGAACAAATCGGCGATCCTAAAGCAAAAGGACTTACAAAACGCGAAGTCATCAAAATCGTAACTCCTGGTACAGTGATGAATGAATCAGCTTTGACTAGCAGTAAAAATAATTATATAGCTTTAATCTATGAAGAAAATCATGCTATTTATCTAGCTGGTGCTGATATCTCCACTGGAGAATGCTTCTATAGTATTTATGATGGCCCTGACCGTTGCCAATTATTATTTGACGAACTTTATCGCTTGATGATGCCAGAATTATTATTAATTAAGCCTTTTTCTTATGAACGTGAATTAAAAAATTTCTTATCTCTCCGTTTAAATAATTGCTTAGTTAATGAATTAACTGAAATCACATCGCAAGTCGAAGACCTCATGCTCCAACATTTTGATGTGCATAATCGCCCAGATAATAAAATCACTCACAAGGCAATCGCTACTTTACTTGAATATTTACATGAAACAGTAAAAACAGATCTAACTCATCTGAATAAATTAACTTATTTAGACTCTTCAAAATCTCTATTTATTGATACGTATACTTTGCGTAATTTAGAAATAACTCGCAATCTTCGCGATGGTGGCAAAAAAGATACATTATATGATGTTTTAGACTTCACCAAAACAGCTATGGGTAGCCGTCTTTTACGTAAATGGCTAGAATATCCATTACTTAGCCCTAAAAAGATAAATGACCGCTTAGATGCTGTAGCTAATCTTGTATCTGATTTTTCCTTGCGTAATAATCTTCGTGAACAATTAAAAGAAATCTATGACTTTGAGCGATTATTGACTCGTATGGAGGTCGGCACAGCTAATGCTCGCGATATGAATACCCTAAAATCTTCATTATATGTATTGCCTGCTATAAAAAAATCCTTAGCTAAAGCCACTGCTAAATTATTAGCAAACATTCATCAAAAGATTTCTACCTATGATGATTTAGTAGTTCTAATCGATAAAGCAATCGTTGAAGACCCTAGTTTCTCTATCCGTGAAGGTGGTTTCATCAAAGATGGTTACAATCAAGAATTAGATGAATACCGTAATATCGCTAAAAACAGTAAACGTCTTTTACAGCAAATGGAAGAAGACGAAAAAAATAAAACTGGTATCAAATCCTTAAAAATCGGCTATAACAAAGTATTTGGCTATTATATCGAAGTCCGCCATAGCTCCACAGAGATGGTACCTGAAAATTATATTCGTAAACAGACTTTAGCTAATGCTGAACGTTATATCACACCAGAACTCAAAGAATTTGAAACTAAAATTCTCGGTGCACAAGAAAAAATTGTTCAATTAGAATATAATCTCTTCACAGAGCTTCGCGATATCTTAAAAACGAAAATAAGCTCCATTCAAAATACTGCTCATGAAATAGCTATCTTAGACGTTTTAGTAAGCTTAGCTCAGGCAGGTGATGAATATAATTACATTCGTCCAAAATTATTAGATGATGGCACTATCCATATCAAAGATGGAAGACATCCTCTTGTTGAACGCATTTTAAATCGAGATTTATTCGTGCCAAATGATACCCATTTGGATAATGCTCAAAATGAAATCATGATTATCACTGGCCCTAATATGGCTGGTAAATCAACATATATGCGACAATCTGCTCTACTCACATTGATGACACAAGTAGGCTCTTTCATACCTGCTCGTGAAGCTTCCATTTCCCCTGTGGATAAAATTTTTACACGTATAGGTGCTAGCGATGATTTAGTCAGCGGACAAAGTACTTTCATGGTAGAAATGAATGAAGTATCTCATATTCTAAAATATGCTACAAATAAAAGTCTTGTCATTTTAGATGAAATTGGACGCGGTACAAGCACGTACGATGGTATGAGTATTGCTCGTGCTGTTATTGAACATATACGCGACCATATCGGAGCTAAAACTTTATTTGCTACGCATTACCATGAACTAACTGACTTAGAAGATGATGTTCATGTAAAAAATTATTGTATTGCCGTAAAAGAAAAAGGCTCTGATGTAACCTTCTTACGTCGCATTATTCGCGGTAGTGCTGATAAATCATATGGTATCCATGTTGCTAAATTAGCTGGATTACCTCAAGAAGTCGTAAAACGTGCGGAAACAATTCTCATTGATTTAGAAAATACAGCTCCGACTAAAGAAAAAACTATTATTGCTAAAGATATTTCTGACGAAAATAATATAGATACTACACTAAAACAAGACACAGCTATCACAAATGACACCACTTCAGAAATAAATTATCTTCAAGATAATCAAGAAGATACTGAAACAGCTGATTATCAAGAAAAAATACCAACTTTAACTGCTAATCCAACTAAAAAATTGAAATTCATGCAAGTAGCAGAAATGCCAACTTTATTCGGCGTAAGTATAAGCACTCAATTAAAAGAATTAGATTTAATGAGTATGACACCACTTGATGCTATGAATAAATTATACGAATTGCAACAACAGGCAAAACAAGAGGAGTGATATTATGACTTCTATTCATATTTTAGATGATATCACTGTCGATAAAATAGCAGCTGGTGAAGTTGTCGAGCGACCAGCTTCTGTAATTAAAGAACTTGTAGAAAATTCCATAGATGCTCATGCGGATAAAATCGAAGTGGAAATCTTAGCTGGTGGAACATCTTTTATGCGCGTTACAGATAATGGCGATGGCATGGATAATCAAAATGCTAGACTAGCTATCTTGCGTCATGCTACTAGTAAAATCAAACAAGTAGATGATTTGATGTCCATAGATACTCTAGGTTTCCGTGGTGAAGCCTTGCCATCTATTGCTGCTGTATCAAGATTTAATTTGATTACACGTCGCCCTCAAGATGATTTAGGCACTACTATAAAATTAACAGGTGGTCGCATTGATGAAATTGAAGATATGGGCTGTAATATCGGTACTACTATCAAAGTAGAAGATTTATTTTTCAATGTACCTGCTCGTAAAAAATTTCTCAAAACCACTACCACAGAAGCAAATAAAATAAATGATTTTATCATAAAATTAGCTTTATCTAAGCCTAATATTGCTTTTAAATTGATCAATAATAATAAAATAGCTATCACTACCCCAGGTAATGGCTCTCTATATGATGCTATTGAATGTATCTATGGTGCTAAAGTCAGCGAAGAATTATTGCCCATCGAAGCGATAACTGACGATATCAAAGTAACAGGATTCATCTCCAAACCTGCTATTATTCGCAGTTCTCGTTCTTGGCAAACATTCGTCATCAATGGTCGCGTAGTCAATAGCAGAATTATTTCCAAAGCAATCGACAATGCTTACCATTCGTTACTGCCAAAATCTGGATATCCATTTGTTATTTTAAATATTGAAATCAACAAACGAACTATTGATATCAATGTACATCCTCAAAAAGCAGAAATAAAAGTTGAAGATGAATCTTTATTATTCAAAACTATATACCATGCCGTCTTAGAAGCTGTTAAACCTAGTGATAATCAAGCTTTAAGTGATTTTGCTATTCCTGTAACAGATAAAGCATTGCATATTGAAAAAACAGTGCCTGAACAAATCAATATGGATTTACCTGAAAACAATCCATCTACTCCATCAAATTCATTTAAACAAAATTCAATCAACCATATATCATCATTAAAAAATAATACAACTCCTTTAACAACAGATTTAAATAAATTTCGTCAAGCAAGAGAAGCGCTTCATCCTAATTTATCTAATCATCACAGCAATACTATTCAAGAAACCGCCGTTCAAGATTACCAAACAAATACCACTATAAAGCCTCAAACAGATATAGATATTTCATCTAGCAAAAACTCAACAGATTGTCAAAATTCTACTCAACTATTAAAAGAAGCTGTCAATCTAACGCCAATTGGACAAATTGATGATTGCTTCATTGTTGCTCAAGGTCCTAATGGAGGAATGTACATCATTGACCAACATGCAGCACATGAACGCATTTTATACGATAAATTTGCTAAACAAACTGAGCGAATTCCTGTTCAACCATTATTAATGCATTTATTTTTAGATGTAAATAATAGTGAATTAACTCTAATCGAAGAAAATCAACAAATTTTATATGATTTAGGCTTTAACGTGGAATTAGCAGGACAAAATCAAATCCGTTTAAAAGAAGTTCCCGCTGATATAAAACCACAAGAAAGTGAAGATATTTTCCGCGAAATTTTAATTTCACTTTCTCAGTTGCACACACCTACTCCTCAAGAAATCCGTCATTCTTGCTTAGCTATGACAGCTTGCAAAGCAGCTATCAAAGCAGGCGATATCTTAAATATCACACAGATGAAGATAATCTTAAATGAACTCGCACAAACAACTTTACCATACACTTGCCCACACGGCAGACCAACTATTATAAAATTTAGCACTTATGATTTGGAAAAGATGTTTAAACGAGTACAATAATAAAAAAAGAAAAAGATAGGCAAATTTGTCTATCTTTTTCTCTAATAATATTTATATACTACATATAATATATGATGGATTGTATAATGAAGTGCGACACCTAGAAAAATAAAAAACTCATTA
>OGLJ01002585.1_pt1 | contig 11167 bp, 6 predicted proteins | sample 1572801 | NCBI WGS metagenome assembly OGLJ01 (sample SAMEA2581877, study PRJEB24529) | metagenome | biome: Human gut stool | place: China | collected 2011
CGAGCGGTTTCACCAGCTCTTCGACCTCACGCCCGGCGACGGTATGTTCGTTCAGCTCGCGGAACTCCAGCGTGTCGATCGGCCGCGCGATGCCGGCCTTCGACAGGAAGCGCCGCGCCGAACGGGTGTTTTCGACGATGAAATAGTCGAGCGAATCCATCACGGCACGGTTCGCCGCGGGCAGCACGTCCCACGGTGCCGTCTCGTCCGAAATCGGACACGGGATCAGATAGAGCGTTCCGTACATCTTATTTCAGTTTTTCGAGTTTGGCCCGGAGTTCCCGCTCCCGGGCAACGGCTTTCGTATACAGCACAGCAAACCAGACGCTCAGCGCCATGACACCGGCGATCACCACCCCGAAAACACCGCTCAGGAAAAATGCGCTCACGACCAGCCCCGCAACCGAAAGCACCAGCGGGGATTTGCGGACATTGCAGCCGATAGCCACATAGCCGCCCGCCAGCACGAGCATCACGATTCCGACCACCAGCCTCACCCCGTTTCCCTGGGCGTTGACCAGTTCGACCACGCCGCTGGCGAGCGCCAGCAATGCCGCGGCGAACATGGCGCTGCGGGCCTTGCCCAACTGGTCGAGGGCCGATTCGGATTCGAGCTGTGCCGTCAGCAGCCGCGCCCCGAGGCACCCGGCGGCCTCATCGCGCCCGGCGGGACAACCGCAGGAGGGGCACTTATCAGTGCCGGAAGCGATTTCACCGCCGCAATCATAGCATTTCATATCGTTATTCTTTGAGGTAAATCCGTTTTACGCGCCCCGAAACCGAGGTCATGATCTCATAGGGAATCGTATCGAGCACGCGGGCCATCGTTTCCAGGTCGTTGCCCGGCTCGGGCGAGAAGACCACGACTTCGTCGCCTTCCTTCACGCCGGGAATCCCCGTAATGTCGACCATGCAGCTGTCCATGCAAATGCGTCCGACGATGGGGGCGGAACTCCCGGCCACCAGCACCGACCAGCGGCCGCAGCCCAGATGGCGGTCGAGCCCGTCGGCATATCCGATGGGGATCGTCGCCGTCGTAGTTTCACGCGTGAGTTTTCCGGCCCGTCCATACCCTACGGCGTCGCCTGCGGGCAGGTGCTTGACCTGCACGATACGCGTGCGGAGGGTCGAGACGGGACGCAGCATCCCGTTATGCCGGTAGCCGAAGCCATAAAGCCCCAGCCCGAGGCGGCACATGTCGAACTGCGCCTCGGGGAAACGTTCGATGGCGGCCGAATTGGCCGTATGGCGGATAACCGGGTAGGGCAGCGAAGCGGCGACGCGGGCGCTCATGCGGTCGAACAGCGCGATCTGCGCCCGGGTATAGGCATCCTCTTCGGGCATGTCGGCACAGTTGAGGTGCGAGAAGACCGAAGCGACCTTGACCTGCGGGGTTTCCGCCAGCGCCTTGCACAGCGCCCCGACTTCGTCGTCCATGAAGCCCAACCGGTGCATACCCGTGTCGAGCTTGATATGGATCGGGTAACGGCTCTCGCCCGCATGCACCACGGCCCCGGCGAAGGCTCGGAGCGAATGAAGGCTGTATATCTCGGGTTCGAGGCGGTTGGCGATCATCTGATCGAAACTGTCGGCATCGGCGTTGAGCACCACGACGGGCATCGAAATGCCCCGCTCCCGCAACAGTACCCCCTCGTCGGCGAACGCCACGGCCAGGTAATCGACGCCCTGGTGCTGCAAGAGCTGCGCGACTTCGAAATCGCCGGCACCGTACGAACCGGCCTTGACCATCGCCACGAGCTTCGTACCGAAGCTGAGCTTCGAACGGAAGAAATTAAGGTTGTGCGTCATAGCGTCGAGGTCGACCTCCAGCACTGTCGTATGGCTGCGGCGCGCGAGGGCGTGCGCCAATTTCTCGAAACGGAAATCGCGGGCGCCTTTCAGCAGGATGGCACGCCCGGCCACCGCCCTGCGGTCGATGCGCGCGATGCACTCGTCGGTCGAGGCGTAAAACTCCTTGTCGCAGCCGAACAGACCGGCATGGCGTTTCAGGCGCGGGCCGATGCCGATCAGGAAGTCGACGCCGGCACGTGCGACCATCCCCGCGACACGGCCGTAGAGTTCGTCGTCGGAAAGCCCGCTCTGCGAGATATCCGACAGGACGAGCGTACGGCGGCGGTTCAGCGCCACGCCGTGCAGGTAATCGAGTGCCAGCGCCAGCGAATTGAGGTCGAGGTTATAGGCGTCGTTGATCAGGATCGAATCGTTGATGCCCTCCTTCACCTCGAGGCGCATGGGCAACGTAGGCGCCGAAGCGAACGACGGCGCGGGATAGTGCATCGCGGCGCAGAACGCCTCGACGATCTGGGCATTGCGGCGCGACGCGGCGTTGCCGATGACCGATTCGGGCACCTCGGGGAATGCCGCGGCATCGAAGGGTTTGCGGTCGGCGAAACGCGCCGCGACCATGCCCCCCAGCGGTTCATAATAGCTGTGGTAGACGATTTTCGAAGCATTGCGGGCCAGCACCATCTTCTCGTCGCACTTCTGCTCGAGATTGAGGAAATTCTCCTGGTGCGCGTCGCCGATCGAGGTAAAAACAACCACGTCGGGACGGATGATGCGCTCCAGCCGCTCCATCTCTCCGGGCTTCGAAATGCCCGCCTCGAAGATGGCTAACTCCTCGTCGCCTTCGAGCATCAGCACCGAGAGGGGCACGCCCAGCTGCGAATTGTAGCTTTTCGGAGAGCGGTAATATTTCATCCCCGCGGGCAGTTCTTCGGCGATCCACTCCTTGATGACGGTCTTGCCGTTCGAACCGGTGATGCCGACGACCGTACCCCTGAATTGCGCACGGTAGTGCGCCGCAAGGCGTTGCAGGGCATCGATGGCGTTGTCCACACGCACGAAGCCGCAATCGGCGGGGCACTCGACATCCCGTTCGACGAGGAACGCACGCACACCACGCGCCGACATCTGGGCGACGAATCCGTGCGAGTCGTGATTGGCACCGCGCATGGCCACGAACATCGGGCAGCAGCCCAGTTCGCACGACAGCGAACGGCTGTCTGTGACAACCGACCGCACTTCGGCATCGCAGCCTGTAAATTTCCCGCCGACAACGGCGGCTATTTCCGAGAGTTTGTAGTTCATCCTGTATCTTATCCGTTTTTCGCCGGGCGGATGGCATCCGGGGCTTCACGAAGCCGGCGGGGCAGGAACATACGCGGAGTATGCGGCTGCCGCGAGCGGAAGCGCCGGAGGCAGCCGTCCTCACGAAAGGTCAAATGTCACGATCGTAATTCCCGCCCCGCCCCGGTCGGCATGCTCGTCGCGGGCGCTTTCGACCTCAGGCACCGTGCGCAGGTAGCGGCGTATCTCCTCCTTGAGAGCCCCCGTGCCCTTGCCGTGGAGAATCGACACCGACCCCACGCCCACCATCAGGGCGTCGTCGATGAAATCCTGCACGGCGTCCAGCGCCTCGGCGGCACGCATGCCCCGCACGTCGATATGGTCTTTGAAGCTGAGCTTGCGGGCCGAAATGCCGGCCGACACCACCGTCCGCGCCGTCTGCGGGCGTGTCGCCTCGCGGAACTCGCTGTTCGAAACCACGGTCAGCATCTTCCGGTCGACCGTAGTCAGTATCTGGCCGAAGGCGACCTGCGCCTTGCGCCCCTTGACCGACTGCACCACGCCGACCATATCCTGTCCGGCCATGCGGACTTTCGACCCGGCCTCCACCTCGCGCGGTTTCGGAGCCTCGGCAGGGGCAGTCTCCGCCGCCTGCGCCTCGCCCCGCTGCGCCTTGCGTTCTTCACGCCGCTGACGGCGGCGTTCGATACGTTCGATCTCGCGGGCGACCTCGGCATCCTTGTCCGCCGTATCGGTCTTCGTCACCGCGTCGCGGAAATCGTCCAGTTCGCGGCGCGCAAGGCGCGTCAGCTCCTTTTCGGCCTGCGCCTCGCGGATCGTCCTGATCGTATTCTCGATCTGCCGGTTGGCATCGGCGATCAGCTGCTGCGCCTCCAGCTTGGCCTTTTTGAGTATCTCCTGCCGCTCGGCCCTGATCTTCGACAGCTGCCCGGCATAGGTCTGCTCCAACTCCTCGACCTTGCGGTCGGTCAAGCGGATGCGGTCGCGCTTCTGTTCCCAGTAATGCTTGTCGCGGGCGATCTCACGCAGCTGCTTCTCGATGTTGATATGGTCGCTGCCGGCCTTCTCGCCCGCCGCGCGGATAATATCCTCCGGGAGCCCGATCTTGCGGGCGATCTCCACGGCGAACGAACTGCCCGGCTTGCCCGTTTCGAGGCGGAACAGCGGGCGGATATTCTGCACGTCGAACATCATGGCGCCATTGGCGATGCCCTCGGTATTCGACGCATAGTATTTGATATTGGCATAGTGGGTCGTGATGACGCCGTAGCACCCTTTGGTCAGCAGGCGTTCGAGGATGGCCTCGGCGATGGCGCCGCCGATGACCGGCTCGGTACCCGACCCGAATTCGTCGATCAGCACCAGCGTCGACGACGAAGCCCCCGCGAGCATGTTCTTCATGTTGAGCAGGTGCGACGAATAGGTAGACAGGTCGTCGTCGATCGACTGCTCGTCGCCGATGTCGATGAAGATCGAACGGAACACGGGCAGTTCCGAAACCTCCGATGCCGGAACGGGGAACCCGCACTGGAACATATACTGCACGAGGCCGGTGGTCTTGAGGCAGACCGACTTGCCACCTGCATTGGGCCCCGAAATGACAAGGATATGCTTGCGGCGGTCGAGCTGCATGTCGAGCGGTACGACCTCGCGCCCCTGCGCCCGCAGGGTTTGCTGCAGGAGCGGGTGGCGGGCATTCTTCAGCACCAGCCGGTCGTCGTCCGAGATGATCGGTTTCACGCAGCCGTTCTGCGATGCCCAGCGTCCCTTGGCACGCAGCATGTCGATCTCGGCCAGGTAGTCGCCCGACGCGGCGATCAGCCCGGCATCGGGGCGCACCGAATCGGTGAACTCCGAGAGGATGCGGACGATCTCGCGCCGCTCGGCATATTCCAGTTCGCGCAGCTCGTTGTTGATCTCCACGACCTCGACCGGTTCGACGTAGAACGTACGCCCCGTGGCCGATTCGTCGTGGATGAAGCCCTGCAGCTTGCGTTTATTGGCCGCGGCAACCGGGATCACGGCCTTCCCTTCGCGGATCGATATCTGGGCGTCGGCATCGACGATACCGGCCCCTTTGGCGGCGGCGAGCACCGCCTGCAACCGCTTGGCGGCCTGCCCTTCGCGTTCGCGGATGGCGCGCCGAATCTCCAGCAGGGCCGGCGAAGCATTGTCCCGGATATTGCCGAAACGATCGACGATGGCGTCGATCCGCTGCACGATCCCGGGGAATGCCTCGACGCCGCGGCTGCGGGCATACAGCGCCGGATATTGCCCTTCGCGGGCGAGGATGAACGCAACGACGCTGCCGACGAGGCTCAGCGCCCGGTGCAGGGTCACCACCTCCCCCACGTCGAGGAACGTCCCTTCGACACGCAGTTTGGCAACGACATGGTCGACGTCGGGATATTCCCCGCCGGGAAAATCGTGCTCCATGTCGAGCAGCAGGCGCATCTGGTCGGCAAGTTCCAGCCTCCGCCCGATCTCGCGCGCCGAGGTCGAGAAAGTCTCTTCGGCGAGCTTCCCGCGGGCGGCACGCATGGTGCAAAGCGCTGCAACCTGTTCCCGAAGCCGGTCGAAGCCGATCTTCTGCTCGAAGTTTGCAGGATAAATCATCTTTATGTCGGATTGAACGGCTACTGCAGCCGCCTGAGCGAATCGCGCTCAGCCTTGGCAGCAGCCTTGGCGGCCTTCTTGTCGGCACGCTCCTTCATCTTTTCGGGGTTGCGCCCGAAAAGCGAGAGGTGGACGTAACGGCCGGGGTATTGTTTGACATCGGCCAGCAGCGCCGCGAGGTTGTCGCTGGCCTTTTCGAGCGAATCGTACAGTTCGGGGTCGCTGATGAGCTTGCCGATCGTGCCTTCGCCCTGCGCGATACGCGCCACGAGGTCGTCGAGGTGCTCCACGGCTTGCGAAAGTTTGCGGGCGAACTGCTCCTCGGTGAGCTGCGAGGTGAAACGATCCACGTCGCCGATGATGCTGTCCACGCGCCCAGCATTCTCGCCGAGCATGTCGGAGAATTTCGAAAGGTTGTCCAGCGCGCTCTTCAGGCTGTTTTTCTCCGCAGAGAGTATCTCGGCCATGTCGCCCGTCACGGAGTTCAGGTTGCCGAGCGTCCCGGCGATGTTGTCCGCATTGGTTTCCATCAGGCCGTTCAGGTTTTCGAGCGTGCGCGAAAGGTCGGTGGTGAGCTGCGAAACCTTCTGCTTGAAGAAATCCAGCTCGGAGCCGGCCATGTCCATCAGGTCGCGGTCGCGGCTCGAACGCAGCGTATCGCCCTTCTGGAGGTAGGTGTCGGCCGTGCCGTAGGTGATTTCGATCGCCTTGGCGCCCATCAGTCCGTTGCTGAAGATCTTGGCCTCGGAATCGGTCGGAATGCGGTACTGGCGCTTGATGGTGAACTGCAACACGACCTTGTCGCTGCGCGCGGGGTCGAACGAAAGCCGTGTCACGGAGCCGATCTTCACGCCCTTCATCATGATCGGCGACGCGTTCTGCACGCCGTTGATCTGGTCGTAGGCGGCATAATACTCGACGTTCCGGCTGAAAATGTCGAAACCTTTCAGAAACCGGATTCCGGCCCAGGCAACGCCGATCATCGCCACGGCGAATATTCCGATCTTAACTTCCCTTTTCATATTTCGCTTGTTTTTATTTCACAATTTGCGTACCCCGGCAGCTCACGACGAAGGCGTCGGGGAAAACCTTGCGCACTTCGGCCAGCCGTTTCTGGGCGGCGGCACGGGTATCGTACTCGCCGACGCAATATTTATAACGGAACCGCCCCTCGGCGGTATACTGTTTCACTTTGTTGCGGTAGGATTTGAAACGTGCGGACGAGGTCGGCACGGTCTGCGCGCTAGCCAGCACCTGCACGGTATAACGCAGCGGCCGGGCGGCTTGTTTGGGGGCATCCCCGGCCTTGGCCGGTTTCTGCGCCCCGGACTTGCCCGCAGCCTTCTCCGGCTCCCCTTTTTCCGGGGTGGCGGCCTTCGCGGCAGGCGCATCGGATGCCTTGTCCTGCTTCGCAGGGCGCACGGGCTCCTTCCCGATGACGACCTGCGTTTCGGGCTCTTTACCGGGCTTCGGGGCTGCTGCGGCCTCCTCTTCGGCGCGGCGCGTTTCGAGCACATAGGCCGAATAATCCCTCACGCCTTCGTAAATCGAGCGGGCGATCTCGTCCTGCCCCTTTTCCGATTTCATATAGGCCATCTCCTGGGCGTTGGACATGAAACCGATCTCGGTCAGCACGCCCGGCATGTCGGTGGCATAGAGCACGCGCAGCAGCTGGGGCTTGATGCCCCGCGAATGGCGCCCAGCCTTCAGGTAATTATTCTGAATACAGCGCGCCAGCGCCATGCTGTACTCGCCGTAGGTGAATTGCAGGTTCTGGATATAGGCCCGCACGATGGCCGCCGTCCGCTCGTCCGACATGTCGATCAGGTCTTCGCGGTTGTTCTCGAACAGGGCGTTCTCATTGTAACGCTGCTCCTTGGGGCTTTCGCCCATGATGAGCGTCTCGACACCCCGTGCCGCCGAGGATTTCGCAGCATTGACGTGGATCGAAACGAAGAGGTCGCCGCCGGCCTTGTTGGCGATGTCGGCACGCGCCTGGAGGTCGGTTGCCAGATCGGTGCCCAGCGCCTTGTCCGTCTTGCGGGTATAGACCACCTTCACGCCCGGCATCCCCTCCTCGATGAGCTTCCCGAGTTTGAGCGCCACCTTCAGCGTGAGGTCTTTCTCGTAGACATTGCCGTAGTGCGCCCCGGGGAATTTCCCGCCGTGTCCGGCATCGATGACCACAACTTCGACCCCGTGCGCAATATTCCCGGCCGTGGCACCGTTCATTAGAACGGTAACGGCCGCAAACGCGAATAACAGGAACAGTCGTGTGCGCATATTTAATGGAGTCAAATGTGAGCTTTCTGTAATTTTTTACCTATCTTTGTCGCGCCTAAAAAACCCGGCGGGAGTGCATCGAGGCCCCGATCCAGGCGTTTTTGCCGACATGTCGGCAAAGGTACGAAAAATTATTGGGATTTTGGATAGAATCAGGGTAAAATATCTGTTTTCGGCGGCGGCACTCCTCCTCTTCGCCCAGTTGGTGTTCGGCTCGTCCGTACCCCGGGGAATGCTTGCCTCGGCAGCCGAAGACAGCCTCCGCCAACGCCTGTCCGATTCCCTCCGGATCCATTCCGAAGCCGCGGCCGAAGTGCCGGAAGCTGCGACCCAAAGCCGCCGCGACCGCCGCGAGCAGGCACGCGCCGCCCGGGAACAGGCACGCCGCCGCGCCGCATTCGAAGCCCTGCCGCAGGAGCAGCTCGATTCGCTCATCACGCAGAAAGGCGACTCGCTCGAAGGCCGCGGAGCGGACACCATCGCCCGCGACACGGTGAAAGAGAAAAAGCCCCAGAAACCGGGGGCGTTCCTCGACGACCCGATCTCGGGCAAGAACAAGGATTCGCTGGTCTACGACGTGCGCAACAAGATGGTCTATATCTACAACGAGGGCGACATCACCTATCAGAACAGCAACCTCAAGGCCGACTACATGCAGATCAACATGGACAACAAGATGGTCTATGCATACGGCAAGCCCGATTCGCTCGAAGGCAAACCGATCGTCACCAAGCCCGAATTCTCCGAGGGCGACGCATCGTACACGATGGATACGATCACCTACAACCTCACCTCGAAGAAGGCCAAGATCAAGGGCGTGGCAACGCAGCAGGGCGACGGCTGGCTGGTCGGCGGGAGCGTGAAGAAGATGCCCGACAACACGGTCAACATCGAAAACGGCAAATACACGACCTGCGACGAGACCGACCACCCGCACTTCTACCTGGCGATGACCAAAGCCAAGGTCATCCCTGGCAAGAAAGTCGTCACGGGGCCGGCTTACCTCGTCATGGAGGACGTGCCGATCTACTTTCTCGGCATCCCCGAGGGTTTCTTCCCGATCAACATGGGGCCAAAATCGGGTCTGCTGATGCCCACCTATGGCGAGGAATACACCAAGGGGTTCTTCCTGCGCGACATGGGTTACTATTTCACGCTGGGCGACTACGCCGACCTGGCCGTGCACGGCGGGTTCTACACGCTCGGTTCGTGGGAGGCATCGGCCGCATCGCGCTACATCAAACGTTACAAGTACAGCGGCAGTTTCAACATGCAGTACTCGAACATCAAGACGGGCGAAAAAGGCGAACCGGACTATATCAAGCAGAGCAACTTCCGCATCCAGTGGACACACTCCCAGGATCCCAAGGCCAACCCCGGGTCGACCTTCTCGGCATCGGTAAACTTCGCGACCAGCGGTTACAGCAAATATTCGGCGACCAACCTCAACGACATCCTCTCGACGCAGACCAACTCGTCGATCGCCTACTCGAAGAACTGGGCGGGCACACCCTTCTCGCTCTCGGCGAACATGTCCATCTCGCAGAACTCGCAGAACAAGAGCCTCTCGGTGACGCTGCCGACCGTGGTCTTCAACGTCTCGCGTTTCTACCCCTTCAAACGCAAGGAACGCATGGGCAAGGAGCGGTGGTACGAAAAGATCTCGATGCAGTATACGGGCAAGATGACCAACTCGGTGACCACGACCGAAGACAAGATCTTCTCGAAGGAGACGTTCGACAACATGAAGAACGGCATCGAGCATAACATCCCCGTCTCGGCGTCGTTCAACCTGTTCAACTACATCAACATCTCGCCGTCGGCGACATACAACGAAAAGTGGTACTTCAAAAAAGTCGAATTCGACTGGAACCCCGTCACGAACAAGGTCGACACGCTGCCGACGCAATACGGGTTTTACCGCCTCTACAACTACAACTTCAACGTCTCGGCATCGACGACCGTATACGGCATGTACGACTTCACCAAGAAGCGCAAAGACCGCAAGATACAGGCCATCCGCCACACGCTCACCCCCTCGATCGGATTCTCCTACACGCCGGACTTCGGCGACCCGAAATACGGCTACTACCAAACCCGGCAGACCGACTCGACGGGACGCTTCACCACCTATTCGCCCTATTCGGTCAACGCATACGGCGTACCCAGTTCCGGACGGTCGATGTCGATGAACTTCTCGTTGTCGCAGAACCTCGAAATGAAGGTGCTGTCGAAACGCGACACCTCGGGCGTGAAGAAGATCAAGCTGATCGACGAGCTGCGCATCAGCGGGTCGTACAATTTCCTGGCCGACTCGATGAGGCTCTCGACCATCCCGATCTCGTTCCGTACGACGCTCTTCCAGAATTTCGGCATCAACCTCTCGATGACGCTCGACCCCTACCGGCTGACACCCGACGGCAAGCGCTACAACAAGCTCTTCTTCCCGGGGCGTATCGTCTCGACGGGCTGGTCGTTCGGTTATACGTTCAAATCGCGCGACGACCGCTCGCAATCGGCCATCAACGACATTACGAGCATTCCGCCCGAATACATGAACCCCTACTACGACCCCTACGGCAACATGGATCCCGTACTGCGGCGGCAATACATGTCGCAGATGTACTACGATTTCTCGCTGCCGTGGAACTTCGGGTTCAACTATGCCATCAACTACAACATATCGACAGGCAACTACCCGCCCAAAGGCTACAAGAAGAACGTCACGCAGACCGTCAGCTTCAACGGCAGCCTTACCATAACGCCCAAGACCGGCATCACCTTCCAGGGCGGTTACGACATCAAGGCGAACAAACTCACCACCTCGTCGATCTCCATCTCGCGCGACCTGCACTGCTGGCAGATGTCGTTCTCGTGGATACCCTTCGGGTTCCACCGCAGTTGGAGCTTCAACATCGGCGTAAAGGCGGCATCACTCTCAGACCTCAAATACGACAAGAGCCAGTCGATGTACGACAATATGTACTAAATCCCCACCCCGGCTTATCCCCCGCCCTCTTCCATCCCGGACGATCCGCATTGCCGCTGCACAATGCGGCACGGACGCCGTTTCCCGCCGTCGGCACCGGCAATAATACGCCAAACAGACAAAACCCGGCAGGAAAACAGACGTTTGTGTATATATTTTGACCGGGAA
>OGLJ01002587.1_pt1 | contig 11162 bp, 9 predicted proteins | sample 1572801 | NCBI WGS metagenome assembly OGLJ01 (sample SAMEA2581877, study PRJEB24529) | metagenome | biome: Human gut stool | place: China | collected 2011
CTACGTACTCATGGGAAGTAATCCGGTATTTCCATCGCTGTCATGAACGCCAACATTGGGGCGCAGGCGGCGCGGTGGCTCGACGCAGGGAAGACCGTGGGACTGGTCGGGGGCGACCATTCGACGCCCTACGGACTGATCCGTGCCCTGGGTGACCGCCACGGGGAGTTCGGCATCCTGCATATCGACGCCCACTGCGACCTGCGCGATGCTTACGAAGGCTTCGAGTTCTCGCATGCTTCGATCATGTTCAACGTCCTGCGCGACGTGCCTTCGGTGAAAAAAATCGCCCAGGTCGCAGTGCGCGATTTCAGTGGGACGGAAGCCGCCCTGGCCGCTTCTTCCGCCCGTGTTGCCACCTTCGACGACCTGTCGCTCGCCGCCGCGATGTTCCGCGGCGAGACCTGGGACGCGCTGTGCCGGCGAATCGTGGATGCGCTGCCGCAGGAGGTTTACGTGAGCTTCGACATCGACGGCCTCACTTTTGAGAACTGTCCCCATACGGGTACGCCCGTCTGCGGGGGGCTTACGTTCAATCAGGCCGTGTGGCTGCTCGATACGCTCGTGCGTTCGGGGCGCCGCATTATCGGGTTCGACGTCGTGGAGGTCGCTCCGGCGCCCGAAGCGAAAGTGGATGCCATCACCGGGGCGCGCATGCTCTGGAAATTGTGTAATTTGACATTAAAATCAAACGGACAGTAAATGCGACTATTTTCAATGTACCGCTGGGTACGTGAGCGTCATATGATCGGTATACGCGGCCGCAATTTTCTGGAAGCCCCCTGGGCGGGAGGCGTCGTACTGCTCGGTTGTGTGATCGTAGCCATGCTGCTGGCCAACCTGCCCGGGACTTCGCTCTATTACCGCCATCTGCTCGAAACGGATCTTTCGCTGATGGTGCACAGCCCCGACGGGCTGATCGACTGGGTTTTCCCGCGCGGAATGACCGTCGAGAAGCTGATTAACGACGGCCTGATGGTGATTTTCTTTTTCGCCGTCGGACTCGAAATAAAGCGGGAGATCGTTTGCGGGCAGCTTTCGTCGGCACGCCAGGCCATCCTGCCTGTATTGGCGGCCGCAGGCGGCATGCTCGCCCCTGCGATCATTTTCCTGTTCTTCAACCACGGCACCATAGCGGCCAACGGATGGGGTATACCCACGGCCACGGACATCGCCTTTGCCATCGGCATCCTTTCGATGCTGGGCGACCGCGTGCCGGTTTCGCTCAAAATATTCCTCACGGCACTGGCCATCGCCGACGACCTGGGGGCAATCCTGGTCATCGCGCTCTTTTACGGGGGGCAGGTGCAGATAAGCTGCCTGCTGGCGGCATTGGTCATCATGCTCGCGGTCTACTTCATGAAGGAGATGGGCGAAAAACGCATGTTCTTCTACCTGGTGCCCGCCGTGGAGGTCTGGGGGTTGTTCTACTATTCGGGCGTGCATTCGGCCATTTCGGGCGTGGCGATGGCCATGCTGATCCCGATGACGCCCCGTTACAGCAAGGAGTATTTCGCCCATAAGATGCGCCACCTGAAGGAGTTGATGCTGGCTGCGAGAACGTCGGGCGATGATTTTCCCAACGAGCACCACCGGTTCTACATGCGCCGCATGCGTTTGCTGGCGGCCGACTCGGTGGGTATGAGCTACCGCCTGGAGCATTCGCTGGCGCCCTATGTCACGTTCCTGGTGATGCCGATTTTCGCACTGGCGAACGCCGGTGTCGAGATCACCTCGCCCGAGTACCTGAATATTTTTCACTATTCGTCCGAGATCGGGTCGATCGGGATGGGTATTTTCTTCGGGCTCGTGGTCGGTAAGCCTTTGGGCATATTTCTTGCGAGCTGGGGTGCCGTGAAATCCGGCCTTGCCGTGATGCCCGAGGGGGCTACATGGCGCCTGTTGCTGGCCGTGGCCTGCCTGGGCGGCATAGGTTTCACGATGTCGTTGTTCGTCGATGCGCTGGCCTACACCGAACCCGACCTGATCGACCGGGGCAAGATAGCGATCCTGATGGGCTCGACGGCCGCGGCCGTGCTGGGAAGCCTGCTGATTTTGGTTTTTTCGAAGAAACGGAAATAAATAATATGCGTAAAACATTTTTTGCCCTGACAGCCATGGCGTTGCTGGCCGGAGCCTGCTCCAGGAAGTCGGGCGGGGGCGTGAAACTCAAGGCCGACACCGATTCGGTAGCTTATATCATCGGTATGAACGTGGGCATGAACCTGCTCAAAATGGATTCGACGCTCAACGTCAATGCCGTATGCGAGGGTATCCGCGACGTGTTCCGTGCCGGGGCGAAACTCTCGGCGGACGATGCCGAGGTCTATTACCTGCGTTACATGAACTATGTGCTGCCCGAAAAGGCGCGTGCCTACGAGGAGCAGTTCCTCGCGGACTTCGCCAAATCGAACCGCAGCTATGCCCGCACGCCGTCGGGCGTGACCTACGCCGTGGAGGTGCTGGGCGATCAGGAGCAGATTCCGGTTTCCGACCGGGACAGCGTTGCGCTGCGCTACATCATCCGCACGGCCGACGGGGCCGACGTCTACTCCTCCTACGAGCGCCGCGACACGCTGCGCACGTCGCTCGGCAGCCTGAACAAAGGGATGAAGGAGAGCGTGAAGCTGATCGGCAAGGGCGGGAAGATCAATGCATGGATGCCTTCTGCGGTTGCCTATGGCTCTGCGGGGGACAAAGAGCTCGGGATCCGGCCCAATGCCACGCTTTATTACGAAATCGAGCTTGTCGATCTCGACAAATATACGAATTGGTCGCGGCGCAATAATTTACGCCGGTAATTTGGGGCGATATCGTAATTATTTTATAACTTTGCGCGGGTGAACCCCGAACAGGCTCAAACGATTAGACTAAACATATTCAAAAAACGATGAAAAAGATTCTTTTTGCCGCGGCGCTTGCGGGTGCCGCAATCCTGACCGCCTGCGGAGACAAGGGCGGCGGTGTCCGTATGGGCAGCCTTTCCGAATTCGACTCGCTGTCGTATGTGCTGGGTGCGAACATTGGTAACGGTATAAATTTTGAAATGAGGGACATCCCCTTCGATTTCAAGGCCATCGACAAGGGTATCAAGGAAAGTGCGATGGGTAAGGCTACGCAGGAGCACGACAAATCGCTCGAAATGCTGCGCGAGTACTTCATGACCAAGCGCGGCGAGCGCGCCCAGGCAATCGCCGCCAAACGTGCCGAGCAGGACAGCATCCGTCTGGCCGGAGGCGACAGCACGAAGGTCGAATATCCCACGGCCGACCCTGCCATGTTCGAGAACGAGGAGGAGCGCGCCGAGATTTCGTATGCTTTCGGTAACGACATCGGTTACAACATCAGCCAGAGCGGTATGCCCATACAGCTGGTTTGGATCGGTCAGGCCATGCAGGACGTACGTGACGGCAAGGCCAAGATGACCGAGGACGAGGTAAACCAGTACCTGCAATATTATTTCATGGTGAAGCGCCCTGCCGAGAATGCCGCCGCATCGAAGGCATGGCTGGAGAAGACCGAGAAGAAGTCGGGCGTCAAGAAGACCGAGTCGGGCCTGCTCTACAAAGTTACCAAGGAGGGCGACGCTGCCAAGATGGCGAAGGATCCCCGCGATGTGGTTCGGGTACACTATACCGGATATACGCGTGAAGGCAAGGTGTTCGACACCTCGATCTTCAAGAACCGCTCGAAAGAGCAGCAGGAGATGATGCGCAAGCAGAGCCCCGATTCGTTCGATGAAAAGGGCGCTCCCAAGGAGGCTGACGAACCCGCCAAGTTCCCGCTGAACCGTGTCATCAAGGGTTGGACGGAAGGTCTCCAGCTCGTGGGCGAGGGCGGTAAGATCACGCTCTGGATTCCGAGCGACCTGGCTTACGGTACGCGTGGTGCAGGCCGTGACATCGGCCCCAACGAGGCGCTCCAGTTCGATGTGGAAGTGATCGAAGTAATCCCTTACGAGGAGCCCGCACCGGCCGATTCGACCGCGACGACTCCTGCACCGGCACCTGCAAAATAAGCGGGATGCATTTCCGGAAGATATTTGGAAGCGGGCTCCGAGCGGAGCCCGCTTCTTTTTTATATAAATAGGTATTCCATCGGTGTGAACCGGATGCCGTCGACGGTGCGTTCGTCGCCGGTCGCGCGGAATCCCAGCCTGCGGTAGGCTCCGACGGCATAGGGCGAGGAGTTTACCGTGATCCGGGGCGTGTCCGGTGCCGTGCGGCAGTGGTCGCGCAGTGCGGAGAACAGGGCCCGGGCGATGCCCTGCCGATGGCAGGCTTTCTCCACGAAAAGCAGGCACAGGTGGCTGCGTCGCGTCAGGGCGATGATCCCGACGAGCCTTCCCCGCCGGAAAGCGCCCCACGATTGCATCGACCCGTTGCGGTGCTGTGCCGCGAGGGCTTCCGGTGCGACAAAGCGGAGGAATGTGCCGATGCCCTCGGGGCTGTATTCCGGGGCTTCGAACTCGGCGAAGACGCGCCCAGCGAGGGCGGATGCTGCCGGCAGTTCCGTTTCGTGCAGGGGGCGTATGGCGGTGTCGGTAGGTTTTTCCATGTTTATGCGTATAAAGCAACGGCGGCCGGAAATCGCTCCGGCCGCCGCTGTGTATGGTGTCTGCCCGTTTTAGAACGGCAGGTCGTCCACTTCTGCCGGGGAAGAGGCGTATGAGGGCTCTTCGGGAATGGGCGGCATGTCGGGCATCGGGGCGGCGGATTCGGCCTGCTTGGGTTGGATGCGCCATGCGCGGATGTCGGTGTACCAGCGGCCGTTGTATTCGCGCGACTCGATGTTGACCGAGACGGTGTAGGCGGCACCCTCTTTCAGCCGGGCGACGTCTTCGGGCTTGTTGAAGAACGTCACGCAGATTTTGCGTGCGAACGAGCCTTCGTTCATCTCGAACACTACGTCCTGGCGCTGCCAGTCGCCGCGTGCGGAGGTGCCTTTCGTCACGGGCATTATTTTGTAAACGGTTCCTTCGAATTCCATGGTATCGATGTAAAATGTGTTGATAGATTTGTTTGTGACAAAGGTAGGAAAAAAATCGGGACATTCGGAGCGGGAGCGGTTGAAAAAGCCGTAAGAATTTTTTGCCGGGCGGGGCGTAACGGCCGAATCTCCCCCGATTCGCAGTCCAAAAACCTCAATTTGATGCCGCAACACCCGCATCCTGCATATTTTCATTGTTTTTTGCACGGCCAACGCCGGACTCCCTATGTTCGGTTGCCTGTCCGGTCGGCCAGTACAGCCGGGTAAGATGATTTTGTGCGATTTCCGGCCTGCCCGAAGGGCGGGTTTTTCATTTTTGCACGCTGCATGCCCGGCTGTCCGGTAGCTTGGGTATTGTGCGCTGCCTGCCTGATATTCGGTTGTTTGCCGGGCTTTGGCGGCAGGTAGGCAGCCTGTGCGGGGATAGTACCTTTGCCGGAAAAGTTCGAAATATGATTTTTTATATTCGAAAAATGACTTTTTGGATTCGTATTTTTTGCAAGAGCGTGTAAAAGTAAAATAAAAACATTATTTTTGGCTTCAAAGGAAATTAAAAACAACCTGAAACGAAACCAAATCTTAATGATTATGAAAAAACTATTACTATTGTTCCCATTGCTGCTAAGCTGCCTGTGGGGCATTGCCGCAGATGAGTTTCGTGTGGCGGAACTGAGGTGTGAATACCGGGACAACCCGTTGGCGATCAATACGCTGACGCCGCAATTCAGTTGGCAGACGCTTTCCGTCGGCCGCGGATTCCTGCAGGCCGGGTATCAGATTCAGGTGGCGTCCGACCCCGCCGACCTGGCCAGGGGCCGGAAGCTGTTGTGGGACGAACAACGTAAATCCGATGTCTCACTGCATGTGCGCTATGCCGGGCGGACGCTGAAGCCGGGGCAGCGCTATTACTGGCGCGTGCGGGTGAGCGATGCTGCGGGGAATTATTCGCCGTGGAGCGAAATCCGCTCGTTCGCGGTCGGCCTGCTCGACGGCAGCGATTGGGACGGAGCCCGGTGGATCGCCTTCGAGGAGCTGCCCGACAGCCTGCGCGTGGTGCCCGGACAGGAGTTCAACAAAATAAAGATCGGCGACAGGAAAACGGCGCTCAACCGGCTGCCGCAGTTCCGCCGTGAAGTGAAGGTTACCAAGCCCGTCGAGCGGGCGACGGTCTATGTCAGCGGCCTGGGACAGTTCGAGTTGTTTCTGAACGGGGCGAAGGTGGGCGACAATTTCCTCGACCCTGCGTGGAGCGACTACGACAGGCAGGTGTGCTACCAGACGTTCGACATCAGCGAAGAATTGCAGCCGGGAGGCAACGTGTTCGGTGTGATGCTCGGCAACGGCCTCTACAATGTGCCGCGCGAACGCTATTTCAAGGCGCTCATCAGCTTCGGTTATCCCAAGATGATCTTCAAGGCCGAGATCGAGTATGCCGACGGGACGCACGAGACTATTGTCAGCGACCGCGCCTGGCGTGTGACCGAAAGCCCCGTGACGTACAGCAGCATCTTCGGCGGCGAGGATTACGATGCGACACGCGAGCGGACAGGATGGATGCTGCCCGGCTACGACGCTTCGGCCTGGGCCGAGCCGCTGGTGACGACCCAGCGCGGGAAGTTGGTTTCCCCCGTCGCCGAACCCGTGCGGGTGATGGAAGAGTTCCCCGTGGTCTCGATCCGCAAGACCCGCCACGGCAAATGGCTCTACGACATGGGCCAGAACTTCTCGGGGACGGTGCAGCTGGAAGTCCGCGGCAAACGCGGGCAGAGCGTGCAGCTCAACACCACCGAGCTGTTCAATTTCGAGTGCGACTCGATTACCGAATGCGGCGGCTACCGCGGTGAATACAGGTTGACCTACACCCTGCGCGGCGACGAGGTGGAGACGTGGCGCCCCCAGTTCACCTATTTCGGACAGCGTTACGTGTTGGTGAGCAATGCCGTCCCGGCCGGAGAGGAGAATCCCGAGGGGCTTCCCGAGATCGTTACCCTCCGCGGCCTGCATACGCGCAACGCCACCCGGATGGCCGGGACGTTCCACTGTTCGAACAACCTGCTCAACAAGACCGAGGAGCTTATCGCGTGGGGTATCAAGGGCAATATGGTGAGCTATTTCACCGACTGCCCCCACCGCGAGAAGCTGCCGTGGATCGAGCAGCTGCACCTGATGTTCGGGTCGCTGCAATCGAAGTTCGACGTGTATACCCTCTACGACAAGATGCTGACCGACATGGAGCTCGCGCAGACTCCCGAGGGGCTTATTCCCGATATCTGCCCCGAATATGTCACTTTCCTCGACGGATTCCGCGATTCGCCCGAGTGGGGCAGTGCGTTCGTGCTGGCGCCGTGGCTGGTCTACGAGTACTACGGTGATTTCCGGTTGGTCGAACGGCATTACGAGGCGATGAAGCGCTATGTGGATTACCTCGGCACGAAGGCCGACGGGCATATCCTTTCCCACGGGCTCGGCGACTGGTGCGACCTGGGGCCCAAATACCCCGGCCGAGCGCAGCTCACCTCCCTGGCCGGAACGGCGACACCGATCTATTATATGGACGCCGAGACGATCCGCAAGGCGGCCGAGAAGATGGGGCGCAAGGAGGATGCCGCGAAATACGGGAAGCTGGCACAGGATATCCGCAAGGCCTACAACGAAAAATACTATCATCCCCAGACCGGGAGTTATGACAAGAACAGCCAGGCCGGCAATGCGCTGGCGCTCTACTCAGGCATTTGCGAGCCGCAGAACCGCGATGCCGTGCTGGCGAACCTGGTGCAGGACATCCGCAGCCGCGGCAATGCGCTGACGGCGGGCGACGTGGGATACAACTACGTGCTGCGGGCGCTGGAGCAGAGCGGGAATTCGCAGGTGATCTTCGACATGAACTCGCGATACGACGTATACGGCTACGGTTATATGCTCGCCCAAGGCGCCACGGCGCTGCCCGAATCATGGCAGGCACTGCCCCGCAAGTCGCATAACCATCTGATGCTGGGACACCTGCTCGAATGGTTTTATACCTATGTGGGCGGCATCCGCCGCGACGATTCGGTGCAGGCCTATAAGAAATTCATCGTCAGGCCCGAGATCGTGGGAGACCTGCGCAGCGCCGAGGCCTCGTTCCGCTCGCCCTATGGACTGATCCGCAGCGAGTGGACGACCGAACAGGGCGGTTTCGACCTGTTGGTCGAGGTGCCGGCCAACACAACGGCGCGGATATACGTCCCCGCCCCTGCCGGCAGCCGGGTTTGCGAAAGCGGGCTCGAAGTCGCGCAGTGCAAGGATGTCGAAAGCCTCGGTACGGAGGACGGGTACCGCGTATTCGGCGTTGGGTCGGGTATCTACCGCTTCAGCGTGCGATAGGCGATCCGGTTTGGAAAAGGGGGCCGTACTGTGCAGGTACGGCCTTCCTTTTGTTTTGCCGCTGCGATGCCGTCAGGGCGCTCCGCAGAGTCCCCGCAAGGTTCCTGCATTATTCCCGCAGACTTCCCGCAAGATGCCCGCATTCCCCGTAAGCCGTTGTGCCGCCGGTGTTTCCCGTGCCGCCGGTGCCGTTGGTGCTTCTGGTGCTGCCGTGCCTGCGCTATATCACCGCCGCCTGCGGATTTCGCCGGGACGGGGCGTTTTTCCGGCGGACAATGAAAGAAAAGGGGGATGGTTGTAGTTTTTAATAATATTTACTATCTTTACGCCCAGGTTGTTAGGTGATAATTTCCGGCATGGGAAGCTGGCTGTGGGGCGATTCGATTACGGATCGTAACTTTACGCGGTGGAATTTCGCAAATGCCGAACCTATCCGATAATTTAAATTATAGAATGATGTGTGATCCGATTAAATCGATCGCAACCCGTTTGCGCGGATTGCGCGAGGTGCTCGAACTTTCGGAGCAGGAAGTGGCGGACAGTTGCCGTCTGTCGGTCGACGAGTACAGGGATATGGAGAGCGGCGATGCCGATATTTCGGTCAATGTGCTGCAAACCATAGCCCGCCGCTACGGGATCAGCCTGGATGTGCTGATGTTCGGCGAGGAGCCCAAGATGAACTCCTATTTCATCACCCGTGCCGGCACGGGTGTATCGGTCGAACGGCGTACGGCCTATAAGTACGAGGCGCTGGCCTCGGGTTTCCGCGACCGCAGGGCCGACCCCTTCATCGTGACGGTGGAGCCTTCGGCCGCCGATGCCCCGATGCACCTGAACTGCCACACGGGGCAGGAGATGAACTACGTGCTGGAAGGGCGCCTGCTGATCTCGGTCAGCGGCAAGGAGCTGGTGCTCGGCGTGGGCGACAGCCTTTATTTCGATTCCGGCCTGCCGCACGGCATGAAGGCGCTCGACGGCAAGCCGGTACGTTTCCTGGCGATAATAATGTAGGCGTATGGTGGAGAAATTTTTATCCCGGACGGTATTTACTTCCCAGGAAGACTACATAAGGAATTTCCGCATCCGCGTCCCCGCGGATTTCAATTTTGCCTATGACGTGGTGGATGCCTATGCGGCGGAGGAACCCGACAAGAAGGCGCTGCTGTGGACGGATGACCGGGGCGGCGAGATCCAGTTCACCTTTGCCGACATGAAGCGTGAAACCGACCGCACGGCCTCCTATTTCCAGAGCCTCGGCATCGGCCGGGGGGACATGGTGATGCTGATCCTCAAGCGCCGCTATGAATTCTGGTTTTCGATCCTTGCCTTGCACAAACTGGGGGCCGTGGCCATCCCGGCGACCCACCTGCTGACCAGGAAGGATGTCGTTTATCGTTGCAACATGGCCGGAATCAAGGCGATCGTCGCCGCGGGCGAGCCGGTGATAACCGGCCATATCGCCGCGGCCATGCCGGAAAGCCCTACCACGAAGCTGCTGATAAGCGTCGGCCCCGAGGTTCCCGAAGGGTTCCTCGATTTCCACGAGGGCATCCGCCATGCAGCGCCTTTCGTGCGGCCGCAGCATGTGAACACCAACGACGACATCATGCTGATGTATTTCACCTCCGGCACGACGGGCGAACCGAAGATGGTCGCCCACGATTTCACCTATCCGCTGGGGCATATCAGCACGGGGTGCTTCTGGCACAACCTCCACGAGGGCAGCCTGCACCTCACCATTGCCGACACCGGATGGGCGAAGGCCGCATGGGGCAAGTTGTACGGGCAATGGCTGGCCGGGGCCAACATTTTCGTTTACGACCACGAGAAATTTACGCCTGCCGACATCCTGCGCAAGATCGGGCAGTACCGGATAACCTCTCTGTGTGCGCCGCCTACGATCTACCGTTTCCTGATTCGCGAAGACCTTTCGAAATACGACCTTTCGTCGCTGGAGTACTGTACGACCGCAGGCGAGGCGCTCAACGGTGCCGTTTACGACACGTTCAAACGCCTGACCGGCGTCCGTCTGATGGAGGGTTTCGGGCAGACCGAAACGACGCTGACCCTCGCCACCTTTCCGTGGATGGAGCCCAAGCCCGGCAGCATGGGCGTGCCCAACCCCCAGTACGATATCGATCTCTTGACGCCTGACGGCCGTTCGGCCGAGGACGGCGAACAGGGGCAGATCGTGATCCGTACCGACCGGGGGAAGCCGCTGGGGCTTTTCAAGGAGTATTACCTGAACGACGGGATGATGCACGAGGTCTGGCACGACGGCGTGTACTATACGGGCGACGTGGCATGGCGCGACGAGGACGGATATTTCTGGTTCGTGGGGCGTGCCGACGACGTGATCAAGAGTTCGGGCTACCGGATCGGCCCCTTCGAGGTGGAGAGCGCCCTGATGACCCATCCGGCCGTCGTCGAATGTGCCATCACGGGGGTTCCCGACGAGATCCGGGGGCAGGTGGTCAAAGCGACGATCATCCTCGGGGATAAATACAGGCCGCGGGCCGGGGAGGAGTTGATCCGGGAACTGCAGGATCATGTGAAGCAGATCACTGCGCCCTACAAGTACCCGCGCATCATCGAATTCGTGGACGAACTTCCGAAGACCATCAGCGGTAAGATCCGCCGCAAGGCAATCCGTGCCGACGACGAGAACCGATAGCCCGATGCCGCCCGGGCGGTAGCTATCTCCCTGCTCCGGATACCGCCCTGTGCGGGGCATTTTTGCCGGGGAGGGACGATACGGCGCCGGCGGAGGGTGATGCGACCGGATGACTAAATGAAGGCGGGAGGTTGCG
>OGLJ01002591.1_pt1 | contig 11141 bp, 7 predicted proteins | sample 1572801 | NCBI WGS metagenome assembly OGLJ01 (sample SAMEA2581877, study PRJEB24529) | metagenome | biome: Human gut stool | place: China | collected 2011
AAGTTGGAGGCGGTAAAAAGAAAAGCCGGTAGACCGTCAAAAAATAATTTGTCCCAAGTTGGGACAAATTTCCGTGCCGATGAGGTTGTAGCACAAGGAGCAGGAGAAAGTAGAAACCAAGTTCAGCGTTTTATCCGGCTGAACAAACTCACCCCCGACCTGATGCAGCTTGTGGATGACGGCAGACTCAAAACCACCCCCGCGGTGGAGCTGAGCTACCTGACGCCGGAGGAACAGGAAGAATTTCTCTCTTACATGGAAGAGGAAGGCTGCACACCGTCATTATCCCAAGCGCAGAAGCTGAAAGCTGCCAGCAAGGAAAGTGTTCTGACGAAAGACAAGATTCACGGGATCATGTCTGCCCGTTCCCCCAGCGTAAAGCCGCGCGAACCGCAGCTCACGATTGCCGTATCCAAGGTCGAACGCTATTTCCCGAAGGGCTGTACCTCCGAGCAGATGGAAAGTACAATCCTGAAACTTCTGGAAAACTACTACCGCAAGCGGCAGGATTACGAACGATGAGGTGGCGGTATGACAAGAGTTTTGATTATAGAACCGGGCTACTGCCCCTATCAGGCTGCCTTTGACAGCCCGCAGGCGGCAATTTCCGAGGTGATCGAGGGCGACAGTTTGCTGCTGAAACCGTTCGGCACATCGAAAATCGGCGTTGTGTGCAGTAAAAACCAAAGCCGGCTGAAATACAACAGACAACTGGAAGATGGTTGCACGATACGCGGGCGGTTTCTGGTTTGTGGACTCAGTGAGTCCAAAATGTTGGGGCTTTCAAAAGAACAGGCGGAGCGCTATAATCGGCTTCTGTTCTTCCCACAGGTGGAGGATATGCTGTCCGGTGATTTGCCGGTTGCCAAGGTCCGCCCGCCGGATGAGCGCTTTGGAAGTAAAATCTCTTTTTGGGAAAGGTTGAGCCGTTAATTATAAAGGAGAATCACCGAGATGAACAAACACGATACGGTCATTGGCTATATCGAATATCTTGACTGCAACGGATGCGTTCGGGAACGCATTCCGTATGTCGATGCAGAGAAATTCAAAACCAGAATTTACGCTTCTTTGTATTGTGGCGAACCCATCATTCCGGTTTTGTTTCCGGAGAATCTGAGCCAGCCTCTTCTCTTTGAAAAGGGCACCATTTTTCCATGGGGATTGCGAAGAAAGAAGTACGAGCTGCTGCCGTATGAAATCTACCAGACAAACAACCGTGAGATTGCGTTTTTACGATATGACTACACCAAAGATCATATAAATGCCGCATTCTATAAGCTGGTGTACCGCGGGCAGATGGAATGCTGGCAGACGCTGGACAGCCTTTACTGCCTGCACAATCAGGAAAACCGCCCCAATGGCAGAAAGATGCGCTCTTTGTCTGTCAGCGATATTATTGTAATGCATGAGGACGGTCAGGCACACGCCTATTATGTGGAACCGATTGGATATAAACAGGTGGATGACTTGCTGCCGGGGCTGGAACAAACCAAGAAACGCAGCGTTGCACGCGAAGAACGATAACAAAATCAGCTCGGCAAAGGAAAATACACCCATAAATGAATTGGATTTTCTTTATTGGTTTTTCTATCATGAAATCATTCACATTTCGTTTGTTGATTTTTTTATGGTAATTCGATATAATACCTATAGGAGTGATACGATGATACTTCAATATTTTGTTACCGAGGAAGCATCTGGGAAAACAATCCCCATTGAAATCGATCGAGCCACCACCGCCGATCTTGCCACTACGAAATCCTGCTGGCAAAGCGACTGGACGAGCGATTTCATCGGTGATCCCAACCTAGAGAAATACGCAGCGAAAACCGACGAAGGTGAAATTGTCGCCTTGGGTGCATACAAAGAAGATGAAAACGGTATTTCTATTTATATCGTTGATATTGAAGCTCATCCTGAGAGCAACCCTACGATCTCCCAACCCAAAAAGTATCTTGGCATCGGTCGCATGATGATTGCTTTTGGTATTCAACTGTCCATTGATGCCAGCCTTGGCGGTATTGTAACCTTTGCCGCCAAAACCGATGAATTGCTGGAACATTATATAGAGGACTTTGGTGCAATTCCCATTGCACAGCCTATGTCCGGTGGTCCTAAGTTGTTAATGATTGCTGACGAAAGCGCACAGGAGATTTTCAGCACCTATCTTTCATGAGGAGGAACGCTTATGCAAAAGGATAAAACCGAGCTCGAGGTCGCGCGAATGACCAAGGAAAACATTCAGTATCTGGATGTCTTTTTTGCCGTATGCAAACGGTATAAGGTTGATTACTACCACGCCACCGAAAAGCAGCGCGCGTTCATTGATGCGGTTGCAGCACACGAATTTTCCATGAAACAAGCGCACGAAAAAGGGCTGAACCGTTCCTCTGTTCCCCCGTTTATGGGCATCAAACGAAGTGAACGCAGCAACAACCGCCCCGCATAAAATCAAATCACACGAATGGAAAGCTCTGCACAGCCATGTGCAGGGCTTTTTTATTACCGCAAAGGAGATGAAACCGATTGGCGAATTACCAAAACATTTTACGGCAGGCACATCAGGCGATTGCCGATGTGGCAGATAATGCCGACAGCTGGCGGGCGTTTTTGCGCTCAGCCGCGTATACAACGCATTACGCTTTCCCGAATCAGGCGCTGATCTACAGCCAGCGCCCCGGAGCCACCATGCTGGCGGACATCGACACTTGGAACCGTGCTGCCGGGCGCTGGGTCAACCGCGGTGCGCACGGCGTAGCGTCCCTTGGCACCGGTAATATGGCGGGCAATGTGCGGTATCTGTTTGACATCAAGGATACCCACCCTGCCGGTAAAGGTGCCAAACCACTGGGCTGGCAAATCACCGATGTCAACCGCTATCTGACCCTGCAAGCCTTGCAGGAAAAGCACAATGCCGAGAGCCTGCCGGAAATCTTTGGTCTGCAGGCAGCCTTGTTTGTGGCACAGCACGGCAAACAACTGGACGCCGATTTACAGAATGCCGTGATCGGCAGCACGCTGGAATGGGCAAAGCCGCAGGAGCAAACGGCGATTTTTGCCAACCTCATCACGCAGAGTGCCGTCTATATGGCGGCAGTGCGCTGCGGTTTGGGCGACAGCGCCGTACCGCAGGATGCCTTTGCGGACATTGACCGCTTTGATACCGAATCCGCCGTTTTGGCGCTGGGCAATGCCGTCAACCGCGCGGGACGGCAGATGTTTGCCGAAATCGGCGCTGTCGTCAAGAGCATCGACAGTGTTGCAAAGACCCAGCCGAAACAGTATGATGAGAATGTAAGCAAGACGAACCAACAGGAGGTGCAGGATCATGGATATGACGAATCTGAACGGGTATCTGGTGCCCAAGATGGCAATGAAGGAAACGCACAGACCGCCGGTCGGGAGAATCGGTCTGCAGCGGGAGAAGTTCCTGCAAGAGAACCACTCCCTGCTGTACGACAAGATGCTGCTGGACGGGACGCTGTACAACGACCTGAAACAGACCGAGCAGCGCTATTGGGAGCAGGTGGAGCAGACCATCACGAAGCTGCTGGTCAGCAACCCGGCACCGGACAAGAACAACGACCCGTTGGGCTGGACGGCGCACATGAACAGTCTGCAAGCGAAGGCGGCGGAATTGGCGATGCCCATCGTGACGAGCCTGTAAATACCGAACCCACAACAGCGGAGAGCGAGCCATCGCCCTCCGCTGTTTCTGTTTCCGATGAGATTGAACTGCCGGAAAGCGTGGGGCGCGGCAACCTTGCCGAGGAAACTGCCGCCGCCATCGGTCTGCCCGCACCTGAACAGCAGCAGGAAACCATCCGCCAATTACAGCCCCGCGCAAGCTGGCAGCAGCCCATCAAGGATAACGGCACCCATATCGACGAGCAGGACATTGTCGATGTTCTTGTCATGGGCAGCGGTTTTTGCGAGGGGCGTTTTCGCATACAGGAATTTTTCTCTGCCACAGTATTGCCTACAGTAAAGGAGCAAGCCAACTGGCTGAAAAAAGAATACGGTATCGGCGTGCGCACTTGGGATTTCCGAGATGGCGAAAGGGGATTTCTGGATTATGATGCCAAGGGGCTGAGAATCAAGCGCTATGCATCCGATAACGACCCGGATTATTTCCGCCTGCTGCCGTGGAACGAGGTTGCCCGCCGTTTGCACCTGCTGGTCCACAACGACCAATATCTGGATGAAAACAACAAGCAGGGATATGAAAAATGGGAAGCGGAACAGCAAGCCAAACGTGCTGCCCGGCAAGCCGAGATAGTCTATGCCGAGAAAACCATCTCCGATTTCTGCGAACGCGAAGGGCTGGGCGAGCCGGATTTTTCGGACCTTACGCACATCGACCTTGCCTATTCCACCACCGGGGACGGCGAACACGAAATTCAGGTGTACGCCAACTTCTTGCGCAATGAGATTGTGTATCTGGTTGACGGCTCTTTTGTGGACAGTGCGCGCTTCGACAACACAAGGGCGCTTGCCAAGGAAGGCATTGAGGACGTTGAGTTTTCGCAGTTTATTGACGATGCGGAAGCAGCGTATGAAGCATATCAGGAACGCTACAAGCCCAAGCCCGTGGAAAAACGCCCGCTGGCGGCCGGGGATACCGTCTATCTGGAAAACGACCACCCCTTTACGGTAGAGGAAATCGGCATCTTCGATGTGCATCTACGCGATGAGGGTTTCCCGCTGATCGGGCGCGCCATCAACCGTGCGGAATTCGCAAGGCTGCTGGCGGCGAACCCCAAAAACAATGCACTGGCAGCACCCGACACGGTGGTTGAGGGGCAGGTCATTGAGAAAACAGACACACCGGAAGGACCGTCAGAAGAACCCGCAGAAGAAACCTCGTCTGGTTTTGGTGAGCAGGTCTTGCAGGCTGCGGAGCTCATTGCCCTCAAGGAAGCCTATTTGCCGAACAACTACATCCCGCCGCAGGACCCTGCACCCCCGCGCACACCGCGCGAAAAGTTTGCCGCCAACATCACCGCGATTCGCACTTTGAAATCCATCGAAAAGCGTATGGCGGACGGCGGTCCCCACGCAAACGGCGAGGAGCAGGAAATTCTTGCGCAATACTCCGGCTGGGGCGGTTTGTCCGATGCCTTTGAGCCCAACAAGGACAGCTGGCACAGCGAATATACCGAGCTAAAAAGCCTGCTGACAGAGGAAGAATACGCCGCTGCCCGCAGCAGCACCCTGACCGCCTTTTACACCCCGCCCGAAGTCATTGACGCAATGTACACCGCCCTGCGCAAAATGGGTGTGGGTGCCGGTACGATTCTGGAACCCAGTATGGGGGTAGGCGCGTTTTTTGGGCAAAGCCACAGCTATTTGTATGAGCCGACCACCCGCCTTTTCGGCGTGGAATTGGACAGTCTGACCGGCAGAATTGCCCGCCAGCTGTACCAGAAAGCAAACATCCAAATCACAGGCTTTGAGAAAGCCGACCTGCCCGACAGCTTTTTTGATGTGGTTATCGGCAATGTACCGTTTGGGGATTACAGTGTGGTTGACCCGCAGTACAATCGGCTGCATTTCAAGATCCACGACTACTTTTTTGCCAAATCCATCGACAAGCTGCGCACGGGCGGCATCATCGCCTTTGTTACCACCAGCGGTACGCTGGACAAAAAGAGTGAGGAAGTGCGCAGGTACATCAACGCCCGATGCGACTTTATCGGTGCCGTGCGCCTGCCGGATTCCACCTTTAAGTCAGCAGGAACCAAGGCTATGGCAGACATCATCTTCCTGCAAAAGCGTGACCGCATTCTGGAGCAGGACGCGAGCTGGCTGCACACCACCCAGACAGAGGACGGGCTTTCCCTCAACAGCTATTTTGCCGAACACCCCAAAATGGTCTGCGGTACGCTGAAAACTGTCAGCGGTCCGTATGGTCCTGCCCTGACCTGCGAAGCGTTTGCCGATAAGCCCCTTGCCAATGTGCTGCAAGAGGCAATGTCCCACCTGCACGCTGAATTTCACTTTCAGGACATCGAGGTGCAGGAATCCGGCTCTGTCGAAGCCAGCATCCCTGCCGAACCCGATGTGCGCAATTTCAGCTTTTGTATCCGTAACGGCAAATTCTATTACCGCGAGAACGCCATTATGCGCGAGGTTTCCCTTGGTGCTACCTCCGCGGCGCGTATGCGGTTGCTGATCGAACTGCGGGACACCACACGGGAGCTGATCCAAGCCCAGCTGGAAGATATGCCGGATGAAGTCATCACGGAGCTGCAAGCCAAACTCAACCGTCAGTATGACCACTACCACAATAAGTTTGGACTCATCAACAGCCGCGGCGCATCGCTGGATATGCGGGATGACAGCGGATATTTCCTGCTGTGTTCCTTGGAAAACCTCGACAGCGAGGGCAACTTCATCGGCAAATCGGATATGTTTTCAAAGCGCACCATCCGGGCTGCCCGTCCTGCCGAGCGCGTGGAAACCGCCAGCGAGGCGCTGGCGCTGAGTGTCGGTGAGCGCGCGGGCATCGACTTTGGGTATATGCAGCAGCTGACCGGCAAGGACAAAGATACATTGGTGAACGACCTGCAGGGCGTTATCTTTGCCGACCCCTTGGAAAAAAAATCTGATGGTGAACCGCGCTACTATACCGCTGATGAATATCTTTCCGGCGATGTCCGCCACAAATTGCAAGTAGCAAAGCTGGCTGCACAGAACAACCCCGCTTTTGCTGTGAATGTGCAGGCACTGGAAACCGTGCAGCCGAAGGACTTGGAGGCCAGCGAGATTGCCGTGCGTCTGGGTGCTACTTGGCTTAACCCCGACCTCATCAAGCAGTTTGCCGATGAGCTGGTGGACGCGCCCTACTATGTGCGGGACCGCGTGAAGGTGCTGTACATACCTTTGACCGGCGTATGGAATGTGACCAACAAAAGCTATACAGGCGGCAACATTAAAGCCACAGTGACCTACGGCACACAGCGCGCCAACTTCTACCATATCTTGGAGGAAAGCCTGAACCTGCGGGATGTGCGCATCTTTGACACCAAAGAGGATATGCAGGGCAACAAAATCCGCGTTCTGAACGCCGCTGCCACGCAGGAAGCCCAGATGAAACAGCAGCAGATCGAGGACGCTTTCAAGGACTGGATCTGGAAAGATCCGACCCGCCGCCAGGTGCTGGTAAAGGAATACAACGAACGGTTCAACTCCCTGCGCCCCCGCGAATACGACGGCAGCCATATCCTGTTTCACGGTATGTCACCTGAAATCACGCTGCGCCCCCACCAGAAAAACGCCATTGCGCACATTCTGTACGGCGGCAACACGCTGCTGGCGCACGTGGTGGGCGCCGGCAAAACCTACGAAATGGTTGCTGCAGCGATGGAGAAAAAGAGGTTGGGGCTTTGCACCAAGACCCTGATCTGTGTACCCAACCACCTGACCGAGCAGCTGGCCGGAGAGGCTTTGCAGCTGTACCCCAACGCAAATATTCTTGTAGCCCGTAAGACGGATTTTGAAAAAGCCAACCGCAAACGGTTCTGCGCCAAAATTGCGACCGGCAATTATGACATCATCGTAATCGGGCACAGCCAGTTTGAGCGCATCCCACTGTCACAGGAACGGCAGGTCGAATACCTGCAAAGCCAAATTCATGATGTAATTAACCAAGTAGCACAGCTGAAAGAGGAACGTGCCGAGAATTTTACCGTCAAACAGATGGAGCGTATGCGCAAGCAGCTGGAGAAAAAGCTGGATAAGCTCAACGACCAGTCCCGCAAAGACGATGTGGTGACCTTTGAACAGCTGGGCGTAGACAGCTTGATGGTGGACGAAGCCCACGCATTCAAGAACCTTGCAGTCCTTTCCAAAATGCGCAATGTGGCGGGTATATCTCAAACCGAGAGTCAGCGCGCCAGCGACCTATATATGAAATGCCGCTACCTTGACGAAATCACCGGCAGCCGTGGCGTGGTGTTTGCCACGGGTACGCCCATCAGCAACTCTATGGCAGAGCTGTTCACCATGCAGCGGTATTTGCAGAGGGAAACCTTGGAGCAGCACGGGCTTTCCTCCTTTGATGCGTGGGCATCCACCTTTGGTGAAACCGTGACAGCCGTGGAGCTTGCGCCGGAGGGGTACACTCTAATAGGACGATAAATCTAAACGACCAAAAGTAAAAGCCCAACGGTAGAAAGGTGGTGGAGATAATAGCAAGGTATTCAAAAATAACAGCGCTGTATGAACGATTATCGCGCGATGATGACCTGTCGGGAGAGTCGAATTCCATCACCAATCAGAAGAAATACTTGGAAGATTACGCTCAGAAAAACGGATATACAAACATTCGCCATTTCACCGATGATGGCTATTCCGGGGTGAACTTCAATCGACCCGGCTTCCAAGCAATGATAAGTGAAATCGAAGCTGGCAATGTGGAAACCCTTATCGTCAAGGACATGAGCCGCTTGGGACGAAACTATTTGCAGGTTGGCTTTTATACGGAAATCCTATTCCCGCAGAAAAAAGTCCACTTCCTCGCAATCAACAACAGCATCGACAGCAACAAGGCTTCAGACAACGACTTTGCTCCGTTCTTGAACATTATGAATGAATGGTATGCCAAGGATACAAGCAATAAAATTCGTTCTGTTTTCGATGCTCGTATGAAGGACGGCAAGCGTTGCAGCGGTTCAATTCCCTACGGGTATAACCGTGTTCCGTCTGATAAGCAAGCGCTTGTCGTTGATCCTGTTGCTGCCGAGGTTGTAAAGCGTATCTTTTTACTTGCCAACGAGGGAAAAAGTACGCGAGCAATCGCTGAAAAGCTGACGGAAGAAAATGTTTTGATTCCATCTGCCTACGCAAAGGAATACCACCCGGAGCAGTACAATGGGCAGAAGTATTCCAATCCCAACCTGTGGGGAATGTCTACGGTTCGGGGCATATTGGAAAGACAAGAGTATCTTGGACACACGGTTCTGCGTAAAACGGTAGGCACGAATTTCAAACTGCATAAGCGGAAAAGCACAGCCCAAGAGGAACAGTATGTGTTCCAAAACACACATGAGCCTATCATATCGCAGGAGCTATGGGATAGCGTACATAGGCGCAGAAGGCGTGTGCAGCGGGCTTCGGCTTGGGGCAGTCACACCAACCGATTGAGTGGTTATCTATACTGCGCCGACTGCGGCAGACGGCTGACGCTTCAGACGCATTACAGTAAAAGGGACGGTTCTGTGCAGTATTCCTATCGCTGCGGTGGATATGCAAGCAGAGTAAATAGCTGCACGGCACATTCTATCAGCGCCGACAATGTTGAAGCCCTGGTATTATCTTCTGTAAAGCGCTTTTCCCGGTTTGTTTTGCAGGACGAAAACGCCTTTGCAGCCGAATTGCAATCGCTGTGGATTGAAAGGCTGAAAACAGAGCCGAAAAATCAGCAATCTGAATTGCAACGCTGCCAGAAACGGTATGACGAGTTGTCTAACCTTGTCCGCGGGCTGTATGAAAATCTGATGTCTGGCTTGCTTTCTGAAAGACAGTACAGGCAGCTTATGAAGCAGTACGATGTCGAGCAGACAGAACTCGAAACCAAAATTGACGCAATCAAAAGCGCTCTTGCGGAGGAAAGAGAAAAATCCGGGGATATTAGGCAGTTTATAGCGCTGATCCGCAAGTGCAAAAATCCTACGGAGATCTCCGACTTAATGTTCTATGAACTCATAGACAAAATCGTGGTTTATGAAGCGGAGGGCGTTAGCAGAGCAAGAACCCAAAAGGTTGATATTTACTTTAACTATGTTGGGCAGGTCAATATCGACTATACCCCGGAGGAAGTTGCCGAGATACAGGCACAGGAAGCACAGACAGCGGCGGAACGGTTGCAAAAGCAGCGCGCAAGGGAGAAAGCCTATCGGACAAAACGCAAGGCTGAAAGGCTTGCAGCAAACGGCGGTGAGCTTGTAAAAAAGCAGGTTTGCCCCCAATGCGGCAAGATATTTATACCCGCCAGCAGTCACCAAACCTTTTGTTCAGAGGGCTGCTACCACCAAGCACGGCAGGATCAGAAGCAAGCTGAACGCGAAGCCGAGCGCGGGCAACATTATTACCGCCAGCGCATTTGCGCGATATGCGGTAACCCCTATTGGCCTGAGAGCAGTCGGTCAAAGTTTTGTTCCGATGCTTGCCGGAAAAAGAACCACAATAAAGTAACCTTGGAAGCCTATCACAAGAAAAGAGTAAAGGAGCAGACGCTATGGAAAAGTACATCACCAGTCAACGCACAGACCTGAAATGGGAACGGTTACGGCTGCAATATCTCCGAAAATGCCGGAGAGCGCTGTACACAGAACTGCTGGCTACCGATAAACTGAACGAACATCTTGGGGAAATCAACGAGCAAGCGGATTCTATGTTTTCCCAACTTGTAAAGCAACTTGCCGAGCAGCAAGGCATAACGGAAGCGCTGAAAGCCGAAAATCAGTTGCTTTGGGTGCAGCAGATGAACAATGTGCAGAATGTGGCTGCCGAGATTGTGTTGAATGAGCTAATCTACTGCTGAAAGAATGGTTGGGGTATCTATGTTTTCTCGTTTAAGAAGCAACATCGTTGTACTGTGGATTGTACGCCTGCTTGCGTTGCCAATGATTGCGCTGCTGTATGCGGCAGGATTTGTACTTAATCTTCTGTATGGAATCTGCGGCAGCATTGGTATGATTCTTGCCGGGCTGGGCGGCTTTGCGGCTTTCCTCGCGCTGCTGGATGGCAACTATGCACAGGCGGCAGCTTCGGCGCTTGTGGCGTTGCTGTTATGCCCATTTGCAGCACCGATGCTGCTATCACTGGCAGGAAGTGCCTTGATTGTCGCTGCATCAGCGTTATTTGCTTGGCTATTCTGAAAACAGAATATGACGATAAACCGCTGTCGGCTGCACAGCGGTTTTTCTTTTTCGGCAAGTATTCAAGAAGTCATTAAGTCGTGAGTATAATCGAAGTGGTAGAAAAGTTATCTCTTATATCGGTTGTAACTTTTTTATGAACTCTATTGACAAGAAAACTTGGTATGTGTATAATTAAAATATGCAAAGAAAACTTGGCATGGAGGTGTTTTTATGAAAAAGGACGAAATCTTAAATGCAAGCAGAAAAGAACAT
>OGLJ01002597.1_pt1 | contig 11093 bp, 12 predicted proteins | sample 1572801 | NCBI WGS metagenome assembly OGLJ01 (sample SAMEA2581877, study PRJEB24529) | metagenome | biome: Human gut stool | place: China | collected 2011
TTCTGGTTGTAGGCGGCGACCTCATCGCTGCCAAACTTGCCCAGATAAGCGGAAGGCACACCGTTTGCTGCGGCATAGGCGCAGGTGTTGACGCACTGGCCGCCGGGGTACATCTTCCCACGGGAAAGGTATTTGTCGCACACATTATCGCCGATGGCGATGATCTTGACTGCGCTCATCGTATCAGATCCTTTCCGTCTATATCAGTATGCGACCTTCCACATATAGCGGCGGGCTGGCGGGTCTCAGCGAGGGCGTGATTGTAGATGGGATAGACATTGTTGAACAGAGAGTGGTTGAAGTAGTCCACGACAGCGGGATCGATGACCGACAGGCCCAGCTCCTTGGCGTCCAGCACCTCGATGCGCTTTGCATAGGTGTGCAGGAACTTGAGGCAGCGCTCGTCCAGCTCACGGGTAGAACCCTCGGACACCTGAATGACGAAGGGGGTGTTGGCGTCGGTGACCTCGAAGGGACCATGGAAGAACTCACCGGTGTGGATGGTGCCAGAGTGGATCCACTGCATCTCCATGAAGATGCAGATGCTCTCCATGTAAGCGGCACCGTAGCCTGCGCCGCTGCCCATGGTGTAGATGACGGAGTCGTTCTTGTACTCCTCGGCAAAGTCCAGAGCGCGCTGGGCCACATGAGCGCGGGCCTTGCGGATCACGGTGGTGATCATGCCGGCACCCTGCTGGAACTTATCGTAGTTGCTGTAGCCCTCGGTCTGATTCAGCAGCTCCACGGCGACCTGCAGGGCGCACATGGTCTTTTCACCGGCGTAGTCGATGTCACCAGCGAGGTGATCCGGGCTGGCGTCGAAGGAGTAATGGATGATGTAATCGCCGAACTCGATGATCTCAGACTCTTCCAGCCAAGTCAGGATGATGACAGCAGCGCCCATCTCCTTGCCCAGCTTTGCAGCGGCAATGGTCTCGGGGGTGTTGCCCTTGTGGCAGGCAAGGCAGATGATGGAGTTCTTGCCGAAATCGCGGGGCGTGCTGTGGACGAACTCGTTGCTGCTCACCCAGCCGGACTTCAGCGTCAGGCTCTCGCGCTCCATAAAGGTCTTTGCAGGGTACAGAGCACCCAGAGAGCCGCCGCAGCCCACGAAATAGATGTTCTTGACGCCGCCCTCGTCCTTCTTGTTCTCCAGAATTTCAGCGACGATGGCCTTGATGTCAGTGTACTTGTAATGCATTGTATTACCCTCCTGCATTTCATATTAAACTGTCTCGATTCCTTCCGGTGGTTTCCGGAGGAACTTTCCTTGACATGATGATAATACAAAGCAATACAAATGTCAATACCGAAAATAGGGTAAAAAAATTGTGCATTTTTGACAAGGAACGAAACGAAATGTGGCGGACTTCCTATATAAATAAGGGGGTGCTGGAAAACGGCCCTGCACAGACGCAAGGGAGAAAAAATTTGTTTTTCCTCTTTACGCGCGGATAAAACTTATATATAATAAGTTTGTATTGTAACATATTTGCGGGGCACGCAAAAAAGTAAATTGAAAATAAACCGTATTTCGTGATAAAAATAAGAACGGGAGAATATACCATGAGTTTGGATAATACAATTTCAACGCCGCTGTTTCAACAGCTCGCCGCAACACTGCGTGCGGCTATTGATGCGGGCGAGTATCCCCCGGGCAGCCGCCTGCCAACGGAAAATGAACTCTGCGAGCGCTATTCGGTCAGCCGCGTCACGGTGCGTAAAGCACTGGATGAGCTGTCTCAGGGAGAATTTCTGGTGCGCAAGCCCGGCAAGGGCACATTTGTTGCGGAAAAGAAGATCCAGCGAAAGCTGGATGGCGTGCTGAGCTACACCAATATGTGTTATATGATGGGATACCAGCCCGGCGCAAAGACGATCAAGATCACACTGGAACAGCCCACGGAGGAAGAACGGGGGCGGCTTGGGCTGAAAAAGGACGAACAGACGCTGGTTGTGGAGCGTCTGCGCCTTGCGGACGGCAGACCGATGCTGTTGGAGACCAGCAAATTTCCGGAGAGTTTTTTCTTTCTGTTCAATGCAGATCTGACCAATACCTCTCTGTATGAGACGATCCGAAAGGAAACGGGCATCGTATTCACACGCTCAGACAAAGTCCTTGAGATCGTGTTTGCGAACCATCAGGAGGCCAAGTATCTGGGCGTGGTAAAGGGCTACCCGCTGCTGTCCATCAAGAGCGTGGTGCACGATCAGAGCGGGGAACACTGCTATCTGAGCCGTCAGCTCTGCATCGCGGATAAGTTTAAGCTCATGGTCTGAGCTGTCAAAGATGGGTACAACAAAAAGACGTACCTGTGTATAAAAATAAAAAGGGAGCGTCCCTGAAGCAGAATTTCAGGGGCGCTCTCTTTTTGTATTATAGAAGTAAGAGACAAAACGGGAGCAAATGAGGGCAGAAGGATACAATAATTTGGTGGTGATTCACAAAACAAGGGCACGTTGATAGGATGTTTTGACGAAAATGCCGGAATGCTGTTGACAAGGAGATGCTTGCATTATATTATTGCATCATAATACAAAGCATAACATTTCGATGCCTAATACAAAGACAAATCGGGATGGATTGCTTGTAACAGAGAATGTGCGCATCTTTCTGATGAAAACTGACGGAAACGGGCCCGGGGCGGCAGGCAAAGAAAGCGTCATGAACTTGCTGGGTATGCGGTCGCTGGGAAAAATCAAAGAAAAAGGAGAAAAAATCATGTTCTGGATTGAGCTTGTCATCATGCTCCTTCTCATCTTCTGGGGCGTTCGCAAGGGAGGAGTTTTCCTTACGCTTGCCGGTGCGGTCGGCGCGTTTGTCTTTACATTTATCTTTAAGTCACCCATGTCGGATCCCCCGCTCACGGTTTTGCGAATTATTCTGGCCGTGGTTATTGCGGGTGGCGCGATGCAGGCTGCGGGTGGTATTGAGTACCTGGTGGCTCTTGCGGAGAAGATCTTGAGAAAACATCCTAGATCAATCACCATTCTGGCGCCCATGATCAGCTGGCTGTTTGTTTTCTGCTGCGGAACCGGCCACATTCTGTGGAGCCTGCTGCCCATCATCAACGAAATTGCCATCGAGAACGGCGTCCGTCCCGAGCGGCCGATTGCCGCTTCTGTGGTTTCCAGCCAAAATGCGGTCTGCGGCACTCCGCTTGCCGCCGCTACCGCCGCGCTGGTAGGATTTTTGGAGGAGTCGGGCAGCGTAGATATGATTACCGTCCTGATGGTTGTCATTCCTGCTACCCTTCTTGGCTCTCTGGCTTCCGGCCTTATTATGATGAAGCGAGGCAAGGAACTTGCAGATGACCCCGAGTTCCAGCGGCGTGTTGCCGATGGCACCCTTGTACTGCGTGGGCACAAGGAAGAAAAAGTGGTCGACACCTCTTCTTTCAGCAAGCAGTCCAAGATTTCTGTCATCGTCTTCTTGGTTGCGATGGTAGCCGTCGTTCTTCTGGGTGTGGTCAAATCCCTGCGTCCTGTTTTGGCTGACGGCAGCACTATGGGCATGACCGACATCATCCAAATCTTCATGCTCTGCGCCGCTGCGGTAATTTGTCTTGTGATGGACAAAAAGGCCGATGCTATTCTTGAGATGCCCGTTTTTAAGTCCGGTGTGTTTGCGGCCGTCATCTGTCTTGGCCTGTGCTGGATGGTCAATATCTTCATCGGCGCGCAGTCCACCTTCCTGACCGAGACGGTCTCGCAGTTCACCAATAAGTACCCTTGGGTATTCATTATTGCCTGCTATTTGGTGGGTAATATCACTACTTCGCAGGGTTCCACCACCGCAATCGTGATTCCGCTGGGCTTGGCACTCGGCATCAGCACTCCCGTGTTGCTGGCTGGCTGGGTCACCATCGGATCACACTTCCTGATTCCCGCTGCCTCCGAGAGTCTGGCCGCCATCGCTTTTGATACGGCGGGAACGACCAAAATCGGCAAATTCGTATTCAACACCAGCTATCTGTTACCCTCTCTGGTTATGGCCGTCGTGGATGCCGCAGTAGCGTTCCTGTTGGCAAGTGTAATCCTGTAATTTTTATGCCGCGTCGGGATTTGGGCGGTGGGCTGCCCTTGTGCAGATCCACCGCCCAATCCATACGCAGTGATTTTAGGGAGAAAGTATCCATGAAATTTACCCTGATGAGCTATCACTATCTCCGATATCCTATACGAAAGTATCTTGACAAGATGGAACGGGTCGGCTTGGATGGAATCGATATCTATTGCACCGGCCCCCAGCTTAACCCATTTGATTATTCTTTGGGTGCGCTGATTCAGTTGAACCGCGACATTCGGGATCGGCACCTGACCCCCTATGTTCTGACAGCCGAAAATTGCGTCTATCCGGTTAATCTGGCCACATCGGATCTCCTGACATGGGAATCGACTCAGCGATACTATCAGCGCCTGATTGACACGGCTCAGTTTTTGGAATGTCCTCATATCCAGATTTGCCCGGGAACGGGATATTATGATGCTGACAAGGATGAGGCATGGAAACGTCAGGTTGAGGCGGTGCAGCTTCTGGCGGAGTACGCCAAAAAGAAAGGCGTCACCATCTTTATGGAGACCTGTAAGATAACCACCACCAATCTGGTGGTTACCAGCAAGGAGCTTAAACAGTTTATCGATGATGTGGGCGCGGACAATCTGCTGGGTCTTTCCGACACCGACCAGATGTCTCAGGCCGGGGAGCACATCAACGATTACTTTGACAATCTGGGCGATAAGTATGGCTTTGTCCATTTCAGTGACCTGAACCATACGATCCCCGGAACCGGCGGGCTGCCCATGAAGGAGTATTACGACACCCTTGTCCGCAGGGGCTATCAGGGCTGGTGTTCCTGCGAGATGTGTAGCCGAGACTATTATCTGGATCCGGACAAGGCTACCGATGCGTATATCGACTATATCCGGAATGTTTTGAAAGCCTGAACCTATTCGGGGCAGAAGCCCGTAGAAATCGGGCTGCCTGTATGGAAGAGAAAGGAATGGTCTTTTATGAAACTCGCGCCCATGAGTTATCACTATGTACGCTATCCCATTGAGAAGTTTCTGGATAAGGTCGAGCGGTCTCCCTTTGACAGTATCGATCTCTATTGCAGTGCGCCTCAGTTGAACATGTTCGACTATCCGGTCAGCCGTCTTTTAGAGCTGGATAAGAGTATTCGCCGTCATCACCTTTCAGTTATGGCCATGACCCCGGAAAACTGCGTTTATCCAGTGAATTTCTGCACTCAGGATACCCTGACCCGGGAGTCCAGCATCCGCTACTACCAGCGTGCGATTGATACCGCCCAGTTTTTGGAATGCCCCGCGATTCAAATCCGCACCGGGTTTGGATACTTTGATATGCCGCGCGAGGAAGCCTGGAAATTCTGCCGGGAGAGTGTGGGGACTCTGGCTGCCTACGCCGAGCGCAAGGGGGTTACTCTGTTGCTGGAGGAGTTGAAGGTAACCACTACTAACGTCCTCATTACCAGCAAGGATCTGGCAAAGATGATTGCTGAGATCGATTCGCCCGCTGTTGTTGGTATGGTGGATATGGATCAGATGACCTACGCAGGAGAGACCATCGATGACTACTTTGCCAACTTGGGTGATAAGCTGCAACACATTCATTTCAATGACCGGGGCCATACCGTACCGGGAGATGCGGACTTCCCCATGAAAGAGTATTACGACCAGATCAAGGCGCACGGCTATGAGGGAACCTGCTCCTTCGAAATTTGCGACCGCCGCTATTACATCGACCCGGACAAGGCCATTGACGACACCGTGGCGTGGATGCGCGCCAACACGCACGAACTGGATTAAAACGGAAGGATATAAAGGAGAGCAATACCATGTGGACTCAGGAAATGTTTGGTGTTGAAAAACCAATCATTGCGCTTTTGCATCTGGATGCCCTGCCCGGCGACCCCGGCTACTGCGGCAGCATGGACACCGTGCTGGAACACGCCCGGCAGGATCTCGTGGCGCTGCAGAACGGCGGCGTAGACGGAATTCTGTTTGCCAATGAATTCAGTCTGCCCTACCAGCCGGTGGCGGATGTGGCAGTGATCTCGGCGATGGCCTATATCATCGGCGCTCTGCGCCCGCTGATCCGGGTGCCTTATGGCGTCAATGTGGTCAAGAATCCCATCGCGACCATCGACCTTGCCGCTGCCACCGGCGCAAGATTTGCCCGGAGCTGCTTCTCAGGTGCATACATGGGAGAATATGGCCTTTATACTTCCAACAGCGGTGAGGCAGTCCGCCACCGCAAGGCACTGGAGATCCCCGATATGAAGCTGCTGTTCAAGGTGAACCCCGAGGCAGACAGCTATCTGGTGCAGCGGGATATTCAGGTGGTGGCAAAGTCTATCATGTTCGGTGGCTTTGCAGACGGCTTGTGCGTGTCCGGCGCTTCTGCCGGCAGCGAGCCGGATGATTCCATCCTGAACAAGGTCTACGAGGTGGCAAAGCCCCGCAATGTGCCGGTGTTCTGCAATACCGGCTGCCGCCACGAGAATGTGAGAGAGAAGCTGAAATACTGCGATGCCGTCTGCATGGGCACTGCGTTCAAGAAGGACGGCGTGTTCAACGGGCGTGTGGACGAAGAGCGAGTGCGCAGCTTTATGGAGATCGTGTACGACATCCGCGCCCGGCTGTAAGAAAGGAGAGCGGGATGGAACGCTATTTTCTGGGCATCGACATCGGTACCTTTGAGTCCCGCGGCATCCTGATCGACGAAAGCTTCCGGGTGGCGGCGGATGCCTCGGTGCCCCATGGGATGGACAACCCGCAGCCCGGGTGGTTCGAACAGGATGCCGAGGCGGTCTGGTGGGGCGACCTGTGCAAATTGTGCCGGACCCTGATAAAACAGAGCGAAATCAGGCCGGAGCAGATCGCCTGCGTGGGCACCAGTGCATTGGGCACCGACTGCCTGCCGGTGGACGAACAGTGCCGCCCGCTGCGCCCGGCCATCCTCTACGGCATCGACGCCCGCGCGTCAGAGGAAGCGGCGTGGCTGACAGAGCATTACGGACAGGCGCGGGTGCAGGAGCTGTTCGGCCATCCCATCTGCTCCGGCGACACGGCCACAAAGATCCTCTGGCTGCGGCGGCATGAGCCGGAGATCTACGCAAAGACGGCCTATTTCCTCACGGGCAGCTCCTTTTTGACGGCGCGCCTGACTGGGAAATATGTCATCGATCAGTCCCTTGCCAAAGGCTCGTTCCGACCGCTGTACCAAGCGGACGGCAGTGTGAACGAGGCAGAGTGCGGGCTGTACTGCCGCCCGGACCAGATCGCGGCGTGTGCATGGTCCACAGACATCGTGGGCACGGTCACACCGGAGGCTGCGGCACAGACCGGCCTTGCCGCGGGAACGCCGGTCATTACCGGTACCGGCGACTCCACGGCAGAGGCCATCAGCGTGGGTCTGGTGGAACCGGGCACGGCCTTTTTTCAGTATGGCTCCTCGATGTTCTATTACTATTGTACGGATCGCTTCGTGGGCAGCTATGTTTCGCCGCAGGGCAACGGCACCCTCAAGGGCGGGAAGGCGTTCACTGTGCCGGGCACCTATTGTCTGGGCGACGGCACCAATGCGGCGGGCACATTGACCCGCTGGGTGCGTGACCTGCTGTACAGCAAAGAGCTGGACGCCGAAAAGCAGGGCGGCGAAAATGCCTACGCAGTCATGGCGCGGGAGGCGGCTGCTGTGCCGCCGGGCAGCGACGGTCTGATCATGCTGCCGTATATCTACGGTGAGCGAAGCCCTCTGCAGGACGCAGAGGCCACCGGAATGCTCTTCGGGCTGAAGGGGACGCATGGGCGGGCGCAAATCAACCGCGCTGCACTGGAAGCCGTAGGCTATTCCACCTATCAGCATCTGCTGTTGTTTGAGGAGCTGGGGGTGCCGCCCCGGCGGATCATCACAGCGGGCGGTGGCACGAAAAACGCTGCATGGATGCAGATCATCTGCGACATGGCAGGAATGCCGCTGACCATTCCGGAGCCGTTCCAGTGCTCCAGCTACGGAGACGCCATGCTGGCGGCACTTGGCATCGGTGCGCTGGAAAGTTTTGCCGCCCTGTGCGCCGCTCTGCCGCAGGGCAGGATCTTGCAGCCGGACCGGAAAAATCATGAATTTTATCAGGAGCATTACCCGATTTTCCGGGATCTCTATCTGGAAAATCGGGACAGGATGCACAGAATGCAAAAATAAGGAGGAGACTGTCCTATGGTCATTGATACTCATATCCATCCGGCACTGTTTGCACCGATCTGTGAGGATCAGGAGCGCTTTCGCCGCCGCTGTGATGCCATGAATTATCATCTGATGAAACCCTCCGACATGGCGCTGCTGCGCAAGCAGTATGCGCTTGCAGACATCGGACGGGTGGTGCTGCTGCCGGAGGACTGCTCTGTGGAGTCGGGGATGGTGGAGATCTCCAACGATGAGATCGCAAAGCTGGTGGCGCTGGATGCACAGTTCTATATCGGTATGGCAGCGGTGGACCCCCGCCGCCCCGATGCTGTGCAGGAGCTGGAACGTGCCTTTGTTGAGCTGGGGCTGGCCGGACTTGCAGTGAACACCGCACGGCTCAAAATGTACCCCATGGACGAGCGCCTTGTGCCGCTGTATGATCTGTGCCGCAAATACCACAAGCCGATCATCTTCCACGCCGGATTCTGTCTGGAAAATAATGCGCTGGCAAAGTATGCCCGCCCGATGGAATTCGAGGAGGTGGCGCTGCGCTGGCCGGAGGTCAATCTCTGCCTTGCTCATTTCGGCTGGCCGTGGGTGCAGGAGACGGCGGCTCTGCTGCTCAAGTATCCCAATCTCTACGCAAACACTGCACTGATGAACTTTGATGGTCCCTACCAGCTGTTTGCCAAAGTGTTCAAGCAGGACATGGGCGAATACTGGCTGGATCATAATCTGGCCGATAAGGTCATGTTCGGTTCGGACTCGCCCCGCATTCGCCCGGTGCGCAGCAAGCGGGGAATGGACAGCGTGGAGATGCTGCCCGAGACGAGGGAAAAGATCTACTGGAAAAATGCAATGCGCTTTTTTGGATGGGAGGGCCAGAACAAATGAGATTTGAGCTGAAGGAAGTAAGCATCTGCGCAGAGAAGGAGTTTGAGCTGATCCGCATCACCGACCCGGTGCGTGAATTTGTGGAACAGACCGGAGTAAAGAACGGCGTCGTCTATGTCATCACGGAGCACACGACCACCGGCATTATGGTGAACGAGAGTCTGCCCTGCGTGGAAAAGGATATTATGGAGACGCTGGACCGGATCGCGCCGGAAAACTATCCTTACCATCACAACCACTATCTGCCCACCTACGGCACCATCGGAGGCAATGCACCGGGCCATCTCAAGAGTCTGCTCACGGGGAACCACTGCGTTTTTCGGGTCGCTCTGCGTTCTTCACGGCCATCAGCGTATCCTTGTCGGCAGTTCTGCGAGTACGATGGCATCAAAAACCGCAAATATATGATCTACGTCATGGGCGAGTAAGGGGGCTGCGGAATGAAAAAAGCAATCGCAATGGCAGACAACTGCATTGATGTCTACTACCGGATGGACCGGTACTATCTGACAGGCAACAGCATCGACTTCGCCCTCAACTACAAGGCGCAGGGCGGCGATGTGACCGAAATGACCGTGCTGGGCAATGATGTCTTTGCAGATGCGCTGGTTTTTATCGCTTCGCTAAGCCTGTGGCAAACTGTCAGAAACTTGGACCCGCTGCTGGAACGGCTGAAGCAGCGCGATATTCCGCTGCGGGTGCTCAAAAGGATCGACCGCCCCACCGGTATGGCAAAGATGGACCTCGTAGACGGGGACAAAAAGCATCTGGAATTTCACGGCAACGCCATGGAGGAGATCGAGCTTTCCGCGGAGGATATGGAATTTGTCAAGGGCTTTGACATCGTGTATGCAGAGCGCTGGGCAAAGGCAGAGCGCTATATCGCTGCGCTGCGCCAGCCGGGGCAGATCTGGGTCTACGACTTTTCGAAACGACTGGAGCAGCCCTCCAACGACGCGCTTCTCCCCTATCTGGATTACGCCTTTTTCTCCTACGACAAGGATGATGACTATATCCGGGAATTTATGCGCCGCACGAAAGCGCAGGCTGTGTGATCGCCATGCTGGGCGAGCATGGAAGCCTTGCCTACGATGGACAGAGATTCTATTATCAGGCGGCAGAAAACGTGCCGGTGGTAAATACGGTGGGAGCAGGCGATTCTTATATCGCAGCATTCACCTACGGCGTGAGCCTTGGGGAGAGCATCCCGCAGTGCATGGCACGGGGCAAGGCCCTTGCGACCCGGATCGTGCAGCAGTTTGAGCCTTACCTGATTTAAAGGAAAAGGAGCAATAACGATGGAACTTTCACAGTTGTGTGCAGCAAATTATCATTACAAGCGCTATACGCTGGATTATTTTCTGGAATCTGCCGAGCGGCTGGGCTATCAGTCCATCGAACTGTGGGCATCCGGCCCCCACCTCCATCTGGAGGATTTCGACGCTGCCCGTCTGGCTGAGCTGAACCGCAAGATCAAGGCACATCATCTTGCTCTGCGCTGCTTTACGCCGGAGCAGTGTGTGTATGCCATCAGCGTTTCCCATCCGGATAAGGTCTATCGGGACCGCACCGTGGACTTTTTCAACCAGCACATCGAAGCGGCCGTGCAGCTGGACTGCGACCACATGGTGGTATCCACCGGCTTTGCTTATCTGGATGTGGATGCAGAGGATGCGTTTGGCTGGTGTGCAGAGGCAATGGGACGCATTGCCCGCAAGGCAGAGCAGGAGGGCGTGACGCTGGCGGTAGAGCCTTTTACCAAGTACACCACCCACATCTGCAATGAGGCAAGTCAGCTGCGCCGTCTGCTGCGCACGGTCAACAGCCCGCGCCTTACGGGTCTGGCGGATACGGATGTCATCGCCACGACGGCGGTGGATACCTTCTCCACCTTCCTTGATGCGATCGGCCCGGAGAATCTGGGACACGTCCATTTTGTGGACGGCAACCCCGGCGGGCATCTGGTGCCCGGCGATGGTGTTTTGGATCT
>OGLJ01002601.1_pt1 | contig 11079 bp, 10 predicted proteins | sample 1572801 | NCBI WGS metagenome assembly OGLJ01 (sample SAMEA2581877, study PRJEB24529) | metagenome | biome: Human gut stool | place: China | collected 2011
TAAGCTTATAGCTTAACATCTTGGAACCAATCCATTTCTTATGCTCCACACCATCAAATTCCCCTGCATAGGATAAGAGATTTCCCGATACCTCCTCCATATTCAGATAGCAGTAGAACAGGCGCTGGGCAAAATGATAGATCTTATCCTGTTGGAAGTTCAGCAGGATTTCTTTGATTTTCTCCGGATTAGGAATTTCATCCAAATCACTGAATATAATGATATCATCATCCGTAGCATCTTTCAGTCCACGGGTTACTGCATTTTTCTGGAAGGTATCTCTTTCATGAGTCCCCCCCTGAGGCGTATCATCTACTACAACATGTATAATCTTATCCTCGAACTCTTTGAACATCTCTTTATTCTCTTCATAATAAAGAGGCTTTTTAAGTCCGGAAAAAGTCTCTGTTGCCTCACTGATAACAAACTTATCTACAACATCATTCATGACATTGAGTCTGATTTTAAGAATATCTAATTCATTGAAAAATTGAAAACAATCGTATACCATGCTCTGTTCCTTTTTATCTACTTTGGTTTACCTATTCTGTTTGCATTTGGGATGTATTATCTTTCTTGCAAGCTTCTTGCACTTCGTTCCCGGTGATTCCCGATAGAAGTTAGGATACTGTGCATTTGTACCAGCCCACTTATGAAAAGCAAATGGTGTAATACCCTCTATCTCCGGTATCATATGCTCATGTCCAAAATACTTGGCCACTTCAAGAGGTGCTATCTGCATACCTTCTGCTTCCAGAATATGCTTGATCTTACAGCAGATAAATCCATCCTCATGATACCACATCTTACCATATGCATACTCGCCTTCCCATGGGATATTAGCCTTTTTCGGATAATCCATGAGACGCTTGCTTCGGATTCCTACGCTGTTGCCCACACGACAGATATTACCATCTTTATCACGGTAGGTAGTGGTATCACCTTCCTTCGGTAATGGCCACGGAGCACCGATATAGTCATATTTCAGGAACTCATCTCTCCACATCTCAGGATGCACGATAAATCCATCCGCATGCACGATCATGGCATAATCTGTATGGATGTGGTCACCCAGCTCATACACCATTTTATAATTAAAGGCATCTATGTCCGTAAGCTCACTGGTATGACTGTAACGGATATTCTTAGGCAGCCCGAAAGGCTTCTTATGCGTGATCAGCACTGCATCACCGAAGTCGATTCCCCGCATACTGTATTTCATAGCCTGAATTGTCTCTTTTATATTTACACTTGTCATTGCCACCAGAGTCACCTGTGGAAGCTGCAATTTCTCCTGCATTTTACTATTTCTCCTGTTTACCTACCGTCTGATTCGTCCATTTGATACCATTGCTCAGCTTTATTTCTAAACTGCTGAAACAATTCAAAAAAGTCCTCTGTAATATTTTTGAAATACCTTTTAGCCACATCTCCATCATAATCGTGAATCAATGTGTTTCTGACTTTCAACATTTGAAGCCATAAATCATCTGATATCAGCCCGACACTATATGCAGTCTTTAATGTGTCTCTAGGTGAACCTGTTGCAAAATCAACTATCCCATATTGTGAAACAATAATATCTTTCATTACTTTCCAAGCTAAGTCAAAGGTAAGATTAAAGGTTTGTGCAGTACCACTCAGTACAAAATTCTCATTGGGATTTGCACCACATGACAATTTCAAATTATCGAGACTTTTGCAAAAACTTAGATATCTCCTAGTAGATTTTTCTTCCATATTCATCCATATCCTCTCTCAAATATTGATTACATACTTCATCATAATCAAATATATCTATTTTTTTTAATGTCATAATCTCATCTATTTCTTCACGTAAAGTCTCAATATCTTTTACACCATACGCAATAAAATCAATATCACTTCTCTCTGTCTGAGTTCCCCGAGCATAAGAGCCAAATAATGAAAGATGCTCTACTTTATTATTTTTGCAAACTTTTACAACCTCTTTAACAATCTCATCAAAAGTCATATTATGATGTTTTTGCATATATTTCACTCCATTTAGCAATTAGAAGATATTCTTCTTTTTACAGAACGTAATGCCCTTACAAATAAATCCTCACATATCAGATATTTTGCGTGGCATTTTGCTGTCAATAATCTGATACCGGATAATTTTATTCCTACCTTTTGATATCTGACGGAACTCTGCTTATATGCTGCCAACTCTCCCCGACATTCTGCTGCAGTAAAAAGTTTTCCCTTTCTATCCATATATATGAACTCATCATAAATATTCTGCTCAGATGCCCAATATCCATCTGACACATTATGTCTCGCCCAATATTTAGGTGCTATCACATACTCTACTGTTTCACTGGTATAAGCAGGGAAAAATGCAAAAGTAGAATTTGACAATATCAGATATTTAGCATTTTTGATTGCCGTGTAATCTCCTGCCAAATCAAAGTGGTAAGCCGGCACTTCAGGAAGGATTCTTCTTGCTGCTGACAGATCATCTGTAATTACCATAAATTCCATATCAGAACGCTTCTGTCTCATTACCTTCATGGCATCCAGCCAATACTTTCTCCTGAGGAACAACTCTGGATTGCTGGTATATTCACCACCCCGAATATTGATAATACACAGGTTATCTCTGGAATACTCATAGTTATCAAATTCAGGTTTTACTTTAAGCCAATGCTTGATTTCTTCTTTATATTGTCCAAAATATGCTTCGTCCTGCATATTACCATAGACAAGTATAGATTGGTTAAGATTCAGAAGCTTCTCATCTGCTCCGGATATATAGCATCCATGTTCTATATCATGCATGGAATTGCCAAGATATATCCTGTCTTCCTTCTCCTGATAGATTTCTGAAAATTCTTCTTTCTTCATGTCCAGACCACAGTCAATGTCCATGAAATACATGCCCTTATTACTGTGAATATTATTTGCAAGGATTTCTCTATTCAAAATGGCAAATTCACAATGCTTCTGCATCGCAAGGCATCTGGTCGTAACATAGCAGAACAACTGATTGCCAAGTCCCTGACCCTTTAATAATTCTGTTGCAATAACCTGCCTGTCTGACATAACAATCACCTGTCCTTCCCTTAAAATCTACCTCCTACAGCGTAGTCTGTGCAATCTTACCACCCTCAACCTTATAGATTATATCACACTTCTCAATTGTATTAAGTCTATGTGCAATGATGACCATTGTTTTCTTACCATGGAAACTATTGATTGCTTCCATTACTGCAGCCTCTGTCTCATTATCCAATGCCGAAGTCGCCTCATCAAATACCAGAATCTCCGGATTATGGTACAATGCCCTTGCAATACCAAGACGCTGTCTTTGTCCGCCGGAGAACTCATGAGGATATCTATCCTTATGATAATCCTGCAGACCACAGTTCTTCATAACCTGCGAAATATACGCATCATATTCGTTCTTTGGAACAATATTGTGTTCCTTTACGGCTTCACCAATGATCTCACCAATAGGAAGTCTCGGTGACAGGGATGAGTAAGGGTCCTGGAAAATAATCTGCATCTTGGTACGCAGTTCTCTCAGCTTCTTCTTATCTACATCACTGACATCTTCTCCATTAAAGAGAATCGTTCCTTCTGTCTTCTCAATCAGACGAAGAATTGTACGGCCTGTCGTAGATTTACCACAGCCGGACTCACCAACAAGTCCCATCGTAGTACCACGCTTAATGCTGAAAGATACATCATCTACCGCTTTTACATTACCTGTTACGCCGCCAAAGAAGCCGCCTTTAATTGGGAAGTATTTCTTTAAATGAGACACCTCCAGAATATTATCAGGATCATGCATGATCATATTATCATTACTCATTCTGAGTGCCTCCTTCCTTACAACGATAACAGCTTACTACATGAGTTGGAGATACATGATAAGCTGCCGGATAAGCACCTTCACATCCCTCAACACACATTTCACAACGATCTTTGAAATAACAGTAGTTAGGCATATCTACCGGATTCGGTACGCTGCCTGGAATACTGTAAAGTTTATCAATATGCTTACCAACTACCGGCTTGGAGTTCATCAGTCCGATTGTATAAGGATGTCTTGGATCTTTGAAGATTTCTCTTGCTGTACCCTTTTCCACAACACGTCCTGCATACATAACTACCACATAGTCAGCCATTTCTGCAACAACACCCAAGTCATGCGTAATCAGCATGATAGAGCTGTTGATCTTATCCTTTAAGTTACGGAGCAGATCCAGTACCTGTGCCTGAATCGTAACGTCTAGGGCAGTTGTGGGTTCATCTGCAATAATCAGCTTAGGGTTGCAGGCAAGTGCCATAGCGATACAGATACGCTGTCTCATACCACCGGATAATTCGTGTGGGTACATTCTGTATACGCCTTCTTTATTGGCGATTCCTACCATGTCAAGCATTTCTATCGTTCGTGCCTTGACCTGTTCCTTGGTCATTTGCGGATTGTGCAGTGCAATAACCTCATCTACCTGTTCTCCGATACGGAATACCGGATTCAGGGAAGTCATAGGCTCCTGGAAGATCATGGACATATAGTTACCACGTAACTTCTGCATTACCTCGTTTGGTGCATTGACTACATTAATGACCTGTTCTCCGGTGTTAAAACGGATCTCACCTTCCACGGTCTGACCGGATGGTCTCTGTACAAGCTGCATCAGGGAAAGACTGGTTACGGACTTACCACAGCCAGACTCTCCTACGATACCGACTGTCTTACCCTGTGGTACATCAAAGGACACACCATCTACAGATTTTACTGTTCCGATATCTGTGAAGAAATAAGTATGCACATTGTCAAATTCTACACAGTTATCAGCATTTTTCATTTGTGTGATATATTCTGATTCAGGAATATGTTTTCTGTTTCTCTTCTTCTCCAGCTCACTTGTAATCTTACGATTCTGTCTGGAGATTGCACGCGATTCTTTCGCAGATATATAATTAGCGCTCTTTTTCTTATTACCGAATGCCATCGCTACCACCTACCGTTTCATCTTAGGGTCAAACGCATCACGCAGACCATCACCAATAAAGTTAAATGCAAGTACAGTCAACAGGATCAGCAGACCTGCCGGAATCCATACGAACAGATAATTTGTCATAACATACGAGTCATTAACTGCATTGATAATACTTCCCCAGGAAGCTGCCGGATACTTGATACCAAGCCCAAGGAAGCTAAGGGTTGCCTCTGCCAGAATGACATCACCAAGTCCCATTGTTGCAAATACGATAAGTTGAGGTACTACGTTAGGAATCAGGTGCTTGAAGATCCTGCGGCTTACTCTGATACCGGTCGCTTCTGTCGCCACCATGAATTCCTGTTCACGTAAGGACAGAATCTGTCCACGTACAATACGGGCAATACCTACCCAGCCAATAATACTCATAACAACACATAAGCTGTAAATACGGACTGTCGCACTGGCTCTGTAATGATCCATGATAGAACCAAGGATCAGGTACAAGGGCATGGCAGGGATACAGTAAATAACATCTACCAGACGCATCAGGATATTGTCTACCCAGCCGCCGAAGTAACCTGCAATACCACCAATGATGACACCAATCAATACTTCAATGAATACAACAACGAAACCAATCAGCAGTGAGATACGTCCACCGTACATCAGACGCGCCAGCAGATCCATACCATTGGCATCTGTTCCTATCCAATGATCCTTAGAAGGCTTTGCGTAAGTATCAATCACTCTCGTCTCCTGGTTACGCTGAATGATGTACTGACCAGTCTTCTCAGAGATAAGATACGTATCTGTCTCTCCTGCTCCATCTGTATATTCAAAGGATTCTGTGCCCTCTTCAATCGCAAGAATCGCTGCCTCCTTAAAATCAGGTGTTAAGAACACACCACCTACAACACTGTTGATATTCATGTCGGAGATATAAGCATAATCTGCTCCATCTGTAGTCTTTACCATGGCAGAGTCTTCACCCTCAAGCTCCAGCTCATAGGTTGTACCTGCTGCATCAAATTTCTTTGCGCCATCACTCATGGCAATCAGTGCATTCTTATAGAAATCATAAGATAACTTCGTATCAGCAGAATATGGTGTAAAAGACATCTTACAGGCAACTGCCATCTCATTTACAATATAAAGCAGCTCCTTACCGGTAGAATCATCTACGATATAGGATACGCCATCATATTCAAAGTAATTATCCCCTGCTGCAACTGCCTGATTATGTTCGTCAGATCTCATTGCCTTGGGATTCTTGGTATCTTCTGCACTGTAGATTACATAAGCGTTATCTTCCAGCTTTCTGATACCGATTTTGGAACCGTCTCTTGTCTCTACGATGTTCTGCTTCTTACCAATTGCCAGGATTGTCTTGGAAAAGATATCACTTGGCAGTGTAACATCCTCTGCCTGATACATCTGATAATCGTCAATATAAGTTGCACCTGCATAATCCTTCTTCATTTCCTCTGTACGGTAGAATACCTGGCTCTGGGAGTAAGGGATAATTGCTCCCCCCAGGAAAGAGAACAGGAACATACAGATAATAATTACCATACCGATAATGGCAAGCTTGTTTCTAAAGAAACGTTTTGCTACCAGCATTCCGGGAGAAAGTACCTTAACACGCTGTGCATCGTCTAACTTCATATTTTCATTGTTCATAGCATTTTCTTCGTTAGCCATGTTCTTTCTCCTTTCTAATTTACTCTGACACGAGGGTCAACAACTGCGTAGAGAATATCTGCAATCAGGTTGCCCAATAAGATTAACACCGCACTGAACAGCATATAGAACATAACAAAAGGAATATCTCCTAATGTAATACACTGATAGGAAGTATATCCGATACCCGGAATCTGGAACAGTGTCTCCGTGATCAGGGCACCACCGAACAGACTGGGCAGAGTACCGCCAAGCAGGGTAATAATGGGAATCAGAATATTACGGAATGCATGATGATTGATGACCTTCTTCTCAGGAAGACCCTTTGCACGGGCAGTACGGATATAATCTGCATTCAATACCTCAAGCATATTGGTACGTGTATAACGCATCAGGGAACCGATACTTACAATTGTCAGTGTCAGTACCGGCATGATCATATGCTTGGCAATATCCAGGAACTGTCCCATAGGACTTAACTGCTGATGCATACGTCCTACGATACCGTACAGGTCAAGCCAGTTAAGCTTCACTGCAAAAATCCACTTCAGAATCGTTGCAAAGAAGAAGCTGGGCAGGGATATACCGATCAACGCAATAACCGTAATAGAATAGTCCGTCAGTGAATACTGCTTTCTGGCCGCTGCCACACCGGCAGGAATCGCAATGATGATCTCCAGAATAAAGGAAGCAAGTCCTAATGCAAAGGAATACCAGATCACGCTGGCAAACTTCTGTAATACAGGCTGGTTGTATAACCAAGAATCACCGAACTGTCCACGGATTGCCTTGGATGCCCATACGAAATATCCCTGGATCACACTGTCATCCAGTCCGTATGCAGCATTTAACTGCTGTAACCATTCATCATAGCTCTTAGCCCCAGGTTTCTGTGATAATTCCATAGCCTTTGTCTCTACGAAGGAGGCAGGCATGCAGCGCATGATGCCATAAATGATCATAGATACAAAGAATAGAAGCACTATGGAAATCAATAATCTTTTTACTACAAATTTCTTCATTGTCTTCTCTCCTTACTATTGCCTTTCCAAAGGCATTTCGCCAGAGGGCACACCACCCTTTCGCGAAATACCTTCGCATTTACAGTATAAAAGGGGATATGTATGTAGCATATCCCCCTTTTAGCTGCATGATTCTGTAAAAAGAATTTATTTTCTGTCAGGAATATTAGTTCATTTGAATCTTTTCGATTTCAGCACGGTAATTCCAGAAAGGTGTCGGATCCTTTACGATAGAATCTGCATTTACTCTTTCTGCACTGTAGATCATGCATTCCTGTCTCTGATATACAGGGATTTCTACAGCGTAATCTACGATGTAATCCAGTGCTTCCTTGTAAACTGCCTTACGGTATTCCTGATCTGTACTTGTACGGCCTTCCATTACAAGTTCGTCAAGCTCCGGCTGGTAGATTCTGTAGTTCTTAGCACTACCGCCTTCGCTGTGGTAAATCTGGAACATATCAGGATCTGGAGTTGCTGACCATGCTGCACACCACATATCGATTGTACCGCCGTTGATACCATCCCATAACTGAGAAGTATCAGATAAGTCGTTGATAACCATATCAAAACCGATTGTCTTTAATGCTTCAGATGCTGCTGTCAGGATACCGAAGGAAGGATGATCTCCGCTGCCGCCTGCTGGAATTGTAGCTGTACACTCTAATCTGCCGCCTGCTGGAGCTGCTGTCAGCTTGCCATCTGTTACTGTATAACCGGCTGCTTCGAAGTAGCCAAGTGCCGCATCAAGTGCTGCTGCATACTTCTCGTCTTCTGTCATACCATCTGTATAGATTTCGTTACCATCTACATCTGTAGAGAATGCTACCTTATAATCAGGGTCAGACTTCTGAGGAGCTGCCCAGCTTGTGTTCGTAATAGGATAGTTGATTACAGATGCTGCCTCTCCATAGTAGGAGTCGATTACAACATCACGGTATGCTGCGATTACAGTTGCAATAGCTTTTCTGAAGTCCTTGGAAGCTTCGCTGCCTGCATCATCACCAACCTTCATCAGCTGGGAATTCATACCAATATAACCATATCCAAGATAGTCTGTAAGGCATGTGATCAGCTTGTCACCGGATAATTCGCCGTTGCTGTTCTCACCCTTGATCTGTGCCATAACATCCTTGGAGATAGAAGGTGAAGCGATATCTGTAGTTCCCTGTACAACACCAGGAAGCTTATCAGCTTCGGAAGTTGTCTTCCACTGCAGATTCTTTGTCTTAGGAGCGCCCTTGTAATAATACTCGTTTGCTTCCATGTATACGATCTTGTTATCATAGCTTACATACTTGTAAGGACCAGCGCCCATAGGAGCGGTTGTCTTAGCTCTTACAGAGCTTAAATCACCCTTAGGGAATCCGAACTGGTTGTTATCATAGTCATATAAGCTCTCATCACCATAGTAGTGTAATGGAGATACATAAACTGCTAACTGATAGATAGCTGTTGCATCAACTTCTGTTAAAGTTACACGTACAGAGTTGTCGCCTGTCTTCTGGATACCTTCAATGTGGTCAACAGAATTACCTGTCTCAACAGTTGCCTTATAGCTGTCATCCAGGAAAGAGAACAGAGAAGACTCAGCTGCTTCTGTGTCAGACAATGTCTGGTAATCACCATCGTAGATAGCTACCATTTCATTCCACATATCTGCATATGTAGGAGCATCTGTCCAGGTTGTATCTGTGCCGTTACCTGTGATAGATCCGTCATCGTTCTGTGTAGCAAATCCCCAGTTTACCATACCGTTAGATACTTCATCCAGACCATCTACTACATAACCTGATGCTGTACAATAATCAGCAATGCTCTTTGCGAAAGCCTCACCTGCTGCAGGAAGATCTGTCTCGAAGAACTTCTTCTGGTCGTCTTCTGTGTAGTATGTGAAATCTGTATTGTCTGCGCCCTTATCCAGCATTAACTGGTATAAAACTGCAGAACCGTTTCTATATGCATCCAGACCCTTGATAGGCAGAGCATACAGAGAAGATGAGCCATCATAAGATGGGTCAAGATATGCATAATAGGAGAAAATTACATCATCGATTGTCAGAGGCTCGCCATCTGCGAACTTCACATCATCACGGATTGTAAAATCATAATCTACTGTGCCATCTGCGTTCTCAGTAACTACACAGTCAGCCATACCTGTATAAGTATAGTCTGTACCGTTGTAGCTTCTTGTCTCACCTTCAATACCGTTGTAAACGATCTCACCCTGACGGTCAACGTCCAGTAACGTTACTGTGGTCAGAAGCCATACATCCTCATCAGGTACTGATTCACCGAAGAATGGGCTGAACTTCTCGCTTACGTCATCATGTGCGATAACAAGCGGTGTGTCTGAATTGCTTGCTGTTTCTGTTGTTGCTGCCTCTGTAGCACCTTCTGTTGCTGCTTCTGTAGCAGGTGTTGTATCAGTAGAAGTATCTGCTGAGGAACCACATCCTGTTAATAAGCTGGCTGCCATTGTGCCTGCTAAAAGAACAGCTACAAGCTTGTTTCTTTTTTTCATAACAAAATCCTCCTTGTTCATATATATGCTTTACCTTTTGCCGTGCTCTTACGGGCAAAGGGAAAAACCTGATTGAAATGTCTTATTCCAGTTTATTCTGGGACTGTTCTGTTCTAAGACCTGCATAAGTCTTATCATAGTATATACCAAACCCTGCTGCTGCTATTATATACAGAATCAAAACGCCTGTATACAGGAATTCTTTGCCTGTCTGCATATCACCTCTGTGGATGACCATATAGATAATATCAAGTATGACACTGATAATCGTCATTACCATGGAACCGATACAGGAACGGCGCATTCTTGCAAGTCCTGTCTCATACTGGGCTGTCTGCATACGCAGGGGATCGCTCCAGTAGCTGAACGCTCCTACCAGAAAGTAAAATACCGGAAGGAATGTGAACAGATAGGGATACAGTACCCAGAAGGTTCTGGAAGAGTCCTGATTGACCATACCTGCTGCCACCTGTAATATCAGTAGCACCGCTGCAAATGCCATATTAAGCCAATTGCTCTTTTTCTTCTCCTGTTCAGTAAAAGGCAATATATAATAAGTACCTGTATAACAGATATCATCCACCACTCTGCCCTTGCCATTCAGTCTGGCACTCCACGAATAATCGTCTTTAAATCTGTTCTTTATCATAGCTTTCCTTCTATAAAAATGACTTCCTGCTCTGCTTCTTGACGTTAACACTTTATTGCATTAAATTTTCTCTGTATATGCAAAAAAAGTGCTTATAGACTCCTTCGTCCATCGCACTTAGTTTATATTCAGAAATACAATTGTTCGCCTGTTGCAAACAACTGATATTTATTATACATAGTTGAAAACTTTTGTCAACAAGTGTCTGTGTGGTACATTTTAGCA
>OGLJ01002607.1_pt1 | contig 11050 bp, 10 predicted proteins | sample 1572801 | NCBI WGS metagenome assembly OGLJ01 (sample SAMEA2581877, study PRJEB24529) | metagenome | biome: Human gut stool | place: China | collected 2011
GAGCCGCAGCTGTGCGCGCTCGCCCAGAGCGTGACAGACGCGCAGGTGCTCGGCTGCAGCATCACATTCACGGGGCTGTGCAAAGCTTGTCAGCAAGCGGCAAAGGAAGCCGCTTCCGAATAAATCAACGATCGAAATCAAAAAACTTTAGGAGGAACTTACAATGAAAAAATGGGTTTGCAGTGTCTGTGGTTACGTTTACGAAGGCGAGCAGCCGCCGGTCGAGTGCCCGGTGTGCCATGTTGACGGCTCCAAGTTCATCGAGCAGAAGGCTGAGAAGTCCTGGGCTGCCGAGCACGTTGTCGGTGTCGGCAAGGCGTTCGGCGCGGACGTTCCGGCCGACGTGCAGAAGGAGATCGTCGACGGTCTGAGAGCCAACTTCGAGGGCGAGTGCTCCGAGGTCGGTATGTATCTGGCCATGGCGCGCGTTGCGCACCGCGAGGGCTACCCGGAGATCGGCCTGTACTGGGAGAAGGCCGCGCACGAGGAGGCCGAGCACGCTGCGAAGTTCGCCGAGCTCCTCGGCGAGGTCATCACCGACAGCACGAAGAAGAATCTTGAGATGCGTGTCGACGCCGAGAACGGCGCGACTGCCGGCAAGTTCGAGCTGGCCAAGCTCGCCAAGCAGTACAACCTCGACGCGATCCACGACACCGTGCACGAGATGGCGCGCGACGAAGCCCGCCACGGCAAGGCCTTCGAGGGTCTGCTGAACCGCTACTTCGGCAAGTAATTTGCCAAAACAGGAGGCACAGCCATGAAATACGTCTGTGACATCTGCGGCTACGTCTACGACCCCGCAGCCGGCGATCCCGACAACGGCGTCGCCCCCGGCACACCCTGGGAAGCCGTCCCCGAAGATTGGGTCTGCCCGCTGTGCGGCGTCGGCAAGGACCAGTTCAGCCCCGAAGCATAACGCAAAACGAGAAGAGGAAGCCGGTTACTCGGCTTCCTCTTTTTTGCCTTGCGCGCTCGGATATATATCGTCTGGAAATTGACAACCGACGCGGAAAATGCTACACTACGCTTGTCGTACGACAGAAATCGCGGCCGCTGCGGCGGCTGCCTCGAAGGGGGACAAAAACCATGAAATACTGTTCTCAGTGCGGTGCGCAGCTGGTCGATGAGGCCGTCGTCTGCCCGCAGTGCGGCTGCCCGGTGCAGCCCCAGCGCAGCGTCGACCCGAACGCCAGCCCGAAATCGCGCCTGATCGCGCTGCTGCTGTGTGTCTTTGTCGGCGGTCTCGGCATCCACCGCTTCTACGTCGGCAAGATCGGCACGGGCGTGCTCTGGCTGCTCACGGCCGGATGCTTCGGCATCGGCGCGCTGGTCGACCTGATCATGATCGCCTGCGGCACATTCACCGACAGCGACGGAAAGCCGGTCACCGACTGGCAGACCTGAACGCTGCACAAAAAAATCGCTCCCCGGCCGGATGGCCGGGGAGCTTTTTGCACATTTTACGGGTCGATCTCGATGATGTAGCCGGTCTTGCCGCCGTAGAACTGCGGGTATTTGGCGGCGGGATCACCGATGCAGTCGTTATAATACCAGCCGTCGCTGCGGCGTGCGATGAGCACATAGTTCTCGGCCGCGCCGTTGGTGTCGCGCACGGACGGCTCACCGGCGGCCCAGTTATAGACCGGGTCGATGTTGTCCTTGACCCAGGCAAGCTCGCCGCTGTCGGCGCGGTACAGACCGATCCAGACGTAGGTCAGGCCGGACTCGTCGGCAAGCTGTGCGACGCGCGTCCACTTCTCGGCGCTGTCGATCACGACGAGGTGACCGCCCTTGGCCTCGGCCGCCGCTTCAGCGTCCGCCCAGGAGACGTCCGCCTTGACGACTTCATACGTCGGCTCGGGCTTCGGCGTCGGGGTGGGCGTGGGCGTCTCGGTCGGGACAGCGGTCTCGACCGGGGCAGTCGGTGCGGGCGTCGGTGTGGTCTCTGCCGCGGAGGGCGTGCCGAACACGCCGAGCGAACGCAGCAGCAGCACGGCCAGCACCGCCGCGCAGATGATCAGCACCGTCAGCAGCACACCCGCCTTATGCGACTGGCGCTGCGCGTCGGGCGCTTTCTTTTTCGGCTTTGCGGGGGCGGGACGGTAGGGCTCGGGCTTTTTCACCGGCGGCTTTTCCGGCTTCGGCGCGGGCTTGACCTCCGGCCTGGCGGCCGGCTTTTCCGGGCGGAATTTGTTCGGCAGCGGCTGCGGCTCGGGCTTGTGCTCGGGCTCAGCCTGCGGCTCGGACTCGGTTTCGGGGCTCGTCTCCGGTTCGGCAGCCGGAGCTTCCTCGGGCTTCTCTTCCGGTTCGGCAGCCGGAGTCTCCTCCGGCTTTGCTTCCGGCTCGGCAGCCGGGGTTTCCTCAGACTTCTCTTCCGGCTCGGCAGCCGGAGCTTCCTCCGGTTCAGGCTCCGCTTTCGGTTCAGACTCGGGCGCAGATTCCGCTTCCGGTTCGGTCTCCGGTTCGGCCTCCGGCACGGGCGCGGCGGCCTCCTCGGCGAGGATGCTGAGCATCATGCGCTCGACCTCGCTGAGCTCCTGCTCGGGCTTGTTGAACATCTCCTGCGCGGTCGGCACATTGCGGCGCTGCTCGGCATCATACTGCTCGAGCGCGGCGCACAGCTCCGCCGGGGTGGCGTAGCGGTCGGCCGGCCGGCACTGCGTGGCGCGCGCGATGATCTGCGCGAGATCGCGCCCGGCCTTGCGCGCCAGAGGCAGCGCCTCGCCGTTCATGCGGCGGCGCAGCGCGGCGGCCATATCCTCCGGCTGCGGCGCGCGGTCATCCGGGTAAAACGGCAGACGGCCGCCCATCACGCCCGCATACAGCAGCAGGCCGAGCGAATACACATCGGCCGAGGCATCGAGCGAGCCGCTCCAGAAAACCTCAGGCGCCATGAACTCCAGCTCCTCGGTCGTCCAGTCCTTCGTGTCCGTGCGGGCGGGCTCGCCGAGACCGACCGTACCGTCCCCGGCACGGCTGATGTTGTCCGGGCGGATGCCGCCGTGGTATGCCCCGCGCTCCGTCAGGATGCGGCAGATCGTCTCAGCCAGCGCGGTCAGCTCCGCGCGCGAGAGCGTCTGCAGCCGCTCACCGAGGCAGCATGCGGGATCGAATGCGTGTTTTTCCATGTGATACGCACCTCTTTATGTCCGTGTTTGCGTGTTTACATAACGTAATAAATAGTAACACACTTGTGTCTGCAAGTCAATTCAATCTGACGCGCCGGACGCAGGTTTCTTCCGCCCGAGACGACCGAACCAGCCGAAGGTCATCGGCCAGATACCGGCGGCAAAGATCACCATGAGCGCGTAGCGGATGAGATTGGCAACATTTTGCCCGCCGCACAGCGCGAGCAGCGGCGCTTTGAGCGCGGCGCGCAGCCCGATCGTAATGGCAAGACCAAGCACGGCCTTGAGCACCTGCGCCCACCAGACGGCACGCACGTCAAAGTGCACATACCTCCGGTCGAGCCAGTAGGCAAACGTCATGCCCAGCACCGCGCCGAGCAGCGTGTATGCGTTCTTGCGTCCGGAGGCGAGGTTCGCCGCGTCCACATCCGCGGGAAACGGCCAGAGCTCGGCAAAGAGCAGGTAGGCAGCGCCCAGCACCGCCATGGCGCCGAAGAGCAGGTAGAGCCGGTTCGGATGGCTGTCAATGTCCCGAAAGAGCGGGTAGAGTGCGAACACCAGCACGAGCCCGATGCCGAACGACACGCCGACATCCAGCGGCGTGTGCACGCCGAGATACATGCGCGAAAACGCTGTGACCACGATCAGCAGCGCACAGACCACGCGCAGCCACGTCCGCTTTGTCCAGCGACCGAGGCAGCCGAAGGACGCGAAGACGTTTTGCGTGTGTCCGCTCGGGAACGAGTAGCCGGTGGCCTCGGCGCGGGCGCTCTCGACGATCTGAAAATCCGGGTCTTTCACCCACGGGCGCGGGATGCGAAAGACAAGCTTGAGAAACTGGTTGACGATCGTGCCGACGAAGCCGACCGTGAGCATATAGTACCCGCAGGACTTGCTCACGCACCAGAACACGATGATGGCAGCGGCCATGAACACGAGCTCGCCGCCGCAGTTGGTGAGTGCGCCGAGCAGCGCGTCCAGAAACGGCGTGCGCAGCTCTGCCAGCGCATAAAGAAGCTGCATAGAGCGGTCTCCCCTCTGAAGATTTCTGCCGCCATTATAGCAAACTGCGCGCACGGATTCAACCGCAAAGCCGCAAAGGAAATTGACAGCGGCGGCGCGGAATGGTAGGATAAATCCAGACCCTATTCTATTTTATGGAGGCATGTCCCATGGACATTGAAACGACCATCCGCGCCCTGACCGGCCGCGGCTTTGCCGTACAGCATTTTGCCACGGCTGCCGAGGCGGCGGACTATCTCGACGGCGCGATCGACGGCACGACCGTCGGCATCGGCGGCAGCAAGACCATCGACCAGCTCGGTCTGTATGACCGGCTCACCAGACACAACACCGTCTGGTGGCACTGGCGCACGCCGGGCTTTGACACGCTCGACCACGCGCTGACCGCGCCCGTGTACCTCAGCAGCGCCAACGCCATTACGGAAGACGGCCAGATCCTCAACATCGACGGCCGCGGCAACCGCCTCGCCGCCATGGTCTACGGCATCGGCAAGACGGTGTACATCGTCGCAGGCACAAACAAGATCTGCCCCGACTTTGACAGCGCCCTGTCACGCGCGCGCAACACCGCCGCCGTGCAGAACATGAAGCGCTTTGACGGCGACCAGCCGTGCCACGAGCTTGAGCGCTGTGTCGACTGCCGCAGCAAGAGCCGCGGCTGCAACGCGCTGCTCGTGCTCTGGGGACAGATGATGGACATGGCCAAGGTCGAGGTCGTGCTCATCGACGAGCCGCTCGGTCTGTAAGGAGGCATTCACGTGAAGATCTTTAAGCGCATCAAGTGGAGCTATGTCGTGCTCAGCGCGATGTTTTTGCTCCTCGGCATCTTTCTGGTCGCCAATCCCGAGACGTCGCTGATCATGATCTGCCGCATTCTCGGCGCTGCCATGGCCGTGTTCGGTGTGATGAAGATCGTGCTCTACTTCATCCGCGAGGTCGAGGGCGTGGCCATCCGCTTTGACTTTGCCATCGGCCTGTTCTGCGTCGTCCTCGGCGCGCTCATGCTCTGGCGCGCGAGCGCACTGACGGATGTGCTCTCGGTCATGATCGGCCTGCTCGTGCTCGTCGACAGCGTCTTCAAGCTGCAGGTTGCCGTCGATTCGCGGCGCATGGGCGCACACTCGTGGTGGGTCACGCTCGTGTGCACGGTCGTGTGTCTGGTGCTGGGCGTGCTGCTGGTCTTCAACCCCTTCAACGGCAAGCAGGTGCTCACGATCATGATGGGCGTGTCGCTCATCGTTGACGGCGTGCAAAACCTCTGCACCGTCGTGTACGCCGCCGTCTTTGTAAAGGACGTCAAGGCCGCCGTGCGTGACTTTGTGGACGATGCCACCGCCGTCGAGACGACCGGTGAGGTCGTCGGCGAGGACAAGCCCGACGACGGGCCGAAAGCGCCGTAAGACGTTAAATCCTGCTTTATTTTCTGCCGGACGCGGGAATTTCTACGCGTCCGGCTCTTTACTTTTTTGCCGCTTTGGTGTAAAAAAGAAGAGAAAATATGCTGCAACAAAAGGAGCAAGGGGGGAGCGGCCGATGATGGAGCAGGATTTTCAGCGTGTATACGAAAAGTTTAAGCTGCAGTTTTTCCGCCGCCTGTTTTCACAGGTGCGGGAACGTGAGGGCTCGCTGAGCGCAATGGAGGCGTTTTCCGTTGAGGTCATTCATCAGCTCAACGCGCCAACGATCGGCCGGTTTGCGGACTTTCTCGGCATCTCGCAGTCCAACGCGACCTACAAGGTCAACAACCTTATCCGCAAGGGCTATATCGTCAAGGAGAACTCCGACACCGACCGGCGCGAGTATCATCTCAGGCTCTCGGACAAGTTCTACAGCTATAACGGTCTCATGCAGAGCTATATCGACACCGTGCTCGGACGCATCCGCGCGCGGTTCACGCCCGAGGAGCTGGCGACCTTTGCACACGTGCTGGCCGTCATGTCGGACGAGCTGATGCCCGAGTGCGACGTGCAGCCCAAGTAAACACCGCCATGAAAACGGAGACAGTCCTGCCAGCTGCCTCCGTTTTTTCATTTGCGAGGGTGCGCAAGCGCTCTGTGCGCGCTGCGCTGTTTTCTTGTGTTTGCGGGCAAAGTGTGGTTTAATAAGGGAAGAAAATTACGACAGAAACGGAGCATTGCCATGACGATCGCAGTCATCGGCGCGGGCGCGTCCGGCATGATGGCCGCGCTGACCGCCGCCGAAACCCCGGAAAACAAGATCCTGCTCTTCGAGCGCCAGGCGCGCGTGGGGCGCAAGCTTGCCGTGACCGGAAACGGCCGCTGCAACCTGACGAACACCGGCGCCGCGCCCGAAAACTACCACGGCGCGCAGCCGGAATTTGCCGCGCGCACACTCGCGGCCTTTCCGCCCGCAGCGGCGCTCGACTGGTTCGCCGCGCACGGTCTTCTGACCGTGACCGAGCCGGGCGGGCGCGTGTACCCGCTCTCGAACGCGGCCAACAGTGTCGTGGACGTGCTGCGCTTTGCGCTCGCGCAGCCGAACATCACCCTGCACACGGGCGACGCCGTGACGGCCGTGCGCCGCCAGGGGCGCAGCTTCGTCATCGAGACGGAGGGCGGGCAGTTTCCCGCCGAGCGCGTCATCATCGCGTGCGGCGGCATCGCCGGGGCGAAGGCCGGCGGCGTGCGCGACGGCTACACCCTGCTGCAAAGCCTCGGCCACCGGCGCACGGCGCTGCACCCCGCGCTCGTGCAGCTGACGACCGAGCCGACCTATCCGCGTGCACTCAAGGGCGTGCGCGCCGATGCGCGCGTGACGCTCACGCAGGGCCGCAAGGTGCTCGCGCGCAGCGCGGGAGAGGTGCAGTTTACGGAAAAGGGCGTGTCCGGTCCCGCCATATTCGAGATCTCGCGCGCAGCCAGCTGCAGCGGCGAGGGGCAGACCGTGACGCTCGACCTGCTGCGCGAACACGGCGCGCCGGAATTTCTGGCGTTTTTGCAGACGCGGCGCAAGCTCGCGCCCGCGCTTCCGTGCGAAGAGATACTGACCGGCACGGTGCACAACCGCGTAGGCAAGATGCTGCTGCGCTACGCCGATATTCCCTGTGCCCGGCCGCTCGGCGACGTAACAGACGCAGAACTCAAGGCGCTCGTGCGCGCGGCAAAGGGCTTCGCGCTGCCGGTGCGCGGCACGGAGGGCTTCGAGAGCGCGCAGGTCACGGCCGGCGGCATATGCACGGACGAATTCGACCCCGTGACGATGGAGAGCCGGCTCGTGCCGGGGCTGTACGCCTGCGGTGAAGTGCTGGATATTGACGGCGACTGCGGCGGCTTCAACCTGCAGTGGGCATGGGCTAGCGGCCGCGCGGCCGGGAGGGCTTGCCGATGATCTCGATCCCGAACCTGAAGCTCGCCCCCGGCGCAGACGAGGCGGCGCTCAAGACGCTGGCAGCCAAGGCGCTGAAGATCCCGGCCGGCGACATCACCGGCCTGCGCATCCGCAAAAAGTCGCTCGATGCGCGCAAAAAAGACGACATTCACTATGTTTACACCGTCGGCGTGACCGTGCGTGGGGATGAGCAGCGGCTCGTCCGCCGCTGCCGCAGCGCCGCGATCGCCCACGAAAAGACCTATCCCATCCCGCACGTCGCGCCGCCGGAGACGCGCCCCGTGATCGTGGGCTTCGGCCCAGCGGGGATGTTTGCCGCGCTCCTGCTTGCGCGCGCGGGCGCACGGCCCATCGTACTCGAGCGCGGACCGGACGCCAGGACGCGCAGCGCACAGATTGCCACGTTTCGCGCGGGCGGGCCGTTTGACCCCGAATGCAACGTGCAGTTCGGCGAGGGCGGTGCGGGCACGTTCTCCGACGGCAAGCTCAACACCGGCACGCACGACGCGCGCATCGGCTTCGTGATCGCGGAGTTTGCGGCGCACGGCGCACCGGAGTACATTACCTATGACGCCAAGCCCCACATCGGCACGGACGTGCTCGTCGAGGTCGTGCAAAGCCTCCGGCGCGAGGTCATCGCGCGCGGCGGCGAGGTGCGCTTCGGTCACCGGATGACCGGGCTGTCCACGCAGGACGGACGCATCACGGCGCTGACCGTGCGCAGCCCCGAGGGGGAGTACACGCTCCCGGCGCGGCAGGTCATTCTTGCGATCGGGCACAGCGCGCGTGACACATTCGAAATGCTGCACGCGCATGGCGTACCGATGGAGCCGAAGCCGTTTTCCATGGGCGTGCGCATCGAGCACCGGCAGTCAGACATCAACACCGCGCAGTACGGCGCGGCAGCAGAGCATCTGCCCGCGGCGGACTATAGTCTCTCCTGCCACCTGCCGGACGGGTCGAGCGCGTACACATTCTGTATGTGTCCGGGCGGCGAGGTGTTCGCCGCCGCGTCGGAGCAGGGCGGTGTGTGCACCAACGGCATGAGCAATTCCCGCCGCGACGGGGAAAACGCCAACGCCGCCGTGCTCGTGACGCTGCATCCGGAGGATTTTCCGGACAAGGGCACCCTCGGCGGTATGTACTGGCAGCGCAGCATCGAGCAGCGCGCCTATGTGTGCGGCGGCGGCAATTATCACGCCCCGGCGCAGCGCGTGGGCGATTTTCTCGCCGGGCGCGCAAGCACCGCCTCCGGCCGCGTGCAGCCGACCTATCGCCCCGGCGTAACGTGGTGCGACCTGCATGACGTGCTGCCGCAGCGCATCACGGCGACGCTCGCGCAGGCGCTGCCGGCCTTCGGTCAGAAGTTGCGCGGCTTTGACGACCCGGACGCCGTGCTCACAGCGCCCGAGACCCGCTCGAGCAGCCCCGTGCGCATCGTGCGCGGGCCCGACCGGTGCAGCACCGGCGTGCCCGGGCTCTACCCCTGCGGCGAGGGCGCGGGCTACGCCGGCGGCATCACGAGCGCCGCCGTGGACGGACTGCGCTGCGCGGAAGCCGTGCTCGCCGCGCTGCAAAACGAGGCATGACCTGTGCCGAACGGCACATCCTATGGATATAAGGAGGTTTCCACGATGAAAAACGAAGCGTTTGCACCCACGCCGGAGCTGCTGGCCAAGATGGACGCCTGGTGGCGCGCGGCGAACTATCTGTCCGCCTGCCAGCTCTACCTGCTCGACAATCCGCTGCTGCGCCGGCGGCTGACCGAGCGCGACATCAAGAAGAAGATCGTCGGCCACTGGGGCACCGTGCCCGGCCAGAACTTCATCTACACGCACCTCAACCGCGTCATCAACGAATACGACCTCGATATGATCTATCTCTCCGGCCCCGGCCACGGCGGCAACGCCATGGTCGCGCAGGACTATCTCGACGGCTCGTACACCGACGTGTACCCGAATATCACGCGCGACGCAGCCGGCATGCAGCGCCTGTTCAAGCAGTTTTCGTTCCCCGGCGGCATCCCGAGCCATGTCGCGCCCGAGACGCCGGGCTCCATCCACGAGGGCGGCGAGCTGGGCTACTCGCTCGCGCATGCCTTCGGCGCCGTGATGGATAACCCCGACCTGATCGCCGCCTGCGTCGTCGGCGACGGCGAGGCCGAGACCGGCCCGCTCGCCACCGCGTGGCACGGCAACAAGTTCGTCAACCCCATCACGGACGGCGCGGTGCTGCCGATCCTGCACCTCAACGGCTTCAAGATCGCCAACCCCACGCTCTTTTCCCGCATCAGCCACGAGGAGCTCGAGATGTTCTTCCGCGGCTGCGGGTGGGAGCCGCGCTTTGTCGAGGGCGACGATCCCGCCGAGATGCACGCCAAAATGGCCGAGACAATGGACTGGGCCATCGAGGAGATCCACGCCATCCAGCAGCACGCGCGCACCGCGCACGACACCGCGCGCCCCTACTGGCCGATGATCGTGTTCCGCGCGCCGAAGGGCTGGACCGGCCCCAAGGAAGTGGACGGCAGGCAGGTGGAGGGGTCGTTCCGCGCGCACCAGGTGCCGATCGCGATGGACAAGCCCGAGCACCTCGTGCAGCTCGAGGAATGGCTGCGCAGCTACCACCCCGAGGAGCTCTTTGACGACAACGGCACGCTCATCCCCGAGCTGCAGGCGCTCGCGCCGAAGGGGCAGCGCCGCATGGGCGCAAACCCCCACGCAAACGGCGGTCTGCTGCTGCGCGAGCTGCGCATGCCGGACTTCCGCACGTATGAGCAGCCCGTGCCGGCGCCCGGCGCCGTCGAGGCGCAGGACATGACCGTGCTTGGTGCGTTCGTGCGCGACATCATGCGCGAGAACATGGACGCGCGCAACTTCCGCATCTTCGCCCCCGACGAGACGGCCTCCAACCGTCTGAGTCCGGTGTTCGAGGTCACGGGCCGCCGCTGGGTCGCCGAGGCGACCGACAGCGACGAGTTTCTCGACCCCGACGGCCGCGTCATGGACTCCATGCTCTCGGAGCATATGTGTGAGGGCTGGCTCGAGGGCTACCTGCTCACCGGCCGCCACGGCTTTTTCAACAGCTACGAGGCCTTCATCCGCATCGTCGACTCCATGGTCGCGCAGCACGCCAAGTGGCTGAAAGTCTGCAACCAGCTGCCCTGGCGGCAGGACATCGCCTCGCTCAACTATGTGCTCGCCTCGAACGTGTGGCAGCAGGATCACAACGGCTTCACGCACCAGGACCCCGGCTTCCTCGACCACGTGGCGAATAAAAAGGCCGACGTCGTGCGCATCTATCTGCCGCCGGACGCAAACTGCCTGCTCAGCTGCTTTGACCACTGCATCCGCAGCCGGAATTATATCAACGTCATCGTGGCCTCCAAGCATCCGCGGCCGCAGTGGCTGACCATGGAGCAGGCCGTGCGCCACTGCACGCAGGGCGTGAGCATCTGGGAGTGGGCCAGCAGCGATCAGGGCGCAGAGCCCGACGTCGTCATGGCCTGCTGCGGCGACACGCCGACGCTCGAGACGCTCGCCGCCGTGACC
>OGLJ01002624.1_pt1 | contig 10986 bp, 7 predicted proteins | sample 1572801 | NCBI WGS metagenome assembly OGLJ01 (sample SAMEA2581877, study PRJEB24529) | metagenome | biome: Human gut stool | place: China | collected 2011
GGGCTTTGCGGCATAAAACTGCCTGTCCAAAAGGTTTTCGGCAAGATACTGCGGGTTCTTCGCCTGTCTGGTGCAGCCACGGTTGTTGCACTTGATCGTGGAACGGATATCTCTGGCCCGGCAGATGCGGAGCACCCGCTTATCATTGACGTGGATACCGTGGTCATGCCGCAGTTCGTCATTGATGCGCCGGTAGCCCTTGCCAGGGCTCTCCGTGTGAATCTGCTCGATCGTATCCGTGAGATGTTTGTTCTCCGCGGCCCGCCGGCTCAGCTTCCCGGAAGCCCATCTGTGGTAGGCTGAGCGCGCCACATGGAGCAGCTCACAGGCCAGTTCAATGGAATATCGCGCAATGTCTTTTCGCACGTTGTAGAAGGAAGCATTCGCTTCTGTCAATGGATAGACGATCCGATGGCAGCGATACTTGTCCGTGCTCTTTCGGCTGTGAATTCTGGCAAAGTAGGCGCAGCCGCAATTACAAGCGGCAGTGGCGATCTGTTTGTCCGAGTTCTGGCTGATCCAGTTATCAAATACCACCGGACGCGAACACCCGGGGCAGCTCCAAGCGCGCCGCATCATGGCGGCAAAGGCCTCCGTCTTTGTGTCAAAGGGATCCCCGTTTATCTCCTGTGATCCGTTCTCCTGACTGTATGGAGTGTCCGGGTGATCGTCATTCAGCAGGGAAGGCAGATCCAGATCGCAGGACCCGCACGGTATTTATCGCGTCATGGAGCGCGTCATGTGCGGTGCAGGCAGGCTCCTGGATCATTTCCATCGCCTGTATCAGCGAGTGCTGGCGGCGCTCTTTCACGATTTGCCGACTGAACGCCCGTTGAACATCATACGCCTTCGGCAGATGATAACCTTTGATCTTATGAACGGATATATTCGAGTGCAGGATCTTGAAGTCCTCGTTTCCCCAGGTCAGAAACACGGCGTCCTCGGGACACCAGGCAGTGAAGTACGCAAGGGCCTGCTTAAAAGGAAAGCCGTACGCAAGATCCGAGTTGGATATTTGGGTGAGCCGGGCGATCTTTCGATGCATATGCGGGTAGTATTTGGGCTTCACCATAACTTTGAATGTATCAACGATCTCCAGCCGTTCATTCAGCTTGACAGCACCGATCTGGATGATCTCCCCGGGAAGCCGTACCGGCGTTGTGACCATAGAGCGCGTGGAAAACGGCTGGTTCCATTCCAGATCTAATACGATGCAGTACATAAGGCGCCTCCCATATGAACAGGTTCGCAGTTTTTTATCAAAAAATGTTGCTTTCACGTTTGCAATCAACGAATTCTATCCGTAGTCTATCACAGATAGGTGTCCCATAAACAGGACACTGGGTTGTGTCGCCGTGAAAGGAGGCCTGCGAACCGGGGCGGAAACGGCTTGAACGTTGGGGCGTACGGTGCTATCCTTTAGAAAATGGGTGGTTGGCATTACAGAAATCGGAGAGTAGCCATGTGGAAGCTGGGGCGAAAAAAGAGCGCATCGGAAACCGATGAACGGACATTTCCGGCTGAGAAAGAATTCTGGCTGGTGCGGGGAGCGTTTCGGGAGTGGCAGGCTGACCGAAGCGGGCAAGGGTATTATGGCCTTTGCGGCTGTTCGGCAGAGGCGGTCTGCCCGCCGGGAGAACGGCCCCATCAGGATCGGTTTTACCGGCTCGTCTATGGCCTGACGGAACGGATGCTGCAAGGCACGCCCTCGATGGTGCTCGTCGAGGATCTTTCCCGTTCAGATGTCTGGGCGCGGCAAAAAGCGCGTTTCAAACAGCTTGCGCTGGACAGCGGCGGCGCGGTTTTGGAAGAAATGGGCGAGTGGAAGGACTGCTGTGCGTTCGTGTTTTCTGAAATGCCGGGTTCGTTCCTGCGGGACGTTTACTGGTGGATGGCGGAGCATGGGTGCGGAGAGGAAGTTTACGCACAGTACAGCGTGCTGGAGCATGTGGATGCGGAGGATGCGACCGTCTCCGCACTCAAAGAAAAGACGCGCTTAGACATTTTGATGGATGATACGCACCCGGTCCTGCTCTTGCAGCTTGCTCCGGCGAGTCCGCTTGCGCCGGTAACGGAGGCACTTGCGTCCGCCTGCGGCCGCGAAGGGTGGACGCTGTGCGTGAAATGAACGGCCGGAGCGGCGAAAGGCAGACGGAAAGCTGGTAAGCGCTCAATAATTAATCGACAAAAAGAAGATGCCCGAGGGTCTCATGTCAACAGAGACCCTCGGGCGAAAATTTTTCATAGGAAGGAGGGAGGACTGATCCTCTCTCTTCCTTTCCATCGACGCTGTTTCTGCTCGCCCCCGCGTGGGGGGCGACTCGAGGTTACTCGACCAGCTTTTCGTAATCAGGGAGCTGTAGCTGTGCGATTTGAGTAACATGACCAGCCTCATCCTTTTGGTAAATCGCTGCACTAATGCCGGAGCCGACATTTGAAATTGCTGACGGGTAGATGTCTTCCGTCTGTCTGTTTGTGATTTCCTTCTTCCAGATCCAAAACTCCTGATTTGGGTTTTCAATTTTTTCAACAAAAATTTGCATGATACACTCCTTGCGGCCTTTGTAAAAATGATTTGCCGAATGGGCGGAAAGACGGCCAATATGACGTAACGGGACGCACACGCGTCCCGTTACCGTTGATTTCTATGCGGTTTTGCGCGGCGCGTACAGCGCGGGGCAGGGGAGGGGATCAGCCACCCAAACCGGCTTTCAGGGCCTCCACCGTCCGCCGCAGTTCCTCCAGATTGGCAAGGCAGGTGTCCAGCTTTTTCCGGGCGGTGGTGCGGTCCACGTCGGCGGAGAGATCCAGCGCCTTGAGCTGCGCGGTGGAGCGGCGGATGGCCCGGCCAAAGGAATCCACCGTCCGCAGAGGATTGGCGGCCGGGGCGGGCTTGGGCGGAGGCGGGGGCAGCTCGGCGGCCATCACCCGGCGGTGTCCGCTGATGATGCGCCATGTGTTCTCGCCGTCGGGCGTGACCACGATGTCCTCCAAAAAGCCGTCCTGCTCCACTTTCCGCAGAATGTGGCCAAGATTATCCTATCATGACACAATCAGATTGACAAAAAGAAGTTCACCCCTAAGCCGTAAAAAATGGCCTAAAAGGGGAAGCTCACTTTGTCAAAATAACGGAGAGGAGACGTTTGCGGGATACAGCGAATTGAACAAAATGATATTTTTGTTCAATTAAGGGAAGGGCGAGCCAGGGAGGGGGGGTGACAGTTGTTTTGACAAAGTGAACGTCTCCCCCGCTTAGGTGCTTTGCCCTCTTTTTACGCTTGCCATACACGCACCGTCAGTATTTCTTGGGAAAATTCGCCTTTCCTAATTGCCAGAGATATTGGTCGATTTCCTTTACAGTATATGATTGCAATACATATAGTTCTGTCTGCGGTTTTGAATCGAATGAGCAGACAACCACTGCCTGTGTAACCATGATCTCTCCCGCAAGCTCATTTCGCAGGCTCCTCTGCCAACGCATGAACGTGCTGTAGCCGATTCCATGCTCCCGGCACCATTGCCGCTTTGGCATACCGCTTCCGTTGTACGCTTTTATGATTTCGATACATCTCTCTTTTTTCAGGGTTTGAAACTCGTCCGGCATTCCTGAGACCTCCTTGAGGCTTTTGGTACCGATGGGGCTTTTGATACCTCGGTCTCAATTATCTCATCTCTACTTTGATCTTGCCAGACGGTGGATTATGAGGCGCTTACTCTGAGGCCGGGTGGCCATCATTGATTCCAGCGGCGCAAAATGTGTCCCGCTTTTAAAAACAGCCGCAGTTCACAGCAAACAGCTCCGGTCCCTTTCCGTAAAAGGGACCGGAGCTGTTTTTTTGCGTCACTTCATGGAGCGTGCCAGGAACGCGGCGATCTGCGCTCTCGTGCAGGTGGCGGTGGGGTCGAAGTGACCGCCGCCCACGCCGGTGGTGATGCCGTTCTCCACGGCCCAAGACACGGCCTGCGCGTAGTAGCTGTCAGCGGAGACGTCGGTAAAGCTCGCCGCACCGCCCGCCACAGGCTGGCCCGCGGCCCGCCACAGCATCGTTACCATCTGGGCGCGGTTGATGGTGCCGTTGGGGTTCGCGCCGTCGGAAATGCCCTTGGCCTTGGCCCAATTCTGGGCGTTCTCGAACCAAGTGTTGCCGCCGTTCAGATTTGCGTCATTCTGGCGGGCGAGGAGCGTCCACAACTGCGCCCGGGTGGTGGAATTGTTGGGGGCGTAGATCGTGGCGCTCATGCCGTTCACCAGTCCGCGCGCACTCACAAAGTCGATGGCGTCCTTGGCCCAGTGGTCTTGCGTGTCGATAAAACCCTTGGAATTGTCGATGATCTTCACCGTCGCGCTGCCGTCCACGGTGAGTTGGATGCCGTTCTCCGTGGGAACGGAGTTTTTGACGATCTCCTCCGTGCCGTCGGGGTGGACGAGGACTGCCACCGTGCCGGGGGTCGCGTTGGAAACGGGAATTTCCACCTTCGTCTCCCCTGCGCTCTTGGGTAGTTCCACCTTGACGGTGGGGGCGGTGTTGCTGTTCCGGGTGGCCTCGACCTCCACGGGGGCCTTCACCGCCTCGCCGTTCTTCTTGGCATCCTCCACGGCCTTGCCGCTGACCTTAGCCGCCGCCTCGGTCTTGCTCTCGCCGTTCTCGATGGTGGTGACGGTCATTCCGGTAGAGCCGTTGGCCGTGGTGGTTTTGGTGGTCTCCGTGCCGGAGGTCACGCCGTTTTTGTCGGTCTTGGTCTCCGACTTCGTTTCAGACTTCGTACCGTCCTTGGAGGTGATGGTCTCGGTCTTGCTTTCCGTCACCGTGCCGTCCTTGTTGGTCTCGGTCTCGTTCTTGGTCTCGACCTTCGTTCCGTCCGGTTTCGTCTCCGTTTTCGTCTCGGTCTTGGTCACGGAGCCGTCCTTGCCAGTGGTGGTCTCCACCTTGGTGCCGTCGGGTTTTGTGACCGTCTCCACCTTCGTACCGTCCGGCTTGGTGGCGGTCTCAGGCTTGGTGGGCGTCGTGCTGCTGGAGCCGCCGCCACCACCGGAGGAAGAACCGCCGGAACTGCCGCCCGTAGAGCCGCCGGGCTGAGAGGGCGTGGTGCCGTCGGTCACGGTGACCTTGCAGGTGGCAGATTTGCCCGAACCGTCCGTCGCGGTGGCGGTGATCGTCGCGGTACCAACCTTGACCGCCGTCACGGTGCCGTCAGGGGCTACGGTGGCAACATCCTCGTCAGAGGACGCCCACTTCAAAGCCTTGTTGGCGGCGTTCTCAGGCGCGACCGTGGCGGTCAGCGTTTCGCTGTTTCCAACAGAAATCGAAGTGCTCGTCTTGTTCAGCGCAACGCCGGTGACAAGGACATTCCCGGGCGTGACGGTGCGGACGTAGCCGCAGACGTTACAGGTGGTGTCCGCGTCATCGTCGTAGACGTGCGCCGCTTTGTCCTTGATGCTTTCGGACTGATCCGGGCAGTCCGCGTCGGTACATTCGTGCCAGTGGTTCGTACCGTCCTTGCTCCAGTCGCCGTAGCTGTGCTCATGCGCGGGCGGCGTCACGGTGAGTGTCGCGGGCTCGGAGTATACGGGAGGCGTGCTCACGCGGTCGCTGCCCGTATGGTTGTTCGTGTTCCAGAGCACACAGCGGAACAGCTGGCCGCTCTGTGCCGCCGTGACGGACGGGATCGTATAGCTGGGAATGTAGTTCCAATCGTCCTCCATATAGCTTTTGCCGCCGGCGCCTTCGATGTCCGTCCAGCTCTGGCCGCCGTCGGTGCTGCTCTGCCACTGATACTCCAGTGTGTTGAGATTTTGCTTGATCAGCTTGGCGGAGAATGTCACCGAATCACCCACAGCCGCGGACACGCTCTGCGGCTGCTCCGTGACCACAGGTGTGACGCACACAAGGAGCCGCCAGTAACCGGTCACGGTCTTGACCGTATTGCCGGGATAGGTCAGCGTGACATGGAAGCAAACACACTGATAGTCCATTTCATCCGTGATGGTGATGGGATAGGATTCGCCCGCGGGTGGGATCTTAGCCCACTCCTCTTCCGTTGGCATAACGTTTCTGCAGTACTTCCAGCGGTATTCCGCTGTGACGCCCGTCAGAGAGCTTATGGGATACCGGGTTTGGCCGTCGTAAAAACCGGCGGTAATGGTCGCGATCTCGCCCTGAATGAATTCACCGTTTCCCCGCATGGGCGAGGCCGCGCCGCGCAGATATGCGGGACAGTAGTAGGCGGTAAATGTATGGGAATATGTCGTGCCATCCTTATTCGTCGCCGCGCAGCGGAACTTTGCGCCGTGCAGGGACAGGGGCAGGAGCGCCTGATAGGTGGCTTCCGTCGCGCCCTCGATATTCTCCCAGGTCTTGCCGCCGTCCCGGCTGACCTGCCATTGCAGCGCGGGCGCGGGCGTGCCGGTGACTTCAACGGTCAGAGTCATGTATTCACTGCTCTCGACCACACAGCTGACATCCTCCGTCGGGCTGGTAAACACCGGCACATCTCCGAGGGTCATGCTGCCGTCCGACTTGGGATAGTACTTATTCCCGCCAATGGTCACAGTCTCCACCTCTGCATCCTTGGGGATCCAGAGGTAGAGCTTTCCGCTGCCGTCGGTGGTGACATGGCTGTCGTTGAATGCCGTACCTTCCGGAAGCCCGGAAAGGGTGACGTCCTCCACCGCGGTGTTCTTTTCCGAAAGGGTCAGGGTGACCTTTTTCAGTTCATTGCCGTTGGAATCTTTCACGACCGTGTTCACCGGAACATCCAGATCGACACTGCCGCCGTTGATGATAATGTTGGCACAGTTGATCGTGCCCAGACCGAAGACCAGGCTGTTTGAGATGGTGAGTTTCCCAAGCGTCGTCTCCGGCTTGTTCGTGCAGTTGTTGATGAGCGTGATGCCATTGAATGTCAGGGAGGCGCTGGTGCTGCCGTCCATGGCGTGGTCGCCGCGGAGCGTCAGCTTTTCACCACCGGACTGCCCCTTGATGGTCAGACCGCCCGAACCCTTGAGCGTCCAGACCGCATCGGTGCTGCCTTCGTTGGACCTCATGACACTCTCAGTGTTTTCCATCAGCACGATGGAGAGCTTCGAGCGGTCATCCAGCTCCACGCGCTTGTTCGGACCGCTCAGGTCCAGTCCGTTGAGCTTGACCTCCGCCTCGCCGCCTGTAAGCATACGGATGCCGAAGTCTGTGATAAACTTCCAATCCGCCTGGAGCTTGACGTCCTTCTCAGGGTGATAGTCGATCCAGGTGTCCTTTGCAGAGTCCCCCAGATAGCCCGCACAGAGCGCGGTGTTGTCTCCGCCGGGTGTGCCGCGGAAGGCGAGCACGCCCGAGGCGAGGAGCAGGTTGAGCAGGATCATCTTGCCGCTGGCGCTGTTGTCGGCGGTGGTGATGATGGGCGCGCCCTTCTGCGGATCATGGATGAAGCCGACCGGCGAACTGCCGTCGTCCTGAAAGCCCTCCACGCTCATGATCTTTGTACCAGCCGGAAGCCAGAGGTAGACAGTGTTGTCGCCGACGAGCATGGTGAGATCCTTAATAATGTCATCGTTGACAGTGTTGGGGATATTCACGCGCAGTTGTGTGACCAACGGGCAAAAAGTCGACTGCATGGTGCCGCTGGTAGCGTCGGTGCGGTAGGTGATCATCATGAGGTTCCGGCTCTGGTTCATGTCCTCCAGCTCGACCTTTGTCCGGTAAACAGGATTGCCGCTGTGATCCGTGACACCGGTGACCGCCTTGCCGGAGGCGTCCGTCAGGTTGGCGTTGCTCCTACGGTCGATCTTCATCGTGCCGCCGGAGTGCTCCCCCTCCAGTGTGCTGCGCGTGACGCGCAGGTTTCCGGCAAAGTCGGCGCTGATCCAGCAGTTTTCAACGGATACGTTGGCTTCCGTTCCGCCGATGGTCTTACCTGCGGCGTAAACGGCGCAGTCCTTGAAATTCACAGTTGCGCCGCTTGCCGCCGAAAGACCGCCCATGAGCGCCAGTGAGGACTGCGCCATGCCCCCGCCGATGAGGTTCAGCGTGCCGCCCTGTTCCACATAGATGGTGGGTGCGCTGCCGCTTTTCAGATAGCTCTTGCCTATGAGCTTCAGGTTCAGCGTCGCGCCGCTGCGCACGGTAAGAAAGGTGTGATCGCGCACGATTGCAAGACCATCGAGCACGACGGTGTGCTCACCCTCCCGCACGTCGATGCCGTAGTAATTATTGTAGTCCGCCGCAAGGACTTTGCTGAAGCCCTCTTTGAGGTTCAGCTCCTGCTGCGTGCTGCCGGAGCTGTAAACATTCTGCTTGATGGAATCTGTATCCCCGGGGCGGTCGGCGTTGCGATAGTACCAGGTTTTTCCCTCATTATATTGACCCTTATAGTAGCTGAGTACCAGCACGGCATTTCGGATGCCGCTGATCTCCACCTCTTTTTCAGGGCTTACGGTTGTTCCGAGGATCACATTCTCGTAGATGCTGCCGTTCACCGGCTTTGTTATGACGGCCTTTGTGTATGCCGTGTCCCCATTGGTCCCGGAAAGATCCCAGCGGCCGTTGACCTTCAGCGCGCCATTTTCATTCTCGTTTGAAAGAATCGGGTTCTGTGTTTTCGCATACAGATAGCCGCCGAGGTCGACCGTCAGGTTCGAGGAAACGTAAATAGCTTCCTTGCCGTCATATTGGCTGGTCTTCGTACTGTAGCCGTTGGAATAGGCACGGACGCTTCCCCCGCCGCCGATCTCCAGTGCATTGGCCTTGATGCCGTAGCCCTGACAGCCGTCATTGCCGTTCCGACCGTCGCTCGTGGCGGTCACCTGACCGCCGACGACGCGCAGTGTTCCGCCCACAAGCAGGGCGACGGGATAGTCATTTTGGTATACACAACCCTTGGTGGTCGCATTAAGCGTGCCGTTCACTGTCAGATTGTTCTTGACATTGAGCGCGTAGAAGTCCAGATCGTTTCCCTGTGCCTCTGCGGTGACGCTCGTCCCGGCGCCAACGGCCATGCTCCGCGTCACGGTTCCATTCATGTAGCTGCGCAGTGTCAGATCCACGCTCCCGCTTGTCTCAATGCCGCCGGACTGAATGGGGAAGGTCTGGGCTTCAATGGTCAGGCTCCCGCTGCCGGAGAAGCGGACGGTATTGCCCCAGATGCCGAGATAGCGCGGCGTATTCACACCGGAAGTGGCGGGCATATACTTCAAGCTACTGGAATCACCAATGTAATTGCTGCCCTCAAGCACGATGTTCAGCGTCCCGACATTACGGCTGTCGAGAAAGACGTTATAGTATTCGAATATGCCGGGCAATTGCTCGGACGAGACCTTTGTATAAGTGTCGATCGTGCAGTTTCGCAGCGTCAGCGTCTTTGTGGCGGCGTCATACTTGAAGCCGCCGGTCGTATCGTAAGTGCTGCTTATAGAGCTTTGTGTGATGTCGAGAACGGTGCTGCCGAGGGTAATCGTGCCATTCGCCGCCCGCGCACTGATGCCATTCGCCGCCCGCATTACGGCAGGGCTTTTTTCGGCGGCTACGACATCACTGCCAAGTTCATCATCCGCTGGCGCGGATGATCCCTCGTCCTCCGCGGGGGCGTTCGGGTCTGCGTCTTCGGCGGGCACAGACGGATTTTCGTCCTCCGCAGGGGCATTCGGATCTTCGCCCTCGGTGGGTGCGTCAGGCTGCTCCTTACCAGACTGCTCCTCATCCGCGCCGCCCGGGGCGGGGACAGGGTCTTCTTCAGGGGTCGGCGTGCTGCCGGTTTCGTCCGCAAGCTTCGGAGCGCGGCAGTCTTCGGGCTGCGCGTCCTCTGCGCCGCAGACGGGACAGTCAGGGTTCATGGCCTCTTCCGTGCAGGCTGTTTCGCAGATGCATGGGGAAACATCTTCTCCCCTTCCCTCGTCATCCGCGAACGCTGTTGTGGGGATCAGGGTCAGGCACAGAGCAAACGCGGTAAGCAAGCTAAGAAATCTTCTTTTCATTGTGATCCCTCCATGATGAAAGAGTTTGGGCTTCTCCAAGGGGATACCCCCTTGCCTAAATTTGTTTTTCCGTCAAGGCTTCAAAGCCCTTTTCCGCCTGTTGGACGGTCTTTTGGATGATGCCCAAAGCCATTGTGTGAAGGTCCATCTGCAAGACGGCCGCTGTGATCGCCGCCCGCTTCTCCTTCGGTACGTCATAGAGCTTCAGCGAGCAGTCCAAGAAGCGGGAGATCTTGGCCTCCATCGTGAAATACACGTCACAGGGAACCGACATGAACCCCCGCATAATGTTGGCGGATGCGATCTCCATTTCGTAGAAGTCCTTGGGCTGCGCCTCCGGCAGATAAGGCCCGAAGATAACTTGCAGCCGTTTCGTTGTGCTTTTGTAAAGATACGCCGCGATGGAGGGCAGGGAGTATGCCATCACATACAGCTCCCGCAGCGGCTCGGTCAGCTCGGCAATGTGAAGCTGGAGGGCCGTTTCCACGGCGTACAGGAGCACAGGATCTTGTTCCCCGCTGTGCTGTCCCGCCAGAGCGAATTGCCCGCTGAACATCCGCTTTACCAGTTCCAGCAGCAGCGCCTCCTTACTGGGAAAAACATGGAAGAATGAGCTCTGTCCGATGCCCGCCGCCTTTGCGATCTCGCCGGTGGTGGTTTTCGTGTAGCCGTTTTCCAGAAACAGCGTTACCGCCCCCCGCAGGACCTTCTGCTGGGTCACCAGTCCGTTTAACAGTTTTCCTCTTGGCAAAATGATCAGCTCCTAACATCATACTTGCGATTGCGCTTTTATAATAGCATGAGCCAGTCCATCACGCAAGAAAAATTTGGGGCGCCATGCCAGAAAAATTGGAGCCCCCTGTTCCTGACCCACTTTTGACCCGGAATGGGATTGTTAGCGTTCGCCAGGAAAACCACTGCGGGCTCAACTGAAATCGCTAATCAAAGCTCAGATAGAAAAACCAAACAACCCAGATTGGCAAATAAATATTATTCTTCTTGCTGGTCAGCCAGCAGCT
>OGLJ01002633.1_pt1 | contig 10942 bp, 6 predicted proteins | sample 1572801 | NCBI WGS metagenome assembly OGLJ01 (sample SAMEA2581877, study PRJEB24529) | metagenome | biome: Human gut stool | place: China | collected 2011
CAAAGCGCGGACCAATACGCGGAGCGAGGGGCGTTGCCATGCCGCGGGACGATCGGTACACTTGCGGATAAGACTGCATTTGGATATATCAAAAATTATTATGAAGAGCGTGGAATTCACAAGAGAAACTGTGAGATTGACCGTATTGTACAGGGATGTGTCGGCGTCCGGAGAACGACCGGACAGCATCCGGGAGGTATCGTTGTTCTTCCGGTGGGCGAGGAGATTAATACGTTTACTCCGGTACAGCATCCGGCAAACGATATGACGACTGCAACGGTTACGACTCATTTTGATTACCATTCCATCGACCATAACTTATTAAAACTGGACATTCTCGGACACGATGATCCGACCATGATCCGTATGTTACAGGACTTGACAGGACTTGATCCACAGACGATCCCTTTGGACGATCAGACAGTCATGTCGCTGTTTATGAATACCTCTGCATTGGGAGTAGAACCGGAAGACATCAACGGTATTCCCCTGGGATGTTTAGGAATCCCGGAGTTTGGAACAGATTTTGCGATGCAGATGGTTATTGATGCGAAACCGACCGAATTTTCGGATCTGATCCGAATTTCAGGACTTTCGCATGGTACGGATGTGTGGTTGGGAAATGCACAGACTTTAATTGAGCAGGGGATTGCAACGATTTCTACTGCAATCTGTACCCGTGATGATATTATGATTTATCTGATCAGTATGGGACTTGACAGTGAGCAGTCCTTTACCATTATGGAGTCTGTTCGAAAAGGTAAGGGATTAAAGGAAGAATGGAAGGAAGAGATGCGGGCACATAATGTACCGGAATGGTATATTGATTCGTGTTTAAAGATCAAGTATATGTTCCCGAAAGCACATGCGGCTGCCTACGTTATGATGGCGTGGCGTATTGCATACTGTAAAGTTTTTTATCCACTCGCCTATTATGCAGCATATTTTTCCATTCGTGCGACCGGTTTCAACTATGAGATCATGTGTCAGGGAAAAGAGCGTCTGGAATATTTTTATAAGGATTACACAAGAAGAAAAGACTCTCTTTCCAAAAAAGAGCAGGATGTCTACCGTGATATGCGGATCGTGCAGGAGATGTATGCGAGAGGTTTTGATTTTACGCCAATTGATATTTACCGTGCATTGCCGGACCGTTTCCAGATCATCGACGGAAAGCTTATGCCGGCGTTAAATACCATTGAAGGTATGGGTGACAATGCTGCAATTGCGGTTGCGGAGGCAGCAAAAGACGGAAAATTCTTATCCAAAGATGATTTCCGCCAGAGAACCAAGGTGACGAAATCTACCATTGATCTTATGGCAGATCTTGGACTGCTGGGCGATATGCCGGAGTCCAATCAGTTGTCGTTATTTGATTTTGCATAAATATTTGTTTTGCGGGATAAAGAAACGCCAGGAAAAAATGAAGTTTCCTGACGTTTCTTTTTTTGTAAAAAATTGCATTGTAACAACGCCTGCTTACGGATTGAAAATCTGTACATTGCCCGGGGCAGCAACAGATGTATAATAAGGGGTTTTGGTCGTAAAATCTTTAAAATAGACATAAGTGGAAGTTACATTAATGGCAGTGTAGTTGCCTTCTTTTAATTCCTGATAATTGCTTCCATCTGTATTAATACAACAGATGGCCGGATTTGTCTTATCATTTTTCTGAAAAAAGATTTTATCGCCTGTGACATTATAGCAGTCGACACGGCAGTCCGTGACCAGCGTTTTTTCACCATTTGTCAGATCGACTTTGGCAATGCGGTAATCGTTTTCACAGTCCATAAAATAAAGATTGTTTCCGTCTTTCACCGGCATCCAGCAGTTCCCCTCATAGATGACTTTTGCGTGGTCATTGGAAGTGTCCATCTCATAGATATTATGATTGTCTGTCAGTCCGTTATAATAAATATATTGTCCATCGGTACTTGCGGTAAAGTAGGACTGTTTTTCTACCTGCTCTTTTTCCTTGCCATCAATTTTGACTTTGTACAGCGTGGTTGCATCAGTGGTATCATAATGCAGATAGTACAGATAATTTCCAACCAGGGAAGCATACATACACGGATCATCATCTAAAATTTCAGGTTTTCCTTTTTCGTCAATGTCCAGCCGGCATAAGCTGTTGGTATTGACCGGGAGGAAGGAAAACGAATCAGCGCTTTTTCCCTTAAGTTTACAGTAATAAATGTAGTGGTCATCCACGTTGATGTAGCTGACACTCTGATCCTCTAACTTTTTGATGTTTGTGCCGTCCGGGTTCATGGAGTACAGACAGTAGTTGTCGGCAGGGTTGGCAAAGTAGACAATACCATCTTTTTCACAGAAATATCCTTCGTTATACAGATTTCCCGCAGTGTTGCCGTTGACATAACCGTCATTATACCGAATGCGGTTTATGTACCGGTAGAGAAAAACACACCCGGCAGCAAGAAGGATCACCAACACAAAAAGCAGCCATTTCCAGATTTTTTTCATAAGTAAATCACCTCTTTGATTTATAATCTTTATCTATAAAAAGTATAGCATTTCTGTATACCATGACGCAAGTGTTCTCTTGCAAGCAAACTGTGAATGTAATATATTATAAATAATAAATGGAAAGGCTTGGATTTATTATGAGAGATTTATTGGAACTAAGAGATGAGATCGATCAGATCGACAGTCAGATCGTAGATCTGTATGAACGCAGAATGGCAATTTCTGAGGAAGTTGCTGAATATAAAATTGCTGTAGGAAAGAAAGTATTTGACAAGCAGCGTGAGGTTTCCAAGTTGGAAACATTGAGCAGAAAAGGAACTACGCCATTTTTAAAACATGGTATCCGTGAACTGTTCGAGCAGATCATGTCCATGAGCCGGAAGCGTCAGTATCAGCTTCTGACAGAACATGGCCAGACGGAAAAACCCGATTTTAAAGAAGTAGATCATCTGAATTACAAAAATGCTAAAATCGTATTTCAGGGAACGGAAGGCGCATATTCCCAGCTTGCGCTGAATGAGTATTTCGGGGAGAATGCAGACAGTTATCATGTGGATCCGTGGCGGGATGCGATGGAAGCCATCCAAAACGGAGAGGCCGATTACGCTGTATTCCCAATTGAGAATTCATCCGCCGGAATCGTTTCCGAGAACTATGATCTTATGGTGGAATACAATAATTATATCGTGGGAGAGCAGATCATCCGTATCGACCATGCACTTTTGGGTCTGCCGGAAGCAGACATGGACGATATCACCGACATTTATTCCCACCCACAGGCGCTGATGCAGTGCTCGAAATACCTTGAGAGCCACAGAGACTGGGAAAAGCACAGTCTGAAAAATACGGCGATGTCCGCCCAGAAGATCAAAGAGGATGGGAAAAAGAACAAGGCAGCGATCGCAAGCACCCTGACTGCGGATATTTATGGTCTGAAAGTGCTCGACGAGGCGATCCAGAACAATAAAAACAATTACACAAAGTTTATCATTGTGGCGAACAAGAAGATTTTTGAATCGAGAGCCAATAAGATCAGTATCTCTTTTGAAGTTCCGCATGAGAGCGGTTCGCTGTACCATAAGCTGTCCCATTTTATCTACAACGGAATCAACATGAACAAGATCGAGTCCAGACCGGTGCAGGGAAAAGCGTGGGAGTACCGCTTCTTTGTTGACATTGAGGGAAACCTCAATGATGCAGCCGTACAGAATGCGCTGCGGGGGCTGACAGAGGAGACCATCCGATTGAAAATACTTGGCAATTATGTGAGTGCAGAAGGGAATGAATAAACTGATGAAAAGTCCAAAGAATTTGATCTTATATAAAGATTTTGAAAATGGTAACTTATTTTACAACATGACCTGGATCATGGAGAATTATGAAAATGAATATTATAATAAAGAGGATGTGGAGTCTCTTTTGTATGAGAGTTTGAACCAGTTAATGGAACTGGCAGTGAGTCATGGCTTTGAGGGGAATCTGTGGCACAGTTTTCTGGCATTTCTTCTTGTAAATAATGAGAATGCTTACAGCAAAACTTGTGAGATCCGCGGAAAAGTGGAGGGCTCTGTCAATCAGATCGTATTGCATGACTTTGAGATCATCAAATCGCTGTTTGATTTTGATTTTGGAAAACTTGCCTCTTATTTTGAGATGGACTGTATGGATGCCATCACTGATTATCAGAGCATGACAGGGAGCGGAAAGATTTTTAATAAGAGGATCAAGGAGCGCATCAATGAGTTGAAGTTAAAGCTGGAAGCTTCCACAGATGTGTCCGGATTTAAAGATGCAGTGACGGCATTTTATAAAGATTTTGGCGTTGGCAAACTAGGACTTCACAAGGCATTCCGCATTCAGCACAGGGAAAAGGGAGATGTGGAGATCGTGCCGATCACAAACATTGCCCATGTGAAATTAGACGATCTGGTCGGCTATGAGCTTGCAAAACAGAAACTCATCGACAATACGGAAGCATTTGTCAACGGAAAGCAGGCAAATAACTGCCTGTTATATGGGGATGCCGGAACCGGAAAATCCACCAGTATCAAAGCCATTGCAAACCAGTACTATGACAGAGGCTTACGTCTGATCGAAGTGTACAAGCACCAGTTCTGTGATCTGAATGATGTCATCGCACAGATCAAAAACCGCAATTACAAGTTCATTATTTACATGGACGATCTCTCTTTTGAAGAGTTTGAGATCGAATATAAATATCTGAAGGCAGTGATCGAGGGCGGTCTTGAGAAAAAACCGGACAACGTACTGATCTATGCAACCTCCAACAGACGCCACCTGATCCGTGAAACATTTTCGGATAAAGAGGAAGTGCGTGAGGATATGCATACTTCCGATACTGTACAGGAAAAATTATCCCTGTATGCAAGATTTGGTGTTTCCATCTACTTTGGCGCACCGAATAAGAAGGAATTCCAGAATATTGTCAAAGTACTTGCAGAAAAATATCAGGTTTCCATGGATGAGGACACTTTGCTTGCTGAGGCCAATAAATGGGAGCTTTCCCACGGCGGATTATCCGGCAGGACAGCGCAGCAATTTATCAACTATTTACTTGGAAAAGAATAAAAAATTGGTATAATAGAGATATACAAAAGAAATGAGGAGGCAGACATCTGGTGATCCATACATTCGCAGCAATTTATATCGGTTCTTATGAAGTAAGTATTAAAATATTTGAGATTTCAGGAAAGAAGAAAATACGTGACATTGATTATATCCGGAGCAGGATTGAGCTCGGAAGAGATGCATATTCCAAGGGAAGTATCGGATATGAACTTGTGGAGGCGCTGTGTGATACGCTTGCCGAGTACAAAAAGATCATGGACGGCTACCGGGTGGACAGTTACGAAGCGTATGCTGCCGCAGCCTTGAGAAACGCTGAAAATGAACTTTTTATCTTAGACCAGATCCGCATCCGGACAGGACTTCTCGTAAAAGTTTTAAGTAACTCTGAGCATCGCTTTATCAGTTATAAATCGGTTGCCATGCGGGAAGATTTTGAGCGTATGATCCAGAAAGGTGCAGCAGTCGTGGATGCCGGAGGCGGCGGTATGCAGATCACGGTATTCTCAAAGGGAAAAGTAGTCACAACACAGCATCTGGCACTCGGCACCATGCGTATGCGGGAGCAGCTTGCAAGAAAAAGTAATAATCTGGCACAGTATGAACTTCAGGTAGAAGAACTTGTTGACAAGGAACTTGAAGTTTTTAAAGCTATGTATCTTCAGGAGACGAAGATCAAATACCTGATCATCATCGGTGATTATATATCAGAGATCAGCAGAAAAGTAGAAAAAAACAAGGAAGATAATACCATAGAGGTAGCAAAGTTCTTAAAGTACATCAGAAAGCTGGATGAGAAGACATTAGAGGAAATCTCAGAGGAATTGAACCTTTCGAATGAGAGTGATGCGCTTGTCATTCCATATATGATGATCTTTAAATGCATGGCGGAGAGCATCGGCGCAGAGAGTCTCTGGGCACCGGGAACGAATGTCAGCGATGGTATCGCATTCCACTATGCACAGAAGAATAATATGATCCGGGTAGAACATGATTTCGAGGCGGATGTCTTATCTGCCGCAAGAAATCTTTCCGAGCGTTACATGAGTTACACCCCACATATTGATGCACTGACGCAGATGGCAACCCTTATTTTTGATACGATGAAAAAAGTACATGGACTTGGCAGAAGAGAACGGCTGCTTTTACAGGTGGCTGCCATTTTACATGACTGTGGAAAATATATCAGTTTTGCCAACGGACCGTCCTGCTCCTATGACATTATTATGGCTTCCGAGATCATCGGACTGACACACAAAGAGCGTGAGATTGTTGCAAACACAGTATTATATAATACATGGCCGCTTCCTGACTATGAAGATCTCGCAGATAAATTGGATCATGACAGTTATCTGACCGTTGCAAAACTTTCTGCAATCCTTCGTGTATCCAATGCAATGGACCGGAGCCATAAACAGAAGTTTAAGAATGTAAAGGCGGCAGTCAAGGGAAGAGAACTTGTGATCACAATTGAGACAATGGATGATATTGCTTTGGAAAAAGCACTGTTTGATGCCAAAACGTCATATTTTGAAAATGTATTCAGTATAAAGCCGGTGATCAAAGAAAAGAGAGTCTACGGCTGACAGACAACCAATGGAAAGGCTAGGTTTATCTTATGGAGAAAGAACAGGATTTTAAAAAACCGGAATATTATGAAAACAGGGAATTGAGCTGGCTGAAATTTAATCACCGTGTATTAAACGAGGCGAGAGATAAATCCATTCCGCTTCTGGAACGATTAAAGTTTGTCAGTATCACTTCGTCAAATCTGGACGAATTTTTCATGGTGCGTGTCGCATCCCTGAAGGATATGGTACACGCCAATTATAAGAAAAAAGACATTGCCGGAATGACGGCATCGGAACAGTTAGAGAAGATCAATGAGCGCACAAGAGAGCTTGTCACACTTCAGTACAATACCTATAACCGTTCTCTTGTACCGCTTATGCACCAGCATGGGATCGTTGTGATGGATGCGTTTGAAGATCTGAGTGAGTCACAGGCTGCGTTTGTGGATCGATATTTCGAAGACAATGTATATCCGGTACTCACCCCGATGGCAGTGGATGCCTCAAGACCGTTTCCGCTGATCCGGAACAAGACATTGAACATTGCAGCACTTCTTTCCAAGAAAAAAGGAAAAGCAGAAAAAGAGGAAATTGAATTTGCAACCGTTCAGGTTCCAAGCGTGTTGCCACGCCTGGTACATATCCCTTCGGAAGATGGAAATGAAAAGACCTTCATTTTATTGGAGCAGGTCATTGAGCGGAATATTGATAAACTGTTTTTAAACTACGATGTACTCTGCGCATATCCTTACCGTGTTATGCGAAATGCCGATCTGTCGATTGATGAGGATGAAGCGGCGGACCTGCTAAAAGAGATTCAGAAACAGTTAAAAATGCGTCAGTGGGGCGAGGTTATCCGTCTGGAAGTGGAGGATGGCATTGACAAAAAGCTGTTAAACTTCTTAAAAGATGAATTAAAAGTGGCAGAACAGGATATTTTTCAGATCAACGGACCAATTGATTTCACATTCCTGATGAAAATGTATGGATTAGAAGGCTGTGACGATCTGCGGAATGAGCCTTACACGCCACAGCGCGTGCCGGAGATCGTACCGGGGGAAAATATTTTTGATGAGATTCGAAAAGGAGATATCCTTTTGCATCATCCATACCAGACGTTTGATCCGGTGGTTGATTTTATACGTCAGGCATCTGTGGATCCGGATGTACTTGCCATCAAACAGACACTTTACCGTGTCAGCGGCAATTCACCAATTATTGCTTCATTGGCACAGGCGGCTGAAAACGGCAAGCAGGTTTCTGTTTTAGTGGAGTTAAAGGCGCGATTTGATGAGGAAAATAACATTGTCTGGGCAAAAAAATTAGAGCAGGCTGGCTGCCATGTTATCTATGGTCTGGTTGGACTGAAAACCCACAGCAAAATAGCGCTGGTTGTCCGGAGGGAGGAAGATGGTATCCGTCGTTATGTGCATCTTGGAACCGGTAACTACAACGACTCCACAGCAAAGTTATATACAGACTGTGGTATTTTTACCTGTGACGGTGCGATCGGAGAGGATGCAACTGCCGTATTCAATATGTTGTCCGGCTACTCCGAACCATTGTCGTGGAATGAACTTGCGGTTGCACCAATCTGGCTTCGCACGAAGTTCACAAAGCTGATCCGTCGTGAGACGAAGCATGCAAAAGAGGGAAAACCTGCAAAGATCATTGCAAAAATGAATTCGCTCTGTGATCCGGGAATCATTGAATCCCTTTATGAAGCGTCTGCAGCAGGTGTTAAGATCCAGCTGATCGTCCGTGGAATCTGCTGCTTAAAAGTCGGAATCCCAGGGGTGAGCGAGAATATTGAAGTCCGTTCGATCGTTGGAAATTTCTTAGAGCACAGCCGGATATTCTATTTCTTCAACGATGGAGAAGAAGAACTTTACATGGGAAGTGCCGACTGGATGCCGCGTAACTTAGACAGACGAGTGGAGATTTTATTCCCGGTATTAGATGATGAACTGAAAAAACGTGTCAGACATATTCTGGATGTGGAGCTGGCAGACACTTTAAAAGCACATGTACTGCATGCTGACGGCAATTACGAGAAGGTAGACAGACGCGGAAAGATTGCGTTGTCATCTCAGGATGTTTTCTGCAGGGAGGCAATGGAAAATGTTTCAAAACCATCTCATGGATATCAGGGAAGAGTGTTTATCCCGGCAGAACCTGTAGAATAAATAGCATTACGGTAAGAGCAGTTATTGTGTGAGGGAGGATGGGCTATGAATAATAAAATTTTATTTGCGGATCTGGATCGTACATTATTGTGTGATGATAAGTCGATTTCTGAAAAGAACCGGGCTGCAATACAGAAAATGTTAGAGCGTGGACACTATTTTGTTCTGGCAACCGGACGACCGGTAGAGTCAGGGAGAATTGTTGTGAAAGATCTTGGGCTGACCAGTCCGGGATGTTATATGATCGCCTTTAACGGGGCAGTGATCTATGACTGTGCGGCAGACCGTGTGCTTTATAAAAGTGCACTTCCAATTGAGGTTGCGCAGGAGATTTTTGACCGGGCGCATAAAGCCGGCATCTATGCGCAGACCTACAATACCGTAGACATTGTGACAAAACGACACACAAAAGAATTGGATTATTATGTGGAGCGTTCTCATATGACCTACAAACTCACAAGAAGAATTTCGGATTGTCTGGATTCGGAACCTCAGAAAGTCATTCTGATCCATCTGGAGGATGATGAAAAATTAAAACGTTTCCAGAAAGCAAATGCTGTCTGGGCGAAAGGAAAATGCAACTCCTTTTTCTCCTGTAAAGAGTATCTGGAGTATTGTCCAGTCAACACGGACAAAGGAACCGGTGCACAGTATCTGGTGAAATTGTTAAATATTCCACATACCAGCACGGTTGCGATCGGAGATGAGCAGAACGACATTCCGATGATCCAATCCGCGCATATTGGCATCGCTATGAAGAACGGGATCGATGATATCAAGAAAGCCGCTGATTATGTCACGGAAAATGATAACAACCATGATGCGATCGCGGAAGTGATCGAGAAGTTTATTTTATAAAAAAAGAGAAGCTTACCATTGATATGTAAGCTTCCTTTTTTATCTGCCGGCTTTTATCGTTTCTAAAACAGAGTAAGGAATATACAGATGTCCCCGTCCTTTGCCAAGAGCGATATCCGGTTTGTTTGAGCCGTGGAAATCAGAGCCACCGCTGATAAGCAGTCCGTTTTCCCTTGCAAGACGTTTCATCTGCTGTTCTTCTCCGGTGGTGTAGGTGGAGTAGATTGCTTCTAACCCGTCAAGTCCCGCCGGTTTCAGCTCGTCGATCATTTTCTGGAGATTGGTGTTACTCAGACCGTAGAGCAGAGGGTGAGCTAAAATGGCAGTACCACCGGCTTCTTTGATGAGACGCACGGCATCGGTGGATGTGACTTTCAATCTGCCGACATAGCATTTGCAGTGATCGCCGATATAACGGTCGAAGGCTTCGCGGACACTCTTGATCTGGCCATGTTCATACAGGAAACGTGCAATGTTGGCGCGTGTAATAACGCAGTCCGGATTTTCAGCCACCAGTTCTTCCATCGTAATGGAAAGCCCTTCCTTCTGAAGTGCCTCCACCATAAGTGCATTGCGCTCACTGCGGCATTTCCGGTATTCGGCTGTCTTTTTCAGAAGCTGCTCATTTTCCATATCAATATATAACCCTACGATATGGACTTCTTTTCCGTGATAATCGGTGGAGAGTTCAATGCCCGGTATCAGTTCGATTCCGGCAGAAGCAGCGCAGGGCATTGCTTTGCATACACCCTGGCAGGTGTCATGGTCTGTCAGTGCAAATGCCGCCAGCCCGACTTTCTTTGCCTCAGCCACCAGATCTTCGGGTGTGAGAGTTCCGTCTGATTCGGTGGAATGTACGTGTAAGTCGACAATTCTGTGATCCATAGTTTATTTGTCAATACCTTTCATGGTTCTTGTATTTTAAAAAAATTTTTATAATATAAGAAGAGTGTACTAAATGGCAACGCAAAATGCAAATACTGATGCTAAATTTATAAAATAAAAAAAATATACTTGACGAAATGAGTGTGTGTATGTTATATTATCAGAGTTGTTGAAAACAAAGTAGAGTATCCACTCTCACCGGAGCACAAATTTACAGTGTCTCATGGTTTAATACCTCAAACGTCGCATATGCGTATTTGATTGATTGTGGATAGTCTGCCTATCCACTTTTTTTATGTGGAAGCATGAAAAATTATTTTGGAGGTGCAATACCATTAGCGAGTTAATGATTAATGAACAGATCAGAGA
>OGLJ01002635.1_pt1 | contig 10938 bp, 11 predicted proteins | sample 1572801 | NCBI WGS metagenome assembly OGLJ01 (sample SAMEA2581877, study PRJEB24529) | metagenome | biome: Human gut stool | place: China | collected 2011
GCTTAAGCCGTAAGGCGGGAATTGTGCGGTGTTGCCTTATATCAATGCTCTCTGCACGTCACAAAATTTCAGCCGCAATCTGCCTGGCCAGCTGCAGCACCATTTTGCGGTCCCGCAGCGCGGGGTCCGCTGCAATCAGGCGCTGCAATTCTTCCCGCACGCGGGGGATTTTGCGCGCTGGAATGCCAATGCGGGCCATTTCTTCCACACTGATGGGCAGCACGATGCTGCTGTCCGCCTTGCCGCGGAACGGCTGCGGGTTAGTGCCCCAAACAAAAAGGTGATGTTTCATTGGGTACCTCCTGGATGCCTTTGGGCTGACCTTTTTGGTTATTATAGCAGAAATTTTCAAAAAAGTGTTTATTTTGCAGCGAAAAACCTTTATAATATAAAAATCATAGCGCCATGCGCCAAACGAACTGATTGCCAGGCTTGCAGCATGTGCATTTTATCGGCTGCGGCGGTTCCGGAACCTATCCCCTGATCCAGATCCTGCACAGCCGCGGGCTGACCATTTCCGGCAGCGATGTGGAAGAAACCAAGATTACCAAGGCCGAGCGCGCCATGGGCGTGACAGTATATCTGGAGCATGACGCCGCCCATTTGGGCGATGCCCAGCTGGTGGTTTACAGCGCCGCCATCCATGATGAAAACCCTGAGCTGAAAGCTGCCCGCGCCCGCGGCATTCCCGCCGTGGAGCGCAGCGTGATGCTGGGTTATGTCAGCCGCATGTATTCCCACAGCGTCTGCGTTTCCGGCACCCACGGCAAAACCACCACCACCGGCATGATCACGACCATGCTGGAACTGGCCGGCAAAGACCCCGCCGCCGTAATCGGCGGCAAGCTGCCACTGATCGGCGGTTACGGCAAAGCTGGCCACGGCGATGACGTTGTGATCGAAGCCTGCGAATACAGTGAGACCTTCCTGCATCTGACCCCGTTTATGGGCGTTATTTTGAACATTGATAACGATCACCTGGAGTATTACGGCACGATGGGCCGCCTGAAGATGGCGTTCCAGAAGTTTGCCCTGCTTTCCCGCACGGTCGTGTTCAACATGGACGACCGCAACACGGTGGATGTGGTCAACTCCATTGACCGCCCGGTGCTCTCTTTCGGCATCAATGAGGAAGCCCGCTTCCGCGCAGTGAACATTCAGGAATACCGTCCCGGTTTCTATGAATTTGACGTTCTGGAGCTGGGCGAGCAGTTTGCCCACATCAAGCTGGGTGTTCCGGGCTACCACAACATTTACAATGCGCTGGCCATGTGCTGCTGCGTGCGCCCGCTGGGCCTCAAGCCCGAGGACGCCGTCCGCGCAGCCGAGCAGTTCCACGGCACGGGCCGCCGCTTTGAGATCAAGGGCGAGTGCAACGGCGCAGTCATCGTCGATGACTACGCCCACCATCCCACCGAGCTGGCCGCCACGCTGGCGACGGCCAAGGAGATGGGCTATGACCGCGTCATTGCCGTGCATCAGCCGTTCACCTACAGCCGCACCAAGATGCTGATGGACGACTTCGCCAAGGTGCTGCGTGCCGCCGATCAGGTCGTGCTGCTGCCCATCATGGGCGGCCGCGAGAAGGACGACGGCAGCGTCAGGAGCGAGGATCTGGCCGCCAAGCTGCCCGGCAGTGTCGTGGTGGACGGCCTCGAGGGTGCCGCCGCCTGGGTCAGGCAGAACGCCAAAAAGGGCGACCTCGTCGTCTGCATGAGCTGCGGCGATCTGTACAAGGCCGCGGATATGATGGTCGAAAAATAAGCTTTGCGACAGGCTGCCCGGGCGGGCGGCCTGTTTTTTGGTGGAGTGGCTTCCCCCCCTCGGGGGAAGCTGTCAGCGACCCCGCTCGCTGACTGATGAGGGCAAGGTCCGCTGCGGCAGCCAGTGAACGGGCAACCCCCGGAGGGCCGCCCCTCATCCGACCTCGGGCGGGGCCTCGGCCACCTTCCCCCCCTCGGGGGGAAGGCACGCAGCCTTGCCATTACCGCCCACTTTATGGTACAATACAACCAAATATATTATAAAAGGAGTCACTCGCAATGAACCAACATTACCTCCAGCTCTACGCTGATTTTATCGTCAAGGTGGGCGTCAATGTGCGTCCGCGCCAGAATTTTATCGTCCGCTGCCCGGTCACGATGCCCGACTTCGCCCATGCCTGCGTCCGCGCGGGCTATGAGGCCGGGGCCAAGACCGTCGTTGTCCGCTGGGAGGACGATAAGCTCACCCGCCTGAACATGGAGCTGGCCGACGAAAAGGACCTGACTGCCATGAAACCCTATGAGCTGCGCAGCTACCTCGACTACGCCGAGGACCCGGACGGCTGCTGCACGCTGGCCATCCATGCCGAGGATCCCGAGGCACTGGCGGGCCTTGATGCGGGCAAGCTGAACCGCGTCAACCTCGCGCGCCGTACCTTTATGAAGCCCTGGCAGGAGTACACGATGAATGACCGCGTCCAGTGGTGCGTGGCGGCTGTGCCCGCTCCGGGCTGGGCCGCCAAGGTGTTCCCGGAGCTGCCGCTCGACGAGGCTGTTGAAAAGCTCTGGGCGCTGATCTTTGACGTCTGCCGCGTCTCCACCGGTGACCCCGTCGGCGCGTGGCAGAAGCATGTCGCCGTGACAAAGGCCCGCCGCGACCGCATGAATGCGCTGGAGCTGGACCGCATCCACATGACCAGCTCGAACGGCACAGACCTGACCGTCGGTCTGGCCGACGACGCCACCTGGGAGGGCGCGTCCAGCAAGACCGAGGACGGCATTGAGTTCATCGCCAACGTTCCCACCGAGGAGGTTTTCTGTGCGCCCCACCGCGAGCGCACAAACGGCATCGTCTACGGCACGAAGCCCTACGCCTACAACGGCCAGCTGATCGAGGGCTGGCATGTCACCTTCAAGGACGGTGTTGTCGTGGAGCACGGTGCCGAGAAGAATGCCGACCTGCTGGCCGAGCTGCTCTCCACCGACGAAAATTCGAACCGCATCGGCGAGATCGCCCTCGAGCCCCATCAACCGCAGCGGCGTGCTGTTCTACAACACCCTGTTTGATGAGAATGCCGCCTGCCACATTGCGTTCGGCGCGGGTTACCCGACGAACATCAGGGGCGGCTCTGCCATGACCCGCGACGACCTGATGAAGAAGGGCCTGAACAACTCCGCCATCCATGAGGATGTCATGATCGGCGCGGCGGATACCCATGTCACCGGCATCACGAAGCGCGGGGAAGAAGTCACGATCTTTGAAAACGGCGAATGGGCGTTCTGAGCCGCACGCCCGCGCCCATTGACGCAGACCGCCCGGCGGCTGCGGATCTTCTGCGGGTGCTGGCGGCCTGGGCTGTCGGTGCGTTTCACATCTGGCAGCAGAGCTGGTTCTCGCTGGGGTCAGACCACTGGCAGCGGGCGGGCAGCATCGGGGTCGACCTGCTTGTGATGCTGTCGGCGTTCTGTCTGTTTCTGCCGTGGGCGAACGCCCGCCAGCGGGGCGAGCCGCTGCCCAGCTGCCGCCCGGCAGATTTCTACCGCCGCCGCGCCGCGCGGCTGCTGCCTGCCTACTACGCGAACCTGCTGGCCAGCTTTTTGATCGCCCTCAAGCGCCACGGTTGGAACCGTGCGCTGGGACTCGATTTGGCCGCGCACCTGACGCTGACCCAGCAGCTCTTTCCCCGCAGCTACATAGGCACGCTGCTCAATGGCGTCACTTGGACGCTGACGGTCTTTGCGCTATTTTACCTCGTGTTTCCGCTGCTGGCGCCGCTCTGCGCCAAGCACCCGCTGCCCACGGTGGGTGCGCTCTGCCTTGTGCAGGCGGGCTACAGCCAGTGGGCGCTGCACCAGTACGGCACGGGGGAGTACGCGCTGCTTTTTAATCAGTTCCCGGCGTTCTGCGGGGTGCTGGCCGTCGGCATGGCGGCGGCGCTCATCTTTGCCGAGCTGGCGCATGGCAGTTGGACAGTGCGGTTCGCCCCGCGCGCAGCCTGCACGGCGCTGGGCGTTGCGGCCTTCGTCTGGCTTGACCGTTGTATGCGGCTGCAGGCGTGGGCGGCGGAGTACCAGCAGTTCCAGCTCATCAACCGGATGCCGCTGGCGTTGGCCGCAGCAGCGATGCTCGTCTGCTTCGGGCTGGGGCTGACGCTGCCCCGCCCGGTGCGGCGGGTGCTGAGCTGGCTCGCGGCGCTGAGCTACAGCTTCTACCTCTGGCATCAGATGCTGGCGGTTTTCCTGAAATACGACCTGCACCTGCCCGCGTGGAGCGGTGACACCCCGCCGAACCAGCTGGGCGACACCGTCTGGATGCAGCAGGCGGAGGCCTTGTACTGGCTGGCGGCGCTGGCGGTGAGCATAGCGGCCTACTATCTCATTGAAAAGCCCGCTGCGCGGCATTTCAAGAAAACTGCGCAAAAAATGCACGCTTAAAAAGCCCGATAAAAGGCAAAATCCCGCTGCGGGGGCTTGCTTTTTGCGGCAGAGTATGGTATATTCTTAGTGTTCGATGATGATTTTACTGAAAGTGGGCCGCAAGGTCCGCTTTCTTTTTATGATTGGAGCATTTTTATGGCAAAACCCGGTAAACCGCAGCAGGGCAGCGCGGTCAAGGTCGTCGAAGCGCTCGTCCGCCCCGTTGTTGAGGGGATGGAACTGCGCCTGTGGGATGTCCGCTTTGAAAAGGAAGGTCCGGACTGGTTCCTGCGCGTGCTGATCGACCGCGATGAGCCGCTGGACACCGACACCTGCGAGGCTGTCTCCCGCGCCATTGATCCGCTGCTGGACGAGGCAGACCCCATTGAACAGAGCTACTACCTCGAGGTCGGCAGCCCGGGCCTGGGCCGCCGCCTGACCCGCCCCGAGCACTACGAGCAGCTCAAGGGCCAGAAGTGCGCGGCGCATCTGATCCGCCCCGACGAGCAGGGCCGCCGCGACTATGCGGGCATCCTGCAGGGGCTGGATGCCGACGGCAATGTGACCCTGACCGACGGGGAGGAGACCTACGCCTTCCCCGTCAAGAGCGCCGGCTACGTCAAGCTCTGCGACGACGAGGATCTGTTCGGCTGATTTGACCTGCGGGGCTGGCTTGTAGGGGCCGGGCATGCCCGGCCTTTCCCGCAAACTCGATTTTGCCCTTCTGTGCAGGGCCGGACATGTCCGGCCCCTACGGAGGCAAACCCTTTAAAGGGAAGGCAAGAGAGTGATTGTAACTACTGTATTGCGTGTACTTGAAATATAATTGGGAGGAAACCAGAAACATGGCTACTGCGAACAACGAATTTTTTGAGGCCCTTTCTGCACTGGAAAAGGAGCGCGGCCTGCCCGAGGACTACCTGATCGACAAGATCAAGGCGGCCATCGTCATTGCGGTCAAGAAGGACTACGAGGTCGAGGACGACAATGTCGTTGTGGACATTGACCCCGAGCTCGGCGCGTTCCGTGCCAGCCTGCTGCGTGACATCGTGGAGGAGGTCGAGAACCCCCACACCCAGGTCAGCCTGGAGGATGCCCAGAAGGTCCGCAAGAGCTACAAGGTCGGCCAGCGCATGGTCACGCCCCTCAAGACCAAGGAGTTTGGCCGCATTGCTGCCCAGACCGCAAAGCACGTCATCCGTCAGGGCCTGCGCGAGGGTGAGCGCAACCTGCAGTGCAGCGAGATGCAGTCCCGCGCACATGAGCTGATCGCCGCCACCGTCGTCTCCATCGACCCCGAGCGCGGCAACGTTGTGCTGGATCTGGGCAAGGGCGGCAGCGCTGTGCTGCCCCGCAACGAGCAGGTTCCCGGCGAGACCTTCACCGAGGGCCAGACCGTGCAGGTCTATGTCGTGGATGTACTGGCAACGGACCGCGGCCCCCGCGTCACCATCAGCCGCACCCATCCCGGCCTGGTCAAGCGCATGTTTGAGCTGGAGGTCCCCGAAATCTACGACGGCACCGTTGAGGTCAAGGCCATCGCCCGTGAGGCCGGCGCCCGCACCAAGCTGGCTGTCTGGAGCAAGAACCCCGATGTCGATCCCGTCGGTGCCTGCATCGGTGCCCGCGGCGTCCGCGTCGAGAAGATCGTCCAGGAGCTGAACGGCGAGAAGATCGATGTCATCCGCTGGAGCGAGGACATCACCGAGTTTATCTCCGCGGCTCTGTCCCCGGCCAAGGTCGTCAAGGTCGAACTGCTGCCCGGCGAGACCAAGAGCTGCCGCGTGACCGTGCCCGACCAGCAGCTGAGCCTGGCCATCGGCAACAAGGGCCAGAACGCCCGCCTGTGCGCCCGCCTGACCGGTTATAATATTGATATCCGCCCCGAAAGCGGTTATTATGGTGAGGAAGAGCCCAAGGCCGAAGAGACCAAGACCGAGGAGACTGCAGAATAAGCAGCCGCCCCATGCCGAAGGAGGGAAATCGGATGGCACAGAAGAAGATCCCTGCCCGCCAGTGCATCGGCTGCATGACCAGCCGCCCCAAAAAGGAGCTGGTGCGGGTGGTGCGCGCGCCCAGCGGCGAGATCAGCATCGACCTCGTGGGCAAAAAGCCCGGCCGCGGCGCATACCTCTGCCCGGACCCGGCCTGCCTGGCAAAGGCAAAGAAGAAAAAGGCGCTGGAGCGCTGCTTTGAGCAGCCGGTTCCCGCCGAAGTGTACGATGCACTGGCCGAACAGCTGGCCGGTGCCGCAAAGGAGGCGGAGCAGAATGGCAAAGCAGACTAAAAAGACCGAAAAGCCCACCCTGCCCCCGCAGGAAGCCCTGTATCAGGCCATCAGCCTCTGCCGTAAGGCGGGCGCATTGACCATGGGCTTTGACGCCGTGGAAGACGCCTGCGTCAAGGGCAAGGCCTGGCTCGTGATGACCGCATCCGACGCCAGCGCCAAGACCGTGCAGCGTTTGAATTATGCGGTGGGTGACCTCGTGGATGTGATCACCATGCCGCTGACACAGGACCGGCTGGCCGATATCAGCCGCAAACCGGTGGCGGTGTATGCCGTGACCGACCGCAACCTCGCAAAGCTCTGCTTTGACCGTCTGTCGGACTGCGGGGCAATCAAAAATGAGGAGGATATGAGCGAATGACCGTAAAATATAAAGTGAGCGATTTTGCAAAGGACCTGAACATTTCCGCAAAGAAGGTCCTGGATGAGCTGGCCGCGATGGGCAGCACCGGCAAGAAGAACAGCTCCACTCTGGAGGAGAACGAGCTGAACTACCTGCTGGAGAAATTCAGCAAGGACAACAGCGAGGCAGACCTGTCTGCCTACCTGAACAGCGCCCGGCAGCCGGCCCCGGAGAAGAAGGCCGAGCAGCCCAGAAAGGCCGAAAAGAAGGCAGAGCCCAAGGCTGAAAAGCCCGCAGCTCAGCCCGCTCAGCCTGCAAAGAAGGCAGAGCCCCAGAACAACCAGAACCAGAAGAACAAGAAGAACGAGCAGCACAAGAAGCGCGAGGAGAAGACCGTTTCTCTGAGCGAACTGGCCCGCGAGACCGGCGCCAAGGCAACCACCGCCCCGGCACAGTCGGTCTCTGTCCGCCGTGAGGACAGCCAGGTCACCGTCGATACCCGTACGGTGGACGTGAACGTGGACCGCTTCGATGCCCGTTACGATGATCTGGCCTCCACCAAGAACACCGAGAACCGCCGCAAGCCCACCCCGCAGGGCAACAAGCAGAAGTTCACCCAGCGCGGCCAGCGCCAGCGCCAGCAGTTCCAGAAGGGCAAGCGCGAGACCGAGTTCGAGCGCCTGCAGCGCATCCAGCTGGAAAAGGCCCGCAACGCCCAGCTGAAGGTGATGATCCCCGACGAGATCACCGTCGGTGAGCTGGCTGCCCGCCTGAAGCAGCAGGCCGGCAAGGTCATCGCCAAGTTCATGCAGATGGGCGAGATGCACGCCATCAACGACGTCATTGACTTCGATACCGCCTCCCTGCTGGCCGAGGAGTTCCACGCCAAGGTCGAGCACGAGGTGCATGTGACCATCGAGGAACGCCTGTTCACGCAGGAAGAGGACGCACAGGAAGACCTCGTCGAGCGTCCGCCGGTCGTCTGCGTCATGGGCCACGTTGACCACGGCAAGACCAGTATCCTGGACGCCATCCGCAAGACCAACGTCACCGCCGGTGAGGCGGGCGGCATCACCCAGGCCATCGGTGCTTATCAGGTCAAGGTCAATGACAGCGTCATCACCTTCCTGGATACGCCGGGCCACGAGGCGTTCACCTCCATGCGCGCCCGCGGTGCCAACATGACCGATATCGCGGTCCTGGTCGTTGCAGCCGATGACGGCATCATGCCCCAGACCGTGGAGTCCATCAACCACGCCAAGGCCGCCAACGTCAAGCTGATCGTGGCCATGAACAAGATGGATAAGCCCACCGCAAACCCCGAGCGCGTGATGGAAGGCCTGACCAAGTACGGCATCATCACCGAGGACTGGGGCGGCGACGTCGCCTGCATCCCCGTTTCTGCGCTGACCGGCATGGGCATCAACGACCTGCTGGAGCGCATCGCGCTGGAAGCCGAGGTCATGGAACTGAAGGCCAACCCCAACCGCCGCGCCAAGGGTGCTGTCGTTGAGGCCCGCCTGGATAAGGGCCAGGGCCCCATCGCCACCATTCTGGTTCAGAACGGCACCCTGCATGCCGGTGACGTCATCATCGCCGGTACCGCCGTGGGCCGTGTGCGCACCATGCGCAGCGACAAGGGCAAGCTGCTGAACGATGCCGGCCCCTCGACCCCGGTCGAGATCACCGGCCTGACCGCCGTGCCCGAAGCAGGCGACCTGTTCGAGGCCGTTGCCGACGAGCGCCTGGCCCGTGAGCTGGCCGAGCAGCGCATCGCAGCCGCCAAGGAGAAGCAGTTCTCTGCCTTCCAGAAGGTCACGCTGGATAATCTGTTCAGCCAGATGGCCCAGAACGATATGAAGGAGCTGGCCATCGTCGTCAAGGCCGATGTGCAGGGTTCCGCCGAGGCCGTCAAGCAGAGCCTCGAAAAGATCTCCAACGACGAGGTCCGCGTCCGCGTTATCCACGCCGGTGTCGGTGCCATCAGCAAGTCCGACGTGGACCTGGCCGATGCGTCCAACGCCATCATCATCGGCTTCAACGTCCGCCCCGACAACGTGGCCAAGGAAGAAGCCGCTGCCACCAAGGTCGAGATGCGGATGTACCGCGTCATCTACGATGCCATCAACGATGTCACCGACGCGATGAAGGGTATGCTGGCACCCAAGTTCCGCGAAGTCTCGCTGGGCGAGCTGCAGGTCCGTCAGGTCTACAAGATCAGCAATGTTGGCACCGTTGCAGGCTGCCGCGTCACCAGCGGCAAGATCACCCGCGACAGCAAGGTGCGTGTCGTCCGTGATGGCATCGTCATCACCGAGGACGAGATCGCATCCCTGAAGCGCTTCAAGGACGACGCCAAGGAAGTGGCCGAGGGCTACGAGTGCGGCGTCACTCTGGCAAAGTTTGCCGACGTCAAGGAAGGCGACGTCTACGAGGCCTTCAAGATGGAAGAATACCGCGATTGATTGAAATAACCTCTCAGTCTGGCGAAGAGAGAAAGCTTTCCGGAATGCCAAGGCCTCTCCTCGGCAGGAGAGGTGGCATTGCGAAGCAATGACGGAGAGGTTCATTTTAGAGGAGAAACTATGTCTCAGAAAAATATGGGCCGTCTGGCGCAGGACATGAAGCGTGAGCTCATCGCCATCATCGGACGGCTGAAAGACCCGCGGCTGGAGGGCGGTCTGCTGACCGTCACCCGGCTGGATGTGACGCCCGACCTGGACGTGGCGAAGGTCTATGTGAGCGTGATGGGCCGTGAGGACGGCCCCAAGCCCGCCATCGAGGCCCTGAACCGCGCCGCAGGCCATGTGCGCACCGAAGTGAGCAAGAAAATGCACATCCGCAAGGCACCCCGCTTCATCTTTGTGGAGGACGACGGTGCCGCCTATGCAGCCCACATCAACGAGCTGCTCCGCACGCTGAATGTGAACGGCGACGCTGAGGACTCTCAGCCCGCCGAGACCGAGGAATAAATCCAGCGCTGCGGAAAGGATGGATCCATCAAATGACAGAACAGCTCAATGTGCAGCAGATGGCCGAGCGCCTCTGTGCTGCGGACAACATTCTGGTCCTGTGTCATAAAAACCCGGACGGCGACACCATCGGCTGCGGCAGCGCCCTCTGCCACGCGCTCAAGGCGCTGGGCAAGACGGCAGCTGTCCTCTGCTCCGATGCAGTGCCTTCCCGCTACAGCTTTACTGCACCGGTGCCGTTCCGGGGCGAGTTTGAGCCCAAGACCGTTGTGGCTGTGGATGTTGCCAGCGTGCAGCTCTTTGGCGAAAACAACGGTGTGCCGCAGTATACCCGCCACGTCGATCTCTGCATCGACCACCACGCGGGCAACAGCGGCTATGCGGATTTCACCCTGCTGGACGGCAATGCGGCCGCAGCGGCAGAGCTTCTGTATGAGGTCATCAGCGAGATGGGCGTGGAGATCACCCCCCTCATCGCCAACTGCCTCTACACCGGCCTCGCTACTGACACCGGCTGCTTCCGGTTCTCTTCCACCACTGCCAACACCCACCTCGTGGCTGCAAAGCTCATTCTGGCCGGTGCGCAGGTGGAGGAGCTGAACACCCTGCTCTTCGACACCAAACCCCGGGAGCGGATGGAGGCGGAGCGTATCGCCCGCAACCATCTGGAATATCATCTTGAGGGCCGCTGCGCCCTGATGTATCTGACCCGGGACGAGATAGAGCAGAGCGGCGTGGACCCGGCTGACCTGGAAGAGCTGACCAGCCTGCCCATCAGCATCGAGGGGGTCAAAGTGGGCCTGCTGCTCCGTCAGCAGCCCGGCGGCAGCTACCGCATCAGCGTGCGCGCCGCCAAGGGCGTGGACGCCTGCGCCATCGCACGGCGTCTGGGCGGCGGCGGCCACACCCGCGCAGCGGGCTGTGAGCTGCTGGGCA
>OGLJ01002638.1_pt1 | contig 10915 bp, 11 predicted proteins | sample 1572801 | NCBI WGS metagenome assembly OGLJ01 (sample SAMEA2581877, study PRJEB24529) | metagenome | biome: Human gut stool | place: China | collected 2011
GATTTTACATTTTTGGGGTCCACCGTCATTATGACTTTGCCCTGCGGTGTCAGCCGATAAATGAAGCCCATATACCGGAAGCCGTCCTGCAGAACTTGCCCGCCTCTCCAATGCGGATCACTATACATTGCTTCGCTGCATCGAGAACAATGACCCTGATACAGCGGAACAAACCATGCGCCAGCACATCGAACGCAGTTACCAACGTGTGCTGGAAGCAATTAGCCGCTATGCGGAAGAAACATAATCAGTAGCGGAGCCCTATTTGTCAAGCTGCGCAGATGTGCCTTTGGCACATCTGCGCAGCTTTTTTATTTGACCTGGTAGATTCGGTCAATTTCCTGTCCGTGGCGGTCCAGGACTCTCGCCACAATTCGGTCACCGCGTTCTGCTTTCAGGGGGGAGCCATTCAGACGCTCGGCCTTTTCCTTGAGTGTCTGGATGCTGACCACAGGCAGATGAGCTGCTTTTAGACGCTGTTCCAGCTCAGGACGCAGCGGATTCACAGCAATGCCCGCTTGAGTGACCAAAATGTCCACATTTTTTCCGGGCGTGGAAATGCAGCCTACCTGATCTACTACAATGGACATCCTGGCACGACTCAAAGGAGCCACGATCACAGTCAGCTTGGCACCTTCCGCCACATCACTGTGGCCGCCGGATCCGCCGATGATTTTGCCATTCGAGTCTGTATGAACGTTGACGTTGAAATCCGTGTCGATTTCTGTGGCGCCTAAAACTACGATATCCAAACTGGATGCTGCGCTGCTCTTGGCTTTGGGACTGGCGTATTCTGTGGCACTAATTTCAAAATGATTTGGGTCTTCTCGGAGAGATTCCACAGCCTTCAGATCGAAGCACTGAACATCCTGGATGCTTTCAAAGCAGCCTTCATGCATCATATCTACAATATAACCGGTAATGCCGCCAAGAGCGTAGCTGCCTTTGATTTTCCGCGCCAGCATAATGCTACGGAGACTGGCGGCAGTGGCTAGAGAAGCGCCGCCGGCACCTGTTTGAAAAGAAACACCGTTGACCAGCAGGCCAGAGGCATCAATGGCTTTTGCTGCCATATCAGCAATCCGCAGGGCGATAGGATCCTTGGGCATCCGGGTCGTGCCGGAGACGATGCACGCGGGGTCGCCGATGGAATCTACGACGACGACATAATCCACGTTTGTCTCCGGGATGGAACGGACAGTCAGGGGATAGGGCATCAATTCGTCAGTGATGACGACGACCTTATCCGCACAGGCAGCGTCCGCAAATGCATAGCCCAGGGAACCGCAGGCAGATTTTCCAATCATGCCTGTGCAGTTGCCCATAGCGTCAGCAGCGGGAGCGGCAATGAAGGCAACATCAATATGAGAGGTTCCGCTTTCAATATCCGCCGGACGGCCGCCATGGGTGTGGAAAATGACCGGATTGCGCAAAACACCATGAGAGATGGCCTCGCCCACGACGGGACCGATGTAGTTAGTCTCCAGCCCGGTCACGACCCCGGACTTCATATGCTCTACAATGGGAGCGTGAACATCATGGATAGAACTGGCATTGACTGTCAGATCATGGATGCCCAAGGCGGCGATCTCATCCATCACCATGTTCAGGACATAATCTCCATTCCGCAGGTGATGATGGAAAGACGCGGTCATACCGTTTTTCAGGCCACAGGCCTCAATAGCTGCCCGCAGAGTCGCAATTTGTTTACTCATGCTCATACTCTCCTTCCATGGCCGCCGCAGCTTCCAGTACCAGCCGGGCACGCTGAACGATGGGGGCATCCACCATTTTCCCGTGGAGGGAGATGGCACCTTTGCCCTGCCGTTTGGCTTCTTCAATCGCGGCAAAAACCTCTTTCGCGTGATGGATCTCCGCTTCAGAGGGTGAAAAGACGGCGTTTACGATATCAACGTGGCGCGGCGAGATCACAGCCTTTCCAGTGTAGCCCAGCCCTTTTGCCAATCGGGCATCTGCCTCCAGTCCCTCCAGATCTTCCACGTCCGTAAAAGGGGTGTCGTAGGCCTCGATGCCTGCGGCACGAGCGGCGCAGACCAGCCGTCCACGGGCGTACGCGATCTCGTTTCCTGCCTTGGTGCGGGGACAGCGCAAATCCGCGGAGAGATCCTCAGCACCCAGGTAAAGTGCCTCCATCCGAGGGGATGCTGTGGCAATCTCATAGGCATTTTCAATGCCTAAGGTAGTCTCCAACAGGGGAATGATGCGGATATTCCCCACCGGCAGGCCATGCTTGCTTTCAATTTCAGTCATTTTAGCGTCCAGTGCCCGTATATAATCACCGCCGCTGACTTTGGTAGGCATGATCACATCAGGCTGAAGAGGAATGATGGCTTCCAAATCTTCCTGCCAGTAAGGTGTATCCAGAGCGTTGATGCGGACAATGACCTCCCGCTTACCGAAAGACATGTAGGTCAAGGCGTTCCTGACCAATATCCGGGCGGCATCTTTATCGTCCGGCGCCACAGCGTCTTCCAGATCCAGGATGATACTGTCGGCACCCAGGTATTCGCCGTTCATAATCATGTTCGGGTTGTTGCCCGGCAGAAAAAGCATGGTCCTTCTCATTTTTTCTCCTCCTCATGGATGAGGCTCCGCTTCAAAGCTGTTTCAACGCGGGCGCGGATAGTACATTCCAGTGCTCCGCGGTCTACGGCCTCAATAGTAACATTCTCAACACCTATTTCCTCCGCAACCTCACGAATGACAGTACGGATAGAATCGCCGAACTGCTTCTCCACAGAGGAAACCAGGTTGATTTGGATACCTTCTCCGCCGGGAAGGACGGTAACAGAGATATCGCTGGATTCCAATGTGCCTGCGCGTGCAGCGCGTTGAATGACCATAAAAAAACCTCCTATCAATTAATTAAATATCTTGGATAATGGATACATTTCTAATTACAGAATACATGTATGATGCAAAAAAGTCAATACCAATTTTCTGAAAGGGGAAGATCAAAACAGTAAAGCGGAGATTAGTTGTTTTAACAAAAAGGATTTGCAGAATCTGTATAAAAAGCGGGTTGATTTTGCTGTTAGATTTGATTAAAATAAATTAAACATTGGATACACAATCAATTTAAACGCCTGCAAGTGCCGCGGGCCAGGAGGTTTTATATGTCAAAAGAGAGCCAAATCAAATGTATGACAGACCGCATGGCACATTTTGTAACGCATATCAGCAAAGTCTTACCGGATGATGTCACAGCCAAGCTGGAAGAACTGCGAAAATTGGAGACATCCCCTCTGGCGGCAACGATCTATGACACTATGTTCCGCAATCAGGAACTTGCAGCGGAATTGAGTCGTCCCAGTTGCCAAGACACTGGCGTTTTGCAGTTCTGGGTAAAATGCGGCACTGCTTTTCCACTGATTGATGACGTGGAGGTCTTGTTGAAAGAAGCGGTGGTGCAGTCCACCTTTGAAGCACCTTTGCGCCATAACAGTGTGGAGACCTTTGACGAGTACAATACCGGCAAGAATGTGGGTAAGGATACGCCTACAGTCTGGTGGGATATTGTCCCTAACAGTGACCAGTGCGAGATTTACGCCTATATGGCCGGCGGTGGCTGCACTCTGCCCGGACACGCCATGGTACTGATGCCCGGTGCCGGTTACGAAGGCGTCGCCAAATTCGTTTTGGATCAGATGACAAGCTATGGCTTGAATGCCTGCCCGCCTTTGCTGGTGGGCGTTGGTATTGGGACATCTATTGAGACCGCCGCTCTGAACTCCAAGAAAGCACTGATGCGTCCGCTGGGCAGTCACAATCCTAACCCTAGAGCTGCGTCTATGGAGAAACTGCTGGAGGAGGGCATTAACTCCATTGGCCTGGGCCCCCAGGGTATGGGCGGCAGCACATCTGTTCTGGGTGTGCATATTGAAAACTCGGCCCGTCATCCGTCTACGATTGGTGTTGCTGTAAATGTAGGATGCTGGAGCCATCGCCGAGGCCATATCATCTTTGACAAAGAACTCAACTACGTTATTACGACACATTCGGGGGTGACTTTATAATGGTAGAGATGAAAAACGGGAAAAAGATTCTGAAAACACCCATTTGTGACGCGGATCTGGAAGATATTCATATTGGTGATATCGTCTATTTGACCGGAGACATCACTACCTGCCGCGATGTGGCGCATCGTCGTCTGGTCGAAGAGGGACGTCCGCTTCCTGTGGATGTACGCAATGCAGCAATCCTCCATGCCGGCCCCATCATCCGACCTTTGGGGGATGATAAATTCGAGATGGTCTCTGTGGGCCCAACTACCAGCATGCGTATGGAGAAATTTGAGAGGGAATTTGTGGAACAGACTGGCGTGAAGGTCATCATCGGCAAGGGTGGCATGGGACCCAACACGGAATACGCCTGCAAAACGAATAAGTGCATCCACTGTGTGTTCCCCGCTGGCAACGCAGTGGTCGCTGCGGTATCTGTTAAGGAGATCGTAGAAGCGCAGTGGCGTGATTTGGGAATGCCTGAGACACTGTGGCACTGCGATGTGGAGGAGTTCGGCCCCCTGATTGTCTCTATTGATACTGAGGGCCGCAATTGGTTTGAGGAGCAGAAAGTCCTCTATAATCAGCGCAAAGATGCTGCTTTGGAAAAAATCTATCAGGAAGTTCGCTTCATTAAGTGACCGAAATATTCAGGTGTCCGGGATGCTGCGGTATCCCGGACGCTTTTGGTTTGGGAGGGTTTATGGAAAACAGTACGATCACAGTTTTGAAGCAGCGCCGCAGCTGCAAGAGCTTTGTACCGCGGAAGCACCTGGATTGGAATGTCCTGCGCACGATTCTTGAAGCAGGGACTTACGCACCGTCCAGTATGGGCCGTCAGAGTGCCGTAATGGTCGTGGTAGAGGAACCCAGTTTGCGAGACCAACTGTCTATCATGAATGCGGCGGTAGATGGTCGGTCAGGGGACCCCTTTTATCACGCACCCACTTTGGTGATCGTTTTCGCAAAAGGAGAGCGTATCCGGGAGGACGGTAGTGTTGTTATGGCCAACCTTTTGACAGCCGCCGCCGCTCTTGACGTTGGGGCCTGCTGGATACATCGGGCAGAGCAGATGTTCCAAACGGAGGAGGGGCGGATGCTTATGAAAAAGTGGGGATTGACGGAGGATTATGTTGGTGTGGCTGTCTGTGCCTTGGGATATCCTGCACAGCCGCCAAAGGCAGCTGCTCCACGAAAACCGGATTATATCCGCTGGGACAACTTGCCTTGATTTGAGAAATGGGTGTTTCCATGAAACCCGGATTCCATTCTTGACAGTTGTTAAAAATGTGGTAACATGATATAAAAGTTTAATATACTAAAAATATTATGGAAACAGGACGGTGAATATTTACTTATAAGTTTGGATAACACTGTGGTGAGGGTTATATGAAGAATCTAAAACAAATCAAAGTTGTTCCGACCAGTGTGCAGGTAGCGAACTCTCTGCGTAGCGCTATTCTCGCCCACGAGTTTAAGAAAGATGATGTGATCAATCTGAACGCGACGGCTGCTAAGCTGGGGGTTTCCAATACGCCGGTGCGGGAAGCTCTGCAGATTTTGGCCCAGGACGGTCTTGTCGTGTTGCGGCCTAATAAGGGGGCTGTGGTGCTGGGAATGACTAAGCAGAGCATCCGGGATTACTATGAGACGCGTATTATTTTGGAATCCGCTGCTGCCAGAAAGGCTTGTCAGGCAGAAAATCTGTCCCAGATCGAAGAGGCCTTCATGGACGAGGATGCCATTGTGCAGCAGGGGGAGTTTTTCAGGTATTCCAAATGCAATCGGGTGTTTCACGGAGCAATCTGGGATACCACGGAAAATGAAAAGCTGATTTCTCTGATGTCTTCACTCTGGAATACAACGTCCCGGGCCGTGCATTCCGCAGAAGGAGAGTATGTTCTCATGGCACATGAAGAACACCGGCGGTTGAAGGAAGCTATCATGGACCGAAATGTAGATCTGGCTGCGGAGTGCCTTGAAAAACACTTGACTCGCAGTATGCTGGATGTCATGACACGTTTCGAAGATGAATGAGGACCAGTGAAGCGTAGACGTGCGCTTGCGAGGAACTTTTGGCATTGCATATTATACGACCGTTTGAATAATGTTTTGGTTTTGTAATCAGAACATCGTTCAGACGGTCGTATTTTGGTTAAAATGCAAAAAGATGGCATGTATTCTTGGCTAAATCGTTGGTTTTGCCAAAAGAGCTTTACAATTACCAAGTTTGAATATATAATACAAGCAAGATTTAACATTGTATCCAATGTTAAATGGCAACGGATTCGGCACTAATCGGTTGCAAACTACGAGGTCAGAATCACCAAATATATGAGGAGGAAAAAGAATGAAAAGATTTTTTTGTGCGCTTCTTGCTGTCAGCATGCTCCTTTTGACTGCCTGCGGCGGAAAGACGACTGAGCCTGCGAAAACTGAGGAACCTGCGAAAACTGAAGAACCCGCCCCCGCTACTCCCGCTGAATCTGATGCTGACCTGGTGGCCAGCGATGTGGACATCAACAATCCTTCCACTGAGGGCAGTGCGGTCACTCTCTCTTTGAACCATGTTGGTGCTACGACCCACCCCTATCAGTATGGCTGTGCAAAGTTCGCACAGCTAGTCAGCGCCTACAGTAACGGCGAAGTCGGTGTGACGGTTTATCCTGCTTCCCAGATCGCCTCTGGCGCAAAGGCAATCGAGTTTGTGCAACTGGGCACCCTTGATATGTGCCTGGAGTCCACGATGTCTCTGGAGAATTTCGTGGTCGAGGCCGGCGTTTTGAATCTGCCGTTCCTGTTCACCACGAAGGAACAGGCCTATGCCGTTATGGACGGTGACGTGGGCGAAGAACTGAAGCAGATCGCCGAGGGTTACGGTTTCAAGATCCTGTGCTGGATGGACAACGGCTTCCGGGATATTTCTAACTCGGTTCGTCCTATCACTTCTCCCGATGACTTGAAAGGCATCAAGCTTCGCTGCCCGGAGAGTTCTGTCTTTATGGATACCTTTACTCAACTCGGGGCTACTCCCACAGCTATGGCCATTTCTGAAGTTTTCTCTGCAATGCAGTTGGGTACAGTGGACGGTCAGGAGAATCCTTCCAGCGTGTTCGTTAACAACAAATATTATGAGGTCAACCCCTATTACTCTGTGACGCATCACATCTATACCGCTGAACCTCTGCTGATGAGCCTGGATAAGTGGAATTCTCTGACTGCTGAGCAGCAGGCTGCTGTTCAGCAGGCCGCTAATGATGCCTGCGGTTACGAGCGTCAGTATAGTGACAGCGTAGGCGAGGCCAATATGAAGGTCATTGCGGAAAACGGCACGGAGATCAATGAGTTGACTATTGAGCAGATGGCAACATTCCAGGAAGCCTGCAAGCCTGTTTATGAAAAGTATCAGTCCCAGTATGGTGAGATGATTACCAAGATCCAGGATGCTGCTGCTGCAGTGGGCTGATTAGGCGGCGCACGTTTTTGAAAAATATACATATATTTTGATAAGCTGAACGGGGCGCCTGACCGGTTGCTTGTCAGACGCCCCGTAACAGCTTATATGAATTCAACTGAATCTCGGGAGAGGAGATTTCATGCGTAGAACATTTGACAAATTTTTCGCAGTTGTGGATAAGATATTTGAGTTTTTGTCTTTCCTGACTTTGGGCGGCATGACGCTGCTTATCACGATTCAGGTCATTTGCCGCTATCTGCTGAATTCCCCGCTGGGATGGTCTGAAGAGCTGGCTCGTTTTGGATTTATTTGGATGACCTTTTTTGCTGGTTATCTGGGGGCACGGCGTGCTCAGCATATTAGTGTGGAATTAGTGCAGAATTTGTTTCCGCGTCAGGTAAAAAAGGGAATGAAGTGTGTAAGTTCGTTGATTACCTCTGCATTTTTCCTGATGGTGGTGTATTATTTGCTGTCCCTGTGGGGAAAATTGGCGGCTCAGACCTCTGCTGCGCTGAATATTCCGATGAACTACATTTATTTTGGCATGCTACTGGGCAGCGTTTTCCTCGGACTGTCCTACTTGTATGACGCCGTGAGAATTTGGTTGCCTGATGACAAGGCACCCGTACCCGGTGAGGAGGTGCTTCCCGAATGATTGCGACTTTATTTATCGGCTTTTTCATGCTGATGTTCCTGGGCGTACCCATTGCTGCCGCTTTAGGTGTTTCCGCTGTTCTGGTTATTTTGATGTTTATGAACAGCTCGCTCGTTGTCACGGCACAGACGATGTTTTCCAGCATCAACTCTTTCCCCCTGATGGCGATCCCCTTCTTCATTCTGGCGGGTAACCTGATGGGTGAAGGCGGTATTTCCAAGAGATTGGTCAACTTCGTCAATCTTTTCCTGGGTTCTTTGCGAGGGGGCCTGGCAATCGTAGCCATCGGCGCGTCCATGTTTTTTGCCGCGATTTCTGGTTCATGCCCTGCGACAACAGCGGCTATCGGCGGTATCATGGTGCCGGAAATGGAGAAAAACGGCTATGAAAAAGATTTTTCAGCAGCCTGCGTGGCCGCAGCCGGTACTGTGGGTCAGGTAATCCCTCCCAGTATCCCCATGGTCACTTATTGTGTGCTGGCCAACACATCCATCAGTACGCTGTTCCTCTGTGGAGTCGTCCCCGGCATTCTGATGGGCATCAGTATGATGGTTGTGGCTTACCATTATGCAAAAAAGCACAATATGCCGATCGTTCGTGTTGACCGCAGTTTCAAGAACATTGCTTCTGTAACGCTGGATAGTATCTGGGCGCTGACTATGCCGGTCGTTATCCTTGGAGGCATTTATTCCGGTACCTTCACGGCAACGGAAGCAGGTGCGGTGGCTGCCGTTTACGGCTTGTTTGTCGGCGTAGTGATTTACAAAGACTTGAAAATCAAGGATATTCCCCGTGTTATTGCCAACTCTGCCGTTGGTGCTGCCGTTATCATGCTGATTATGGCGACAGTGGGAACTTTCGGTTATGTTCTGACGATGGGACAGATCCCCCAGAAGATTGCATCCGCTATGTTGGCATTGACCAGCAACAAGTATGTGTTGCTGCTGTTGCTGAATGTTATCGTATTGATCGCGGGTTGCTTCTTGAACTCCAGTGCTGCAATCGCACTGCTGACGCCAATCCTGCTGCCTGTAATGACCGCAGTAGGCGTGAGTCCCTATCTGGTGGGCATTATCTTTATCGTTAATATGGGTATTGGCATGATCACACCTCCGGTGGGCAATTGTCTCTATGTGGGATGCAATATTGCAAATCTGAAATTTGAGACCATTGTGAAGGCTGTTATGCCTTTCCTCATTGCTGAAGTGATTGTCTTGTTCCTGATCACATATGTTCCTATCCTTAGCTTAGGAATTGCCGGTATCGCAGGTTAAGCGAGCCGAACGCGCTCTTTATACCACACAAAATGGAGGTTTTTACATGACAAAGCAAGAAGCCCAGGTAAAGTTGACAGATGTGATGGAGAAATTCCTGGATCTGGCATCTAAGAGGCTACCGGATGACGTCTATGCCAAGCTACAGGAATGCCGGGACAGCGAGACGTCTGAGATGCAGAAAGTAGTATATGATACCTATTTCGATAATCTGAAGAAGGCTCAGGAATTGGGACGGCCCTGCTGCCAGGATACGGGCCTGCTGCATTTTTACATTAATTGCGGTGCTGATTTCCCCTACATGGGAATTGTGGAGGAGGCGCTGCGGGAGGCGACTTCCCGTGCGACCTACAGTGTTCCCCTGCGCCAGAATACTGTGAATTATTTTGAGGAGCGCAATACCGGGGATAACACTGGTGAGCGGATGCCTTGGCTGCACTGGGAAATTATTCCCAATAATAGCGATTTGGAGATTTGTACGTATTTCGCCGGCGGTGGTTGCTGTCTGCCCGGTTGTGCTAAGGTATTCAAACCCTCTGACGGCTATGCGGCCATCGTCAAATACGTCTTTGACGCGGTTTCTGATTTGGGCATTAACGCCTGCCCGCCGCTGATCGTCGGTGTTGGTTTGGGTCACAACATGGAAAACGCGGCAGTGCTGTCCAAGATGGCTTATCTGCGGCCTCTCGGCACACATCATCCTCAGCCCAAGGGCGCCAAGCTGGAGCAGGATTTGATGGATGGCCTGAATAAGCTGGGCATCGGGGCCCAGGGCCTGCCCGGCAACCGGGTGGCCATGGAGGTCCATGTGGAGTCCTCTGCCCGACACACGGCTACCATCGCTGTGGGCGTGAACGTTGCCTGCTATGCTCATCGGCGCGGCTTCATCACCTTCCATAAAGATATGAGCTACGATATTCAGTCCTATAAGGGGGTTACGCTGTGAAAAAGATTCTGACAACGCCCATTAAGGCGGAGGACCTGGAAGACATTCATGCCGGTGATATTGTTTATCTGACAGGAACATTGGTAACAGGCCGGGACGATGTGCACCGCAGAGTTGTACATGAGGGAATGACCAGCCCCTATGATTTTAATGGCGGTGCCATCTTCCACGCTGGCCCTATTGTCAAGGAGTCGCCTGAGGAGAATCAGCTGATTGCCGTTGGTCCCACTTCCTCTATCCGCATGGAGGCAGATGAGAGCGAGTTCATTCGCATGACTGGCGTAAAGTTGCTGGTAGGCAAGGGCGGCATGGGCCCCAAGACAACCGAGGCCTGCCAGAAATACAAGACCATCCACTGCGTGTGGGTGGGCGGCTGCGCTGTATCCGCAGCCAGTTGCGTGGAGAAAATTGAGGACTGCTTCTGGAGGGAATTGGGAATGCCGGAGTGCGAATGGGTGATGAAGGTCAAAGAGTTCGGCCCCCTGATCGTCTCTATCGACACCCATGGTGAGAACCTCTTTGTGGAAAATAAAGCGAAGTATGCCGCCCGTAAGGAAGAGT
>OGLJ01002657.1_pt1 | contig 10844 bp, 10 predicted proteins | sample 1572801 | NCBI WGS metagenome assembly OGLJ01 (sample SAMEA2581877, study PRJEB24529) | metagenome | biome: Human gut stool | place: China | collected 2011
GGAGACGGGTTCTTCCGGCTGGACGAGCAGAGCATTGAGGACTACCGCTATAAGGAAAGCCCCAAGGTAAAGGATGCGAAATCCGCCCAGTCGCTGGAGGAATACCAAAAGGAACTGGCACAGCTGAACGATGACAATGCGGTCGGCTAATCCTATAAAGTAAAAGCAACGCCCCGGCAAACGGAACTTTTCCCCGTTTGCCGGGGCGTTTGTATTTATGATACGTTCCGCATCTTTTCCATGGTGATTGCCGTCACCACCCACCGCAGACAGGGCAGGAACATGACAACCTGCAGGAAGATGCGCCAGGGCTTTTTCCAGCCCAGACAGGGCGCACAGGCGATGAGATACCGGTTGCCGTAAACAATGCCCATGACGTAGGGAATCAACAGGGCAATCAAATACAGCAGCAGGGGCAGACACATCAAAAGTGTCACATAGCCCAGCATCACAGCACCGAAAATAATTGCCGGCAGGAAGATAATGCCGAACAGCAGTACCAACACCGCAAACATCCACCAGACACTGAGCAGATACACCAGCAAAACCACGCCGGAAACCAGCATCAGCAGGAAAAACGGCAGGGAGAACCAGAGAAAAGTCAGCTGCTGTTTTGCCGCCAGCTTTGGGGTACTGCCGGTTCGGGAAACGGGGACGCAGGTACAGATGCGCACCATGGTATAGCACCAGGTCATGGCGCACAGCAGCATCCCCACGCCAGGCACCCACTGCACCGGAGACGGCAGCGTGCAAAGAACACGAAAGACCGGATTCATAGCTGCGGCATCGTCCAGAAATGCCGCCGGAGAAAGCATTGCCAGCATCAGCGGCAGCAATGCGCCCGACAGAGAAAACAGATGCAGCAAGACCTGGGAACGGGTGCGTTCCGGATGCAGTTTTCCGGAAACATCGAGAATCACCAGCACCGCACAGGCAATGCCGCAGAGAATGGGCAGCATGAGGTTACTCCCGAATCTGTCCGCTGCCGGTGACCAGATATTTCACGGTAGTCAGCTCGTGCAGACCCATAGGACCTCTTGCGTGGAGTTTCTGGGTGGAAATGCCGATCTCTGCGCCGTAGCCGAATTCGCCGCCGTCGGTGAACCGGGTGGAGGCGTTCACATAGACCACAGCCGCATCCACAGTACGCTGGAACTTCTGGGCAACGTCCAGGTCACGGGTGATGATGCACTCGGAGTGTTTGGTGCTGTACTTGGCGATATGCGCCATTGCATCCTCCAGGCTGTCTGCCACCTTGACGGTGATCTTATAGTCGTTGAATTCCGTGTCGTACAGTTCTTCGGTCACCGGCTGAACCGCATCGCCCAGAATCTCCCGGGTCTTTTCGTCGCCGTAAATGGTCACATCGTGCGAACGGAACGCCGCCTGCACTCTGGGCAGAATCTCTGCGGCAACGTCCTTATGGACGATCAGTCCCTCGATGGCGTTGCAGACGGACGGGCGCTGGGTCTTGGCATTGTCAATGATGCGCACTGCCATTTCATAATCCGGCTCGCCGTGCAGGCAGCTGTCCACGTAGACGTGGCAGTTTCCGGCACCAGTCTCGATGACCGGCACGGTAGACTGGCGCAGCACCGCCTGAATCAGACCGGCGCCGCCACGGGGAATCAGCACATCCAGGTATCCGGTAAGGTGCATCATGTCTGCCGCTGTCTCACGGGAAGTATCCTCTACCAGCTGAATGATATCCCTGGGCAGTCCCACGGTCTCCACTGCATCCCGCATGATCTCCGCCAGTGCGGTGTTGGAATGGATCGCCTCTTTGCCGCCACGGAGAATGACAACATTTCCGGCTTTCAGACAAAGGGTCGCCGCATCCACGGTAACATTGGGACGGGACTCAAAGATAATGCCGATAACGCCCAGCGGCACACGGGTCTTGAGGATTTGCAGACCGTTGGGACGGACAGAGCCGCTGTCCACCGAACCGATAGGATCTTCCGCAGCGATCAGCTGACGTGCCGCATCTGCCATACCGGAAATACGGGCAGGTGTCAGCCGCAGGCGATCCTGGAGCGATGCGGTCATGTGATTCTGCACAGCCGCCTCCAGGTCTTTGGCATTGGCGGCGAGAATCTCCTCCTGCCGGGAAAGCAGGGCATCGGCAATGGCGGCAAGGGCGTTGTTTTTCACCTGGGGTGCGGCAGTGGCAATGGCGGATTCCACAGCCTTTGCCTTGACGCCAAGGGTTTCTGCATAGTTCATGGGAATGCTCCTTTCCGAATGATAAAAAGTAGAATTGACGATTAAAAGAAGATTTTTTTGATGCAGCAATTTTTCTAAAAAAATGCTGCCGAGGTCCAGGGCGAGAAGCCCTGGTCGCTGTCCGCAGACAGCGAAATCTCTGCGCCATGCTTTTGGCGCACGGAGAAAAGGGTGAGAAAATCGACAGACTCCTCTGCCCTATCGGGCATCTCCTCTAGAAGAGGAGACTATTTCATAAAACTTTTTCTCATAGAGAAAACGGAACAAAAAAGCGGGGACTGCCGCTGGTTTCCGGCGCTCCCCGCTTTTCTTATTGATAACCAGTTCTCTCTTACGAAATCGCTATCGGTATTTTTCTTACTGTACTGCCTTAAAACCCTGTTCCAGGTCTGCCAGGATATCGTCAATATGCTCGATACCGATGGACAGACGAACGGTGGTCGGTGTGATGCCGGCTGCCAGCAGTTCTTCCTCTGTCATCTGTGAGTGTGTGGTAGATGCCGGGTGGATCACCAGAGACTTTACGTCTGCTACGTTTGCCAGCAGAGAGAAGATGTTCAGAGATTCGGTGAACTTCTGTGCCTGCTCCTTGGTGCCGTTCAGTTCAAAGGTGAAGATGGATGCGCCGCCGTTCGGATAGTACTTGTTGTACAGTTCCAGCGCCTTGCCGGTTGCCTGGGACGGATGGTTTACCTTCTTGACCATCGGATGGTTCTTCAGATATTCTACCACCTTCAGCGCATTCTCCACGTGACGTTCTACACGCAGGGACAGGGTCTCCAGACCCTGGAGCAGCAGGAACGAATGGAACGGAGACAGGGTCGCACCGGTATCACGCATCAGTGTGGTGCGGAGCTTCATGATATAAGCGATATTGCCGCAAGCCTCAGTGAAAACAACGCCGTGATAGGACGGATTCGGCTTGGACAGTCCCGGGAACTTGTCGCTTGCTGCCCAGTCGAACTTACCGCCGTCTACAACAACGCCGCCCATTACAGTACCGTGACCGCCGATAAACTTGGTTGCGGAGTGTACCACGATATCTGCGCCGTGTTCCAGCGGACGGAACAGGAACGGTGTTGCGAAGGTGTTGTCCACGATCAGCGGCAGACCGTGCTTGTGTGCGATCTCTGCGATTGCCTCCATGTCAACCACGTCAGAGTTCGGGTTGCCCAGAGACTCAACGTAAACTGCCTTGGTGTTCGGACGGATGGCAGCCTCGATGTTTGCCGGGTCGTGTGCGTCTACGAAAGTGGTCTCAATGCCGATCTCTGCGTAGGTGTTTGCAAACAGGTTGTATGTGCCGCCGTATACGGTCTGGGAAGAAACGATGTGGTCGCCGCTGCCTGCGATATTGCGGATGGAGTAGTCGATGGCTGCGGAGCCGGTTGCAGTTGCCAGTGCTGCTGCGCCGTTTTCCAGTGCTGCGATACGCTTTTCAAATACGTCGTTGGTCGGGTTCATCAGACGGGTGTAGATGTTACCCGGTTCGGTCAGACCAAAACGGCCTGCTGCCTGTGCAGAATCCTTGAACACATAAGAGGTGGTCGCATAGATCGGCACTGCTCTTGCGTCAGTGGTCGGGTCCGGCTGTTCCTGTCCCACGTGTACCTGCTTGGTTTCAAAACGATATTCCTGATTTGCCATAATCCATATTCCTTTCTATCATGTCCGCTGCCGTTTCCGGCATTTTTCGGTTCGGTTTCGTTGCTATGGTTGTATTATATCACATTTCACCTATGGTGTCAATAGGTTTTCTATGCTTTTTGAATTTTCGATGTATTGCACATAGCTTCCCCTGTGAAATCATAGCATTGTTGTAGGATATGTACAAGTTCCCGTGTCCTGTGCAAAAACAACCCGGACAAAAGCCGGGTTGTTCGGTCATTTTCTGCGAATCGCTACAGGGTGTAGCCCTCTGCACGAAGTGCGTCGATCAGGTCGCCCAGGATCGCCGCATTGGTCGAAGACACCGAGTGCAGCAAGAGAATCTCGCCGCCGTGGGCGTGTGCCTTCAGCCGTTCCAGCGACTGTGCCGGTTCGGGCTGTGCATCGGTTTTCCAGTCCACATAGGCATCGCTCCAGAACAAGGTGCGGTAGCCGCATTCCTGTGCCGTCTCCAGCGCTGCCTCGGAGTATTCCCCGCAGGGACACCGGAAATACTGCATTTCATAGCCGTAATTGTCCAGTACATACTGGTGCAGATCCAGAATCTCTGCCTTTGCCTCGGATTCGGTCAGCGTGGGCAGGCTGGCGTGGGTCATGCCGTGGTTGCCCAGAACGTGTCCCTCCGCAATCATGCGGTTCACAAGGTCAGTTTCCTTTTTGGCGTAGTCGCCGGTGAGGAAAAAGACGGCGCTCACCTGTTTTTCTTTCAGCGTGTCCAGGATCTGTCCGGTATAGCCGTTTTCATAGCCCTGGTCAAAGGTCAGAAGGATGCGGCTGCGGTCGGGTGTGGTAGCATAGGCGCCGTACTGCGCATACTGTGCGTCGAATGCCACGGCATCCTGAGGACGGTTTTCACTGTCCACGGCGGTTCCCTGTCCATAGCCGATCACTTCGCCGCTGACGGCGCTGACCGGAGTCACCGGGAGCAGCGCCACTGTCAGCAGACCGGACAACAAGCCGGCTGTCCAACGATTTTTCATCTGCATTCGCCTCCCTTGGCTGCATTTGCAGCTGTAGGGAGTTTGTGCGGAATGGGTGGAAACATACGTTGGAAAAATCCCGCTGGGACTTTTCCAAGATATTTCTTTTTGAACGCAGCTTTGCTATACCGAACCCGTTTTCCTCATAAGACACCGGGGCGATGTGGCTTGCTATCCTTGGGCAAGTCTGCCGTTGCCATTTCCGCTGGGCAACGGGCTGGGCATCGCCCCCTACTTTATCGAGGACAGCGACCAGGGCTTCTCGCCCTAGTCCTCGCCAGCATTTTTGAAAAACTGCTGGATCGAAAAACTTTATTGTCCGGCGCAGTTTTCCACCATGTGTATGTTTCGCCTTAATAGAACGTTGCCACTTCCTGCTCTGGTGCGCTGGTCATCACGACTTCCTGCACTTGCAGCACCGGGCCTTTTCCACGGTACAGCTTATGTCTCTGCACATGGATCTTACCCGTTACCTGCACCCACTGCCGTGTCTGGAGCATATTTGCCTTTTCCCACTCTGCCACAACGCAGCTGTAAGTGATATCCTCCACGCAGCAGGTCATCACGTGTCTGCCCACCGCAAAGGTATTCGGCGGGAATGTCGGGTCTACTGCCACGATGCCACGGAACGAAACCGTCTTGCCGTCATACTTCTTCGGGTCTTCCATAATGTCCCGGTACCACAGAGCGAAGTCTGTGTCTGCCAGGCGGATCACCGGTGCGTTAACATCGAACGGCAGCGGATCTTCGATCTCGTCGTATTCTACGTGGTTGTCTGTGTATTCATAGGCGATGTCTGTCCGGCGGCTGACGCCACGCACCAGCTTATGGAATTCCATCTTGTCCATGTCCTTGGTGAAACGGTTGAATACCACCAGTTCACAGGTGTTCAGCTTGTCCACTACCAGACTACGCATATTGGCGTTATACTGTAGGAATGTGGTCGCATCCGCAAAGAACATTTCCTGGTATACCGCCCAGTCGTCCGGGAGATTCTGGAACAGCTGCTGGAGCTGCCACATACCATTGTATTCCAGCACCACTCTGGTTGCGCCGCATTCTTTCAGCAGTTCCTCCAGGTGCGCCGGGTTCAGCTCTTCCGGCTCTTCGATGGTACGGATGTAGATATCCTGGCAGGGCATTGCGGAAATGTCGTATTCCTCTTCGCCCTCTTCACAGAGCAGCAGCATGGTCTTTTCGCCGGAATTGAACCGCTTGTCCTCTAAGGTCTCCTGAATAAACTTGGTCTTGCCTGCCTCCAGAAAGCCGGTAAACAGGTATACCGGAACGTCGTTTTCCTGGGGCTGTTGTCCTCCTGCCATGTTGTTGTCCTCCTTTTATTCTGCGTGGAACAGGGCTGCCAGGGCATCCTCATGAATGCCGGAGCCGATAACGCAAAGCCGTCCGGTCGTGCCGGCGCTGCCGGTGCGGACATCCGGGGTTCCCGGTACATAGTCGAAGTGGATCCATGTGCCGTCCTCTGCCGGGACAATGCCCTTTGCACGCAGGATCATGCCGTACTTGTCTGCATCTTCCAGTGCCTTCAGCGCATTGGTGATCTCCTCCTGGGTATACTTCTGTGCAGACTCTACGCCCCAGCTGGTGAACACTTCATCTGCATGGTGGTGATGGTGATGCTCGTGATCGTGGTCATGATCGTGACAGCCGCAGGTGCAGTTCTCGTCGTGTTCCTCGTGGTCGTGATGATGGTGTTCATGGTCGTGGTCGTGATCGTGGTCATGGCAGCCGCAGGTGCAGTTCTCGTCATGCTCCTCATGGTCGTGGTGATGATGCTCATGCTCATGTTCATGTTCATGCTCGTGGTCATCATGATCGTGATGATGGTGGTGGTCATGCTCTGCAGCCTCAGCCAGCAGTTCCTGGAGTTCGTCATCCAGGGTGTTCTTCTGGGTCATTGCCTCTACCAGTTGCTTGCCGGTGAGCTGATCCCAGTCTGTGGTGACAATAGGCGCTTTTTCGTTGCAGGTACGCAGACGGCTCACGCAGTCATCCAGCTTATCCTGTGACAGACCTGCGGTGTGGCTCAGAATCAGGCAGCTGGCATATGTGATCTGGTTATTGAAAAATTCTCCGAAGTTCTTCTGATACATCTTGCACTTCTTGGCGTCTACCACGGTGGTAAAGCCGTCCAGCTCTACGTCATGGGCGTGGATGTTCTGCACGGCACGGATAACGTCGCTCAGCTTGCCGACGCCGGACGGCTCGATCAGGATGCGGTCCGGGTGATACTGTTCCAGCACCTTTTCCAGTGCCTTGCCGAAATCGCCCACCAGGCTGCAGCAGATACAGCCGGAGTTCATCTCGGTGATCTCTACGCCGGCATCCTGCAAAAAGCCGCCATCAATGCCGATCTCGCCGAATTCGTTTTCGATCAGCACCAGCTTTTCGCCTACATAGCCCTCACGAATCAGCTTTTGAATCAAAGTGGTTTTGCCGGCGCCCAGAAAGCCGGAGAATATTGTAATTTTTGTCATTGTATTTTGCACTTCTTTCTCTTCAATGTCAGTATCCGGATTGCTTTTTTCCGTCTCCGCCGTTCTATCCGGCGGCGATACTGTATACTATTTAGTATAGCACAGTTTCCCGGAAGATGCAAGGGATTTTCCGGCGGTTTCTTTGGATTTATTGTGAACCAGTAAAAAAATCCTTCCAGAAAAAGCGGCTGTCTGAAACGCAAAAAGGACGGCGCTTTGCCGTCCTTTTTGCAGGGATTGTCAGAAGATGTATCATCGCCGGGTTTCTTTTCCGGGGCGCTGTGTGCTGTGTCACCGTTTTACGGCATATTCCTGCCGTTCTGCGGCACCGTCCGGCAGCACGCCTGTCGCCAGCGCCTGTATGACAAGCCATGCCACAACCTCTTCCGGTTCCGGCACATCACAGCGCCGTGGAATCTCCGCCCACGCCCGGCGCACAGAATGTTCCGCCGTCTGCATTCCGGTTTCGATCGCCTTGGTGATCTCCGCCTGTACTTCCTCTGCCGAGACATGATACTGTTCTGCTACCTGTTTCCAAAGATCCTGCATCATAAAGCCTCCTTTTGTCAGACCTGCCGGAGTCGCTGCGGCACAAGGTGTCCTTCGATCTCCGACAGGTCTATTATAGCAGATTCCGGTGTCAGCTTTTGTCGAAACCGTGGGGCAGTTTTTCCCTTTTCTGCCCCGTTTGTGCCGGAATTCCGTACATTTTCGGATATGTGTACATCTTGTGCAAATGTCAAATAAAAAAAATTGCAAAAACCGGTTGACAAGCGTATTTTTTTGTGCTATAATAATTTATGTTGCAGGTTTCCTGTATAAAACATCCTATCATAGGGGTATAGCTCAGCTGGTAGAGCAGTGGTCTCCAAAACCACGTGTCCCGAGTTCGATTCTTGGTGCCCCTGCCAAATTGGAAAAGACTTGACTGTAAATTGCAGTCAAGTCTTTTTTCGTTGATTGCATCATAGAAAAAAATCGGGCAGTGCCGTACAAGGAGATACGGTGCTGCCCGAAATTTATTACGGCATCACTGCCGCAAAACGTTTTTCACTTTTTCATATTTTCCCTATGGTTTCAGTATAGCAGGTTTCCCAGCATTCTGCAAGGCATTTCCACCAAACGCTTTTTATCTGCATCAAACGCTGGTTTCCTGCAATTTTCCTCACCTTTGGGAAATAGTTCTTTCATTTTTGTGCCACCGGAATGGTAATCGCAACGGCAAACACCTCAGCATCCGTATCCACCGAGAAAACGCCGTGATACTTTTCCACCGTCTGCCGCACATTCGAAAGTCCCACGCCCATATGACCGGGCTTGGTAGAGCCATACTTATGGTGCGGCAGCGGTGCAAGCTCCGCAAAGGGGTTGGTGATATGGATGATGAGAAAGCCCATTTCCTGTTCCAGGATGAGCTGGATCTTTCGCTTTTCCGCCGGCAGTGATGTGCAAGCCTCAATGGCGTTGTCCAGCAGGTTGGCGAAGAGGATGGTCAGATCCATGTCCGAAAGCATGGACAAGTCTGCATCATGGAGCCGCAGATCCAGCCGGATGCCGTTGCGCTCCGAACGATAGAGCGCATGGTTGATGAGGACGGAAAACAGCGGATTCTCGTGTTCGAACGCCGGGTAAAGCTTGTTCAGCTCCGCACAGATGGAGTCCCGGTACTGGCTCGCCTGTTCGCTCTGCACAAGATCTTCCAGCGCACGGACGTGTTTCTTGGCATCGTGGGCAATTCGGACGGAGTCGGCGTATTTCTGTGACAGCTCCCGGTATACGGAAAGCTGGATGTTGGACTGCTGTTGAATCAGCGAGTATTCCTTTTCCCGTTTCCGGCTCTCCGCCAGCTGGTAAAACACGAATACCAGATAGATGTCCAGCACCAGGCAGCCCATCGTGAAGAGAATCACGAACAGCCCCGAGGAAAAGAATTGCAGGCGATGCACAATATATGCCGCCGAAGTGATCTCGAACGCCGCCAGCAGCCCGTAGGCAATCACCTCATACCAGTAGATCTCGTACAGTTCCCGGCGCTTGAAAAACAGGGGAAAGATGCTGCAAAGCATAAAACACAAAATGATGCACAGCAAATAGCGGGCCAGCAGCACGTCTGTTCGTTGCAGCGTTTCCGAGACGGAATCCCCCAGCGACACAGAGACCGCCAGGCTGGAGACCATATCTGCCGCAAACAGGCAGACCATTACCGCCGTGTCGTACAGCAAAAGTGGCACAAGGTTACAGCGGAAGAACAGCTTTGTCATGCCTACGAACGAAATCGCAATGGTGACCAGGTTCAGCCACGGGATATGCAGCTGGCTCACCAACGCCTGCAAAAATGCCGCCAGCAGCACATAGCCCCACTTGGCGCAGTTCCACAGAAAGCGGTTGGGCATTTCACGCTTGTCCAGCAGTTTCCACAGCGCCAGATAGCCGGAGAGCAGCGTGCAGATGTTCAAAAAAACGTCCATAAACAGGTTCATCGGAGATTCTCCTTTAAGTGCTGATGCAGGTAGTCGCTGATTTGCGCCACGATTTGTTTCTGGCGCTTTTGCGCAATGGGGATTCTGTCCTGGTTGGTCAAAATAATGTCCAGCTGGCAGACCGACTGAATCTGTCTGGGGTTTATGATATAGCTTTTGTGTGGTGATATGAAGTGAAACGGCTCCAGCAGCTGCAGAAATTTTGTAATGCTGCCGTAAACCGTTTTTTCGTCCTGTTTCAGGTGTATCTGCACCTTGCGGTTCCCCGCATATTCCAGATAAAGGATGTCCTGCACGCGGACGATCAGGCTGCCATGCTCGCCTTTCAGCGTAAGCGCATCGTTCTGGCAAACCGGCTGGGACTCGTAATAATCCAGGTAATCCTGCAAGTGCATCCACAGCTTTTCCCGCATGACCGGCTTTTCCAGAAAAGCAAAAGGATGCACCGCAAAGGAATCTGCCATTTTCTCTGAAAAGTTGCTGACATAGATCAGCGCAGCCTTTCGGTCGTTTTGCCGAATATTTCGTGCTGTGGCAATGCCGTCAATTCCTGTCATCTGCACATCCAGGAAAATCAAATCGCACTGCTGCTGCGCCACCAAGAAAGTCTCTCCGCTGATATAACTTGTGATTTGATACGCCACTTGCTTTTCCCGGAAGAATTGTTCCACCAGCTCCTGCAATTTTTGAATTTCTGCCATTTCATCATCCACGATCGCAATTCGCAGCATTCCCGCACCTCCTTTGGCATATAAAACAGAAAAAGCGAATCACTTTCGTGATTCGCTTTCATTTTCTGGCTCCTCCAGTTGGACTCGAACCAACGACCCTGCGGTTAACAGCCGCATGCTCTACCGACTGAGCTATAGAGGAATATAAAAGAGCATATTTTCATATGCTCTTGTGTCGGCATTGACCAATTTTCCCAGATCGAGATGATCAAGTATCGTAGGCGCAAAAGAGCTTAACTGCCGTGTTCGGAATGGGAACGGGTG
>OGLJ01002665.1_pt1 | contig 10789 bp, 6 predicted proteins | sample 1572801 | NCBI WGS metagenome assembly OGLJ01 (sample SAMEA2581877, study PRJEB24529) | metagenome | biome: Human gut stool | place: China | collected 2011
GGTTGCGGCGCAGCTCTTTTTCAAAGGCATCCTTGCCCTCGGCAATGTTTTCGTCCCGGCGCTCTTTCTTGAACCAGGTGCGGATCTTGTTCTTTGCTTCGCTGGTTTTTACAATGTTCAGCCAGTCGCGGGAGGGACCACGGTTTTCCGGGCCGGTGATGATTTCAATGATTTCGCCGGTAACGACCTGATGGTCAATGGGCACAATGCGGTTGTTTACCTTGGCGCCGATCATCCGGTTTCCCACGGCGGAATGGATGGCGTAAGCAAAGTCGATGACGGTTGCGCCGGCCGGCAGGTTGATCACATCGCCGCGTGGGGTAAAGGCAAACACTTCTTCCGGCAGCAGGTCAGACTTGATATCGCTGAGCAGGTCGGTGGCATCAATGCTGGAACGCTGGCTTTCCAACAGCTGGCGCACCCAAGCCAGGCGTTCGTCCAGCCTATCACTGCTGGCGGCGGTAATGCCGGCCTTATACTTCCAGTGGGCAGCAATGCCGTATTCCGCGTTGCGGTCCATCTCGCGGGTACGGATCTGCACCTCAAAGGGGATGGCTTCGCGGCCAATCACGGTGGTGTGCAGGCTCTGGTAGCCGTTGGGTTTGGGGGTGGAGATATAATCCTTGAAGCGGTTGGGCAGCGGGTGGTACATATCGTGGATGAGGCCCAGAGTGCTGTAGCACTCGGCCAGCGTATCCAAAATGATGCGGACCGCATAGATATCGTAGATCTCGTCGAAGGACTTGTTCTGCATGATGGTCTTGCGGTAGATGCCGTAGATGCTCTTGACGCGGCGCTTGATGGTCGCACCCTCGATGCCGCTCTCTTCCAGCCGCTGCTCAATGACGCCGGACACGCTGGCCAGAAACTCCTCGCCCGCGCGCTCGCTCAGCATCTTGCTGATCTCGTTGTAGCCCACGGGGTCCAGATAGTGCAGGCTGCGGTCTTCCAGCTCTTCCTTCACGTTCAGGATGCCCAGGCGGTTGGCGATGGGAGCATAGACCTCCATCGTCTCGCGGGCCTTGTCGCGGCGCTTCTGTTCAGGCCAGGCATCGCCGGTGCGCATGTTGTGCAGCCGGTCGCAGAGCTTGATGATCATCACGCGGACGTCGCGGCTCATGGCCAGCAGCATCTTGCGCAGGTTCTCAGCCTGCAGCTCTTCGATGTTGGAGAACTGGATCTTGGTCAGCTTGGTGACACCGTCCACCAGCAGGGCCACTTCCTCGCCAAAGGCGGCCTTCAGGTCGTCCAGGGTAGTGGGGGTGTCCTCGACCACATCGTGGAGCAGGGCGGCGGCGATGCTCTCCGTGTCCATGCCCAGGTCCAGCACCAGCCGGGCCACGGCCAGCGGGTGGCAGATGTAGGGCTCGCCGCTGCGGCGGCAGACGCCCCTGTGGGCATTGTTGGCCAGGTCATACGCCTTTTGGATCATCTCCATATTGTAGGCTTTGCCGCTGGCCTGGATGGCCTCCACCAGCTTTTCCCAGGTGATGATCTCCGGGCGCACCTCACTGGGCAGCGTCCCTTCGGGGGCGTTGGCAGGCAGAGCCGTGGCTGCGACCGTCGCCACTTCCGGCGGGTTGCTCACGGCCTGATGCAGGTGTGTTTTTGCGGAATAAGAATCCTCCGGCTTGACCGGGTCCAGCATACTTTTTCCCTCTGGCATTTACTCTTCCTCCAGACATTTCAAGATCGGTGCGTCGGCAAGATTCTTCTTGCCCTGTGCGGGCACCAGTGCCCAGAACTTTGCCCCGCCGCATTCCTGCACCGTGATGAGCCCCACCTGTTCGAGAGCGGTGAGTGCGACTAAGATTTTTCCGGTGTTGTGCTCCCCCAGCTTTGCGAACAGGGGCTGCAGATCCTCAGCGTGCCAGCGCCGGGCCTGCAGTTCACGGTACACTGTGATGATATCGCTCCGTTTGGGCGCCACGGTTGCTTTCTGTTCCGCCGTGAGCGGGGTGCCGCGCCGGAGCGCCTGCACCAGCGCCGTCTGCTCGGCGGCCGCATTGCCCAGCCCCGCCGGGTGCAGCTCCAGGATGCGGCCCGAAAGCTGTGCCCCGCGCGGCGCATCGTAGACCGAAAGGTTCAGCGCAACGTCCACGACATCGCCCATGGCATAGGGCAGCTGCTCCGGGTGCATCCCGAACCAGACGGCATACATGCTGGCGCTGCCCTGCCGCAGGCGCAGGCGGCAGTGCCTGCCCTCCGACACCGGGTAGATGCCGTCGACGACGGCCTTTTCCAGCACAAAAACGGGGGTGGGGTTCTCGGCTCCATAGGGAGCCAGCTGTTCCAGCCGCCGGACCGACTCCACGGTGATGCGGTCCAGATGGATGGACAGGTCGCATTCCAGCGGCGGCGTGAGGAGCACGGGGCACTCCCGCGCGGCCCACTCGTTCAGGCGGCGGCGCAGCTCGTGCAGATTCTCTTCCCGCACCGAGAGGCCCGCCGCCATGGCGTGGCCGCCGAAGCGGAGCAGGATGTCCTCGCACGAGGCGATGCAGGCATGCAGGTTGAAGCCCTGCACACTGCGGCCGCTGCCCTTGCCCTCGCCGTGCTCATCCACCGAGACGACGATGACGGGGCGGCCGGTCTTTTCCACCAGCCGGGAGGCTACGATGCCGATGACGCCGGGGTGCCAGTCCCGGCCCCAGATGAGGATGACCCGGTCTTCGAGGATGGCGGGTTCCGCATCCAGCTGCTCCTGCGCAGCCCGGACGATCTCCTGCTCGGTCTCCTGCCGGGCCACATTGATCTCGTTCAGCTTATGCGCCAGCTCCTCGGCGCGCTCCTCCTCCTCGCAGAGGACGAGCTGCAGCGCAGTGACGGCGTTGTCCATCCGCCCCGCCGCGTTGATGCGGGGCGCGATGGCATAGCTGACGTTCTCGGCCGTGATGGGCCTGCCCGCCAAGCCGACTTCTTCCAGCAGGGCCGAAAAGCCCGGCCGGTCGGTCTGCTGCAGCAGTTTCAGTCCAGCCTTGACGAGGGTGCGGTTCTCGCCGGTCAGCGGCATGACGTCCGCCACGGTGCCCACGGCGGCCAGGTCGCCGCAGTAGTCCAGCATCTCTTCCGGCGGGCAGCCATCCAGCGCCGCACAGAGTTTGAAGGCCACCCCCGCGCCGCACAGGCCCTTGAAGGGGCTGTGGTCGTCGGCGCGGCGGGGATCCACAACGGCCACTGCGTGGGGCAGGGTGTCGTGGGGCAGGTGGTGGTCCGTCACAATGAGGTCCACACCCAGCGAAGCCGCAAAGTCGGCTTCTTCCAGCGCAGAGATGCCGTTGTCCACCGTGACGATGAGCTGACAGCCCTTGTCGTGGATGGACTGGACGGCGTTCTTCGAAAGGCCATAGCCGTCGCCTTCGCGGCTGGGCAGCATGCACTTGACGTTTGCGCCCATCCCCTTGAGATGCTGGTACAGCAGGGCCGTGGCCGTCACGCCGTCCACATCATAATCGCCGTAAACAACGATGGTCTGTTCTTTGTCGATGGCTTCGAGGATGCGGGCACAGGCTTTGTCCATGTCCGTCAGGAGCATGGGGTCGCTCAGCTCTTCCTCGCCTGCCAGCAGCGTCAGCGCCTCAGCGGGGTCGGTGATGCCGCGCGCAGCCAGGACGCCCGCCAGCAGGCCCGCTTCCTTCTGTTGTGCCGCCAGCGTGGCGGCGTATTTCTGCTCGCTCCAGGGCTCATCGTCCAGAGCGTTCTGCTCCAGTTCTTCGGTGTTCTGTTCCGCAATGGCGGAGGTCAGTTCCTTGAGGGCGGTGCGGTCAAATTCTTTTAAGGTCCATGCCCGGCAGGTCATCGCAATCCCTCCCCGGTCAGGCCGTCGTTGGCCAGCATTCCCTGCAATGCCGCGATCTCGCTGGAGACATCCAGCGCCACATCGCTCAGCAGATTATCGTAGAGGTTGTCATACGCCTGATTGAGCGTATGCAGGATGCCCGCGATGTCCCGGCGGATGCTCTCGGCATTATCGCCTTTCTGGCCCTGCACATCGTTGTAGGTGTGCAGGAGCTTGAGGGTGGTCGGGATATAGTATTCCGCGAACCGCCGTGCTTTCGGCAGGCTTTCGGGGTGGGCTTCCAGCCAGTCACAGATGGCCTCGGTGGTCTTCTGCATGTGGGCCAGCTCCTCCACGCCCTGCGCGTCCTGCATGAGCTGCTGCTCCTGCGCCAGCACTTTGGCGAAGCGGCGGGTCGTTTCGAGGTTGAGCGGGGTCTCCTGGGGTTCCGCCTGCGGTTCGGCCTTGGGTTCCGGCTCTGCCTGCACAGCGGCTCTGGCCTCCTGCGCGGCGCGGTAATCCTCCGCCGTCAGATAGAGTGTTTCCGTTTTTTCATCCAGCCATCCGTTCAGCCAGCCTTTGCGGATGTACTTTTGCAGCTTCTTCAGCATTTTTTTCCGGTTCTGGTGGACGAGATCGGCCAGCATCCGGACCGAAAGGCCCTTGTGGTAGTCGGTGGTATCCGCAAGATCGGCGAACTGCCCCAGCTGCTTTCCAGCTTTCACCCAGGCGGAACCACAGGCCGTCATCCAGCCAAAGCCCGCCGTGGCAAGGCCCAACACGCCGCTGACGATGCCCAGCACGTTGTAGGCGGTGTTCATAACGTAGCCCGTGCCCGTCATCAGGATGCCGCCGTCCTCAGCAGTCGACACCACAACGTCGCCCAAAGCAGTCGGCGAAATAATGCCCAGCCCGATGAGGCAGCCCAGCGTCCCCAGCCCAAAGATCACCATGAAGGTGATGCCCACGGCCAGCAGGGCTGCACCGCCGTTCTGGCGCTTTTTGCAGTCTGCACGCAGCAGGTCTACGGGGGTCTGCTCCCCTTTCAGGCCAAAGATCTGTCTGGCCCACTGGGGCATCCCGCCCGCGTTCCGGGGCCCGGTTTTCTGTGCCTCCTGCTGGGCTTTGTAGTATTCGTTCCGGCTGTTCCGGAGGGCTTTTCCCGCTTCCGAGATGCCGAAGTTGGCCGCATGGACGGCTGCTTTTCCCACATCCCAGGCCCGGTCGCCGATCTCCATGCCCCGGCCCTCAAAGCCATAGCGGAACGCATCGGACATGGTGTCGCCAAACTCACGCAGCTGGTCTTCCAGTTCCCGCTGCACCTGCTGGCCTTCGGTCTCCTTCATCCTATCGTTTTCACGATCGTTCATCAAAATCTTCTCACCCTTCTGCCGGACGATACCGGCCGATGATCGCGCGGGCGACCCGCAGGCCGTCCACGGCGGCGCTCATGATGCCGCCTGCATAGCCCGCGCCTTCTCCGCAGGGGTACAACCCTGCCAGCTGGGCCGATTCCAGATCTTCTTCCCGCTTCAGCCGCACAGGGCTGCTGGTGCGGGTCTCCAGCCCGGTCAGGACCGCGTCCGGCGCGGTGTACCCGGCGATCTTGCGTTCATACGCCCGCAGACCGGCCCGCAGGGTGTCGGCCAGCTCCCCAGGCAGCAAAGCGCCCAGGTCTGCCGCCACGACGCCCCGGTCATAGGTCGGCTCCACCGTGCCGATGTGCAGTTCTCCCCGGCCTTCGAGGAAGCTCCGGACATTTTCCGCCGGGGCCGCATAGGCTCCCCCGGCGCGGCCCGCCTGATAGGCGTTGGCTTCCAGCTCCCGCTGGAATGCAATGGCCCGGCGCGGGTCATTGCCAAAATCCTCGGCTCCCACGCTGACCACCACCGCCGCGTTGGCGTTTTTGCCGCTGCGGGCATGGTAACTCATGCCGTTGGTCACCACCCGGCCCGCCTCGCTGGCCGAGGCCACCACCTGCCCGCCGGGACACATGCAGAAGGTGTAGACACACCGGCTGCCCACATGCTGGGACAGCTGGTATTCCCCGCGCGGCAGCGCCGGGTGGCCCGTCGCCTCGTGGTAAAGGCTCTTTTCGATCGCACTTTGCAGATGCTCCGCCCGGAAGCCCACGCTGAACGGTTTGCACTCCAGCACAAGGCCGCTGTCCATCAGCATTTCAAAGGTATCCCGCGCCGAGTGGCCGACCGCGAACACCAGCGCCTCGCACGGGAAGCTGCCCTGCGTGGTCTGGACGCCGACGAGCCTGCCGTCCTTCCGCACAAACCCGGTCAGGGCCGTGTTGAAATGCACCTCGCCGCCCAGAGATTCGATCTCTTTCCGGATGGAGGTGATGACGCCCCGGAGCAGGTCGGTGCCGACATGCGGCTTCTGCTTCCAGGCGATCTCCGCCGGGGCACCATGCTGCAAAAACACTTCGGTGACAAAGCCGCACAGCGCATCGCCGATGCGGGTGGTCAGCTTGCCGTCCGAAAAGGTGCCTGCGCCGCCCTCGCCGAACTGGATGTTCGCGTTCTCGTTGAGCTCGCCGGTGGCGGAAAAATGCTCCACCGCCTTCACCCGCTCATCCAGCGCCGGGCCGCGCTCCAGCACGATGGGCCGGTAGCCCTGCCGGGCCAGCAGCAGCGCCGCGAACAGCCCCGCCGGGCCAAGCCCGCAGACGATGGGCCGGTGGGCCAGCGGCTCGGTGCCGTTCTGGACGGAAAAATCGGTCCTGCTGCGGAGAGCAACGCAGGGCGAGGCCCCTGCAAATGCAGATTCCTCACCCTCGTCCTTGAGCGTTACCGCAACGGTATAGACCAGTCTGGGCTGGCCGTGGCGGGCATCCACCGACAGCTTTGCCACACCGAGATGGGCAGCTTTGCTGCGGGGGATGCGGGCCAGGTGCAGCGCTTTTTCAAAGGCCTGCGGCTCCCCGGCGGAAAGGGGGAGCCTGATGTCTCTTACCAAAATCATACGATGATTGCTTTCTTTTTTCATTGCAGCCCCCTGCCTATAGCATGGACGGAGCGGGCTTCGTTTTAGTTGCTCTCGATCTTGCACTGGATGACATAGCTGCCCAGCGCGAAAATTTTGCCGTTGGACGGCACATACAGTCTGCATGCGATGTTCTGCTGGCCGATGGCCACCGCGAAGTCGTCCGCGTCGATCTCAATGACGACCTGTTCCGGCGTCAGGGCCTCCATCGCGCCCGCCGGGCCGCAAAGGGTCACGTTCATCAGACGCTCGGTCTCCACCGTCAGGGTATAGGTAGAGGGCAGGTTGACCACCTGCACACACGCGGCGGGCAGATTCAGGGTCTTGGTCTCCAGTTTGGAGGAATCGAAGCTGACGGTGATCGTGGAGATGTTGTCCAGCAGGCGGATATCGCTGGGCAGCTCGATGGGCATTTCATAGACCTTGTTCAGCGAGAAGGTGGACAGGTCGATGGTGCCGACGGACAGGGTGGACATCTTGTCGATCTGGCTGGCCGGGCCCGCCACGTTCAGGGTCTTCTTGCTCAGCGTGTAGGTCAGCACCGAGTCGTCAAAATCGCGCGGGGCGTTGATGAAGCTGACGCTGACGGGCAGCGTGGCCATCTTGTAGACCTGCAGCGTGACCTCCACGCTCGACTCTTCCAGCGTGGTGTACGCGAACTTGACTTCGCTGCCGCTGTTGGTGTAGAACCGCAGGGCGGTATCGAGGGTGACGGATTCCGTCAACTCGCCGTTGTGGGTCACTTCAGCGGTGCAGGTGGTCACCTTGTCGATCTCGGTGCTGGGGCCGGAGAGGGTCACGCTCTCCTTCGAAAGCTCCGTCCCATACAAAATATATCCATCGGCGATGCTCAGGTAGTTGGTGGTCACCGTGATGGGGACCGTCTTTTCCTCCACCACATCAAAGACCACGTCCACGCTGTTGTCGCCGCCCTCGATGGAGACGGTAACGCCGTTCAGCAGGCCGTTGACGCCCCGCACCTGCAGATGCAGGGTCTTCTCGCCGCTGTCGCGCACACCGGACCAGTCCGGGTAGACAACGAAATCGGATGCCGTGAGGCTGCCGATGGTATAGCCGTCGCCGGAAACTTTCAGAGTGACGTATTTTTCCGGAGCGTTGACGATGCTCAGGCCGCGGGAGGTGTACGCGGCGGAATCGTAGGTGAAATCCACCGGCACATTGGCGATGGTCTTGGTGGTGCCGGGCTGGACCACGATGGTGACGACCATCCAGGCCACGATGGCACCCACGACGGCCAGCAGCAACCGGATGCGGCGGTCGTCCAGGATGCTCTTGCTGTGCTGGATGGCAGGCTTTGTGCCGCTCTTGTTCGGCTCGTTGCTCATGACTGCTCGTCCTCCTCTTTCTGGTTCACCCAGCTCAGCAGGCGCTTGACTCTGCCCTTCCAGCTGTTGTCGGTCTTTTCGCTGGCGGTCTCCTTGGGGATCATCTCATCCACCAGACGGGTGTACAGGGTCTGGCGGTCAAAGTGGCGGATGAGGACGCCGTTCTTGGCCATAGAGATGATGCCCGTCTCTTCGCTGACGACGATGGCGATGGCGTCGGAGTTCTCTGCGATGCCCAGGCAGGCGCGGTGGCGGGTGCCCATATCCTTGCCGAGGTCCAGGTTATTGGACAGCGGCAGCACACATCCCGCCGCCTTGATGCGGCCGTTCTCGATGATGGCGGCACCGTCGTGCAGGGGGGTGCCCTCGTAGAAGATGGTGCCCAGCACTTCCAGGTTGACCGCGCTGTTCACCGGTGTGCCGGTGCGGACGATCTCAGAAAGATTGGTGCTGCGCTCCAGCACGATGAGCGCGCCGGTCTTGGTCTCGGAAAAGCGCTCGGCGGCGTCGCAGATGGCGATGATGGCGCTGCGCCAGGCCCCCTTGAAGCTGGGGTCGTTGTAGCGGCCCTTCACATTGAAGAGCTTCGAGGCCCACTGGTCGGTCTGGCCCATCCGTTCCAACGCACGGCGGATCTCCGGCTGGAACAGCACGACCAGCGTCAGCAGGCCGACCTGCAGCAGCGAGTTGAGCAGCCATGTGACCGTGCGCATGTTGAGCACGTTCGCCACCAGATAGACGGCCAGCACCAGCAGGGCACCCTTGGCCAGCTGCCCGGCGCGGGTGCGGTTGATGATGCCCAGCAGCTGATAGATCAGAAACGCGATGATGATGATATCCAGAAGGTCCGCCAGCTTGAACGTCTGGAAATTCGCGATGATCGAGTTCAGAGTCATGAAAGTTTCTCCTGCTTACAGCGTTTCGATCAGAGCCACCGCATGGACGGCGATGCCCAGCCCCTCGCCGGTAAAGCCCAGATGCTCTTCGGTGGTGGCCTTGACGCTCACGGCGTCCAGCGGCATCCCGAAGGCTTCGGCCAGCTTTTCGCGCATGGCGGGGATGTAGGGAGCCAGCTTCGGCTTCTGGCAGAGGATGGTGGAGTCGATGTTCTCGACCTTCCAGCCGTTCTCCCGGACGATGCGGGCCACATGGCGGGCCAGCATCAGGCTGTCGGCCCCGGCATATTCGGGGTCGGTATCCGGGAAATGCTTCCCGATGTCGCCCAGAGCCGCTGCGCCCAGCACAGCGTCCATGACGGCGTGGGCCAGCACGTCGGCGTCGGAATGGCCCAGCAGGCCCTTCTCATACGGGATCTCTACACCGCCCAGGATCAGCTTGCGGCCCTCCACGAGACGATGAACATCATAACCATGACCAATGCGCATAGGTTCTCCTTCCTTCTGCTGCGGGCGGGGCAGGTCCTCCCGCGTGGTGATCTTCAGATTGGCGTAGTCGCCCTGGGTCAGCTGCACCGGGCGTCCGGTCAGCTCGAACAGGCTGCAATCGTCGGTGACGAGGCGGGCCTTTTCTGCGTCCAGCTCTTCCAGCGCAGCCAGATAGGCGGCACGGTCGAAGCACTGGGGGGTCTGCACCGCATACAGTGTGCTGCGGTCGGGCGTTTCGGCCACCATGCAGGCCTCCGGCACGGTCTTGCCATCGCCGCGCACGGCCCGCTTGACGGTGTCCTTCACCGGGACCGCCGGGGCCGCGGCCCCGCAGGCCGCTGCGGCGTAAACGGCCGCCTCGATGACGGCTTCGCTCACAAAGGGGCGGGCTGCATCGTGGACGGCCACAAGGTCGCCGTGCGCCGCCAGTACACCGTTCTTCGCGCTCTCGGCGCGGGTGGCCCCGCCGGGCACTACCTGCACCGGCTTTGGGCAGGCCGCAGCCTGCTGCTCCAGAAAGGCGCGGTTCTTACCCGCCACCAGCACGATCTCATCCACCAGCGGGCACTCCGCAAAGGCGCGGATGCTCCGCTGTACCACGGTCTCTCCGCCCAGATCAAAGCTGAGTTTGTCGAACCCCATCCGGGTGGAGGAACCTGCGGCCACCAGGACCGCCGTCACACGTTTTTCCACTTCTGACACCTACCCTGTCTCCCGTTTTTTCGTGCCTTCCAGAAAGCACAGAATGATACATTGAATATTATAGCGTATTGCCCGACAAACTGCAACTGCACCGGGCAATAAAAAATGGAGCCGTTGAAGAAACTCCCCCAGTCACGGCTTCGCCGCGCCAGCCCCCTCTGGGAGAGGGCCTGAACGCTGCGGTCCGCTATGAAGCCTCCCTCTGTGAGGGAGGTGGCATCGCACAAGCGATGCCGGAAGGAGTTCTGCAACAGCTCCAAAAATCGTTTGCTTTTACTTCAGGATCGGCTCAATGGCAGCAGCCAGAGCGTCCTTCTGGGCCTGTGCCTCGGCCAGGTCCTTGCCCAGGGTGGTGAAATAGGTCTTGATCTTCGGCTCGGTGCCGGAGGGACGGACCACGACGGTAGCGCCGTTCTCCAGCGTGTAGATCAGGACGTTTGCGGCGGGCAGGCCGGTCTCTTCGGGCTTCTTGTAGTCGGTGACCTTGACCACCTTGTGGCCGGCCAGCTCGGTGGGCGGGTTGTCGCGCAGCTTCTGCATGATGGAAGCCATCTTCTCCATGCCGGTCAGGCCGGGGAACT